>Ga0208047_1000319_pt1 | contig 18123 bp, 22 predicted proteins | sample Kivu_220m_FD_184162 | JGI IMG/M metagenome (GOLD analysis project Ga0208047, IMG submission 184162) | Freshwater microbial communities from Lake Kivu, Western Province, Rwanda to study Microbial Dark Matter (Phase II) - Kivu_220m (SPAdes)... | ecosystem: Environmental > Aquatic > Freshwater >...
GCTAAAATCAATTATGGCGCAGTTTAACTCAAACAATTATTCAATCATTATAGATGCGATGGGAGGAGATTTTGCCCCTGAAGAGATTGTTAAGGGTTCTATAGAAGCCAGATCAGCCTTTCAAGTAAAAATAAAACTGGTTGGAAATAAAGATAAGATAAAGACAGTTGCAGCAGCCAGCCAGTTAAATCTTGATGGTATAGAGATTGTTCCAAGCTCCCAGGAAGTAAGTATGAACGAATCCCCATCAGAAATACTAAAGAAAAAAAGGAATTCCTCAATTTTTATAGGTTCAGAGCTCGCATCCAGGGGTCAGGGAAAAGCTTTTCTCTCTGCTGGTAATACTGGTGCGGTAATGGCCTGCTCTCTTTTTAATATGAAAAGAATAGAAAATATAATAAGACCTGCTATTGCAGTGATAATACCTTTATCGGATAGGAAATTTGTATTAATCGATGCTGGAGCCAATGCTGATTGCAAACCTCAATATTTAAAGCAATTTGCTATAATGGGAAAAATTTATTCCGAGAATATTCTTGGAATAGACAATCCAAGAGTGGCTCTGGTTAATATTGGCGAGGAAGAAAAGAAAGGGAGCGAACTGGTGATTGAAAGTTACAGATTACTTAAAAGCTATCCTAAAATTAATTTTATCGGAAATATAGAAGGCAGGGAACTGTTTGAGGGTGCAGCAGATGTGGTGGTTTGTGATGGGTTTGTAGGAAATGTAATATTGAAGTCGGTTGAGGGTCTGGCAAACTTCTTTTTTGGTGAAATAAAACAAATATTGACTTCAGGTATACTGGCTAAACTTTCAGCTTTGGGGCTCAGGAGCTCTTTTACCATGATGAAGAAGAAATTTGATTATGAAGAATATGGAGGAGCACAACTTTTAGGGTTAAACGGACTGGTAATTATTTCTCATGGAAGCTCAAAGTCCAGAGCAATTAAAAATGCCATAAAGGTAGCCATAGACGGCTTGAAAACAAATATAACCAGTAAGATCAATGAGGAAATTAATAATATAAATTAAAACAATAGTAACAATTAAAACAATAGTAAAAGGAGTAAGAATGGAAAATTTTGACAAGCTTAAAGAGATTTTAATTGATGTACTTGGCGCTAAGGAAGAAGATATTAAAGCTGAAAGTAAATTTGTTGATGATCTGGGAGCTGACTCACTGGATTTAGTAGAACTTATTATGGCATTTGAGGATAAATTCGGGATAGAAATAAGCGATGAAGATGCTGAAAAAATTGTTACAGTAAAGGATACTCTAGATTATATTGATGCTCATTCTAAAAAATAATTTTAAATATGGATAAAAAAAGTTTTATAGTTATATAAGGCGGGGAAATTTATTTAATGAACGATGAAGGTGTCCTGAGGAGTAGAGTAAGAGGCTGGTTAAAAAGTTTGGGAATTAATCCTGTAGATTTAAAAATTTATATACAAAGTTTGATTCACAGATCTTTTGCGCATCAGATAAATGTTCAATCACGGGGGAACGAACAGCTGGAGTTTTTGGGTGATAGTGTACTTTCCTTTATCATTACATCATATTTATATAAAAAATACAGCAATTTTACCGAAGGGGAAATGGCTAAAATAAGATCAGTTTTAATCAATAGAGAGACGCTGTTTAAAATAGCCAGAGAAATAAAAATAGACCAGCAGATACTTTTAAGTGAAAATGAAGAATCCTGCAAGGGAAGAAAAAAAATATCTATTTTAGCTAATAGCGTAGAAGCTCTTATAGGTGCCATTTACGTTGATAAGGGAATTGATTTTACTTTTAATTGGGTCCTGGAAAGATATGAAGATAAAATTAAAGAAAAAATTAAAACTTCTGAAATTATAGATTATAAAACTTATCTTCAGGAAGTTATTCAAGCGGATTATTCCAAACTTGCAAGATATAAACTGGTTAAATCCGAAGGTCCTGATCATAATAAATCATTTTATTCAGTGGTAATGATCGATGATGAAATAATTGGCAGGGGCGAAGGAAAAAGTAAAAAAGATTCCGAACAGGATGCTGCAAAAAATACTTTAAAAACGCTATATAATTTAAATTTATAATTTTTATTTAGGAAATTAAAGTTGTACTTAAAGAATATAACACTCCAGGGTTTTAAATCTTTCAAAAATAAAAGTCAATTATTTTTTGAGCCTGGGATCAGTGTAATTGTTGGGCCCAATGGAAGTGGTAAAAGCAACGTAGCAGATGCTATCTCCTGGGTTCTGGGTGAGCAAAGCCCGAAATCACTTCGTGGGAGCTCAATGGGAGATGTAATTTTCAGGAGTAAAAATGAGGAAATGGGAATTGCCGAAGTTTCTCTGATGTTTGATAATTCAAATAAATTATTTAATACAGAGTTCAGGGATGTTAAATTCACCCGCAGGGTATTTACGAGAGGAGGCAGTGAGTATTTTATAAATTCTTCACCCTGCAGACTAATAGATATACAGGAGCTTACAGCTGACACCGGGATAGGGAGGGGTTTGTATATTATTATAAATCAGGGACAGATTAATGAAATTGCAGTACTGAAACCTATTGAAAGGAAAACTATAATAGATGAGGTACTGGGAATATCAAAACATAAAAACAGGAGGGATAAATCCCTGAGTAAGCTTCAAAAAGTAAAAAATGATATCGAGAGGATAGATGATTTGATGGAAGAAATAAAAAGGACAATGGATCCCCTTGAAATTGAAGCAAAAAGGGCTCAGAAACATGCTGAAATTTTCAATTTACTTAAGGATGAGGAAATCTCTCTTTTTATAGCTCGTCTTAACCATTTAAATAATGAATGGGAAAGTGAAAATGAATCTTACAGGAAAAATAAAGATGAGTTAAAAGAAATCAGCAGTAAAATTTTAAGCGTAGAAAAGGAGAAGGACGATCTTATAAAAATCGCTAATAAGGAGCAGGATGGGTACGAATTCTGGAAAAATAAGATTGACTGGTTTAATTCAGAAAAAAACAGGCTCGAAAGTATCATATCTCTGATTGAAAGTAAAAAGAATGTATTCAGCACGTTATATAATATGTTCGATCTAAAGTTTTCAAGCGGTATGAGTGGTACGAACGAACTGAAGGTCTCATTGGAGAAAGACAAAAATGGTATTGATATATCCTTCTTTCAGAAAATTTCAAATGGACTTAAAAGGATTGATGAACTGCTCCTGAAATTTTTAGAAAATTTAAAGAAAACAGTAAAAGATAAAAATACTGCTCGCTATGTTGAAAATGAAGGAAATTTAATTATAGAAGAGATAAAGAAATTATATAAGATAATCGAAACCAGCCAGCGAAGTAAAGATGCGATCAGTAAAAAAGAATCTCAAAAAGGAAATGAGAAGCAAGTCGATAATTTTAAGAAGAGACTGGACCGGATTAGAATCATAAAGAATATTTGTATGACAAACCTGGAAAGGTCTAGAAAGATTCATTCAATTACAGGTGGCTATCTATCAGTTTCGGAAGATATAAAAAACAAACTTTACCCGGAATTTGAAAGAAGAAGCAGTTTAATTTCAGGCAGTCAGGATAAAATAAATGAACTCGGCAGCAGGATAAACCAGCTAAGTATCTCTAGATCAAACCTGGAGAACAATATATATAAAATCGACTTAAAGAAGGAACAAATAAAGGAAAAGGTAGAAGCTATTACAGAGAATATTGTAGATAATTATAATTTATCAATTGATTATGCATTGAAAAGTTACAGTCCGAGCAGTGACATTAAGGAGTCCGAAGTTAAAGTAAAAAGATTTAAAAATGAAATAAAGAAATATGGAAATGTTAATCCCAATGCATCAATTGAATATAACAGAATAAAAAAAAGATTCGACTTCCTGGCTGATCAGAGTCTTGATCTGGTTGAAAGCAAAAAAAATCTGGAGGAATTAATTAAGGATATAAATGAAAGGATAGCTGACTATTTTTTTAAAAAATTTGATGAAATCAACCAGTGTTTTAAAAACTATTTTAAGATTCTATTTCCCTTAGGTGAGGGTGAGATGCAGCTTGAAAAAAGTGATAGCGAAAGCGATAATGAAATAGGTGTAGATCTGAAGGTAGATATTGGTAATAATAAGTTTGTTCCTCTTTCATTGCTATCCGGAGGAGAGAAATCTTTAGTTTCTATAGCATTTCTTTTTTCTATTTATTCAATAAATTCATCACCTTTTTATGTTTTTGATGAAGTAGATGCTGCGCTGGATGATGTAAATATTAGCAGATTCATGACACTGGTGAAGAAATTTTCTGAAAAGCAGCAGATAATAATAATTACTCACCAGAAACGAACAATGGAGGTTGCAGATACGATTTATGGAGTAACTATGCAATCCAATGGAATTTCCAAAATAATTTCCGAAAAGATCGGGAAAAAATATGCAGAAGTTAATTAAAAATTTAAGTTATATCTGGAATAAGTTTAAAAATGACCGCAAGTCATTCTGGGACGAGCTGGAAGAACAGATGGTAACCAGTGATATCAGCATTAATACTGCCAGCAGGATATTAGAAGAAGTAAAAGACTATGTTTACCGTGAAAATATAAATAACCTTGAAAAAGTAAAATCTTCATTAAAACAGCAAATTATAGAAATTCTCAAGTGCAATGGAGATAGTAAATTAAATATATCATCCAGACCTCCCACGGTATTCCTGATAGTTGGAGTAAATGGTGTGGGTAAGACCACCTCGATCGCAAAATTAGCCAATATGTTTAAAAAGAATGGAAAAAAGGTCTTGATATCAGCAGCTGATACTTACAGATCGGCTGCAGTGGAACAGCTACAATATTATGCTGAAATATTAGGAATGGATATGGTTTACCATCAGAAGTTTTCAGACCCCGGGGCAGTAGTTTATGATAGTGTAGAAAAGGCAAAGGCCAGAGGAACCGATCTGGTAATAATTGATACTGCAGGAAGAATGCAAACTTCGTATAATCTTATGGAGGAACTTAAAAAAATAAAAAAAGTAATCTGCAGGAGAATAGACCGGGAAGTTGATGAAATATTACTTGTAATGGATTCCACTACAGGTCAGAACGCCAGAAATCAGGCAGAATTATTTAACAATTCATTAAGTTTAACTGGAATTATTTTAACTAAAACAGACAGCACTTCTAAAGGCGGAATAGTGATTACTATAAAGAATGATCTGAATATTCCTATAAAGCTGGTTACCAAGGGTGAAAAATTAGAAGACATATGTTATTTTGATCCGGTCAGATTCACTGAATTGATATTCTCTTAATTTGAAACTCAAGATAGAAAGGGATTTTGTGAATGTTTGATCTGCTCACAGCCAAATTTGAAGATTTATTTTATAAAATAAGAAATAAAGGGAAATTAAGCCCAAATGATTTAGATAGTGCTTTAAGAGAAATCAAGCTGGCTTTACTGGAGGCTGATGTAAATTTTAAAGTGGTTAAAGAATTTATAGAAAATGTAAAGGCGAAGGCAACAGGCGAGAAGATATTGGAAAGCCTAACGCCTTATCAGCATGTAGTAAAAATAGTAAATGAAGAGATTATAAGAATGCTGGGTTCAAGCAGTGGCGGTATTAGTTTCGCTTCCAGAGGTCCTACAATTATAATGACTGTTGGACTTCATGGTTCTGGAAAAACCTCATCTGTTATTAAATTAGCTAATTTTTTAAAAACTAAATTTCAAAAAAAGGTATCTGTGGTTGCTGCAGATGTATACAGGCCGGCTGCAGTACTACAGCTGGAAGATATGGCAAAAAATATAGATGTGGATGTTTATTCTGAAAATAATTCAGACCCGGTATCCATATCGGTAAGAGGCGTAGAATTATTTAAAAAATCCGGGAGTGATGTAATCATAATTGATACTGCTGGAAGGTTACATATTGATGAAAATATGATGGATGAGATTGCAAATATCAGAAATAAAACTACGCCACATCAAATATATCTCGTATTGGATGCTATGACCGGTCAGGAAGCTGTAAATATTGCTTCCAGTTTTAACCTGCGGGTTGGATGTGATGGAATAATCCTGACTAAATTAGACAGTGATACCAGGGGAGGTGCTGCGCTCTCAGTATATTATGTAGTTAAAAAACCAGTAAAATTTGTATCTAATGGGGAGAAAATCGAGGATTTTGATATATTTTACCCGGACAGGATAGCTTCCAGAATATTAGGCAAGGGCGACATTTTAACACTGATTGAAAAAGCGGAAAAAGTAGTAAGTGAAAAAGAGGCAAAGAGAATAGAAGAGAAAATTTACAGGAATGAATTAAATTTTGAGGATTTTGTTGCACAGATAAGAAGTTTAAAGAAGATGGGGTCAATAGATAAGATATTTTCGATGATGCCCATAGTCAATAAAAGTAAAATATTTAAAAAAGTAAATTTAGATGATTCGCATCTGTCTCATATAGAAGCCATAATTAATTCTATGACTGAGGATGAAAGAAGAAAACCGCATATAATTAACGGCAGCAGAAAAAAGAGAATAGCAAAAGGAAGCGGCAATTCTGTATCAGAAGTAAATAAACTACTGGAACAATTTAGCAAAACAAAACAGATGTTAAAACAATTTTCAGGGCTGAAAGGGAAATTTAATTTACCTCCTGGTAATTTTTAGGTAAAAAAATATTTTGCAAGTTTTATAGAAAAATATATAATTATGAAAGCATAAAGCTATCTATTTAGGAATTTGGAGGTTACAGATTGAGTGTAAAGATCAGGCTGGCTAGAATGGGTTCAAAAAAACAACCCTTTTACAGAATTGTGGTAGCGGATATCAGGTCGCCAAGAGATGGAAGGTTCATTGAAAAAATAGGCATATATGATCCGAAAAGTGATCCATCAAGAATAGAAGTAGATAAAGACAAGGCTATTGATTGGATTAAGAAAGGTGCAAAACCAACAGATACAGTTCAAAGACTTTTTGATAAAATTGATTTAAAGAAGTAGTTATTACAATTAGACTGGAGGTAAACAGTGAAAGAACTTCTGGAGTACATGGTAAAAGAGTTGGTTGACAACCCGGATGATGTTGAAATTACAGAAGAGGAGGAAGATGACAGAACAGTGATTTTTAAACTAAAAGTAGCAGAAGATGATCTGGGAAAAGTAATTGGGAAAAAAGGAAGAACCGCAAATGCTCTGAGGATTTTAATGAGAGCTGCATCTGCTAAAAGAGGTAAATCCTCTATTGTTAAGATTATGGATTGATAATTTAATATATAAATATAGATAGATTTTTTTAAACAGGCACCGGTAAATGTCAGAAGTAAGTGTAGATGCAAGGTTAATTGGGGTAATTGGTAAGCCGCATGGAATAAAAGGAGAAATAACTGTAGTGTTGCTTACTGATTATCCCAAAACTATTAAAAGTGGAGATATTCTTTTTTTTGATGGAAAATGTAAGAAGAAAATAGATGTTGAAAGTATTAGATGGAAGAAAATAAAAAAATCTTACATGCCAGTAATTAAATTTAAAGGTATAAACAGCAGAAATGATGCTGAAAACTTAAAAGGCGCTAGTCTCTTCCGGAGTGTAAAAGACAGTCCTAAACTAAAAGAGGATGAATACTGGGTAGACGATATAATAAATTGTATGGTTTATACAAAAAATAATATTTTTGTTGGTAAGGTAGTAAATGTGGAGAAATTTGCAGCAAATGATAATTTAGCAGTAAAAATAGAGAATAAGGATTTAGATATAAGAGATTCTGACAGTAATATTTTCTATATTCCGGTTATTGAAATTTATATTGAAAGTATAAATCTAAAAGATAAAAAAATAATATTAAAAAAAATTCCAGAATATATTTGAATTTGTTATTTTTTTATCACATTTTAAAACCTTTTCATTTGAAAAATGCTAAAAATAGATGTGGTGACCATTTTCCCAAACATGTTCGATAATATTATCGAGTTTGGGGTGCTAAAGGAAGCTTTTAAAAAAAATATCTTCCAGCTGAATATATACAACTTAAGAGATTTCTCGAATTATAAGCACGGCAGGGTTGATGATAGACCGTATGGTGGAGGTCCAGGTATGGTATTAATGCCGGAACCCATAGACAATGCGATTACTTTCATTAAAAAAAAGAATAAAATTAAAAAGAAAGAAAAGCAAAAAACGATATTGCTTGCTCCCAGGGGAGAAAAGTTGAACCAGAATAAATTAAAGTATCTGTCAAATCTTGAAAATATAATACTTATTTGTGGAAGGTATGAAGGTGTTGATGAAAGAGTGATAGATTCTCTTATCGATTTTGAGATCTCCATAGGTGATTATGTATTAACCGGAGGTGAAATTCCGGCAATGGTTATAATAGATGGAGTGATAAGGCTGCTTCCAGGTGTAGTCGGAAAAGAAGAATCTTTAAAGTCGGAATCATTTGAGGACAATCTGCTTGATTATCCCCAGTACACAAGACCACCGGTTTTTAAGGGAATGGATGTTCCTAAAATTCTTTTAAGCGGAAACCATAAAGATATCCAAAAGTGGAGAAAAGAAAAGTCACTGGAAATAACCAGAATAAAAAGACCGGATTTAATTGACAAGGACGGTTAAATTCATTATATTTGTTTGGTTCTTATTAGATTGAAAAAAAGATAGGCTGGAGTTAAGATGAATAAATTAGATAAAATAGAAAGTAAATATATAAAGACTGATATGCCCGAATTTAGGCCGGGAGATAAAGTAAGAGTCAAGATAAGAATCAGCGAGGAAAATAAGGACAGAATTCAGGTCCTTGAAGGAATTGTAATAAGGGTTAAAGGCTCTGGTATTAATAAAACATTTACGGTAAGAAAGATCTCTTTTAATAATGTGGGTGTTGAAAGAACATTTCTTTTAAATTCACCTATAATTCAGTCTATTGAAAATGTTAATGAAGGCGCAGTAAGAAGGGCTAAATTATATTACCTTAGAGATAAAATTGGTAAAAAATCAAAAATTAAGTCTAAATAAATATGTAATGATTTGACTTTTTATATTAATGCCTTTTGAAAACAAACAGGTTAAAACCAAAAATAAAAAAATCTTAAAAGAATTCTTAGGATACACTATTGTTATTTTAGCAGCAGTAATATCAGCCACTTTAATTAGAATTTTTATATTTGAACCTTTTATTGTTCCCACTCCTTCTATGGAACCTAACTTAAGAGTCGGGGATAAAGTCATAATCAATAAAATGGCATATAAATTTGGCACTGTTAAAAGAGGAGATATTGTAGCATTTCATTCTCCGTTGGAACAAAAAGATCTGGTCAAAAGAGTTATCGCTGTAGAAGGTGATGAAATTACTCTAACCAGTGAAGGTGAAATTTTCATAAGTGGTGAAAAATTCTCTGAAAGCTACCTGCCAGCCAATCAAAATATATTCTATATCAACCAGACCATAGTTGTCGGTGAAGGTGAAGTATTTGTAATGGGAGATAACAGGAATAACAGTTTTGATAGCAGATTTTTTGGAACAATTGCAGAAGATGATATATTCGGGAAGTTTGTTTTAATTTACTGGCCTCCATCTAGGTGGTAATTTTTTTTAATAGCATGGAATTTAAGGAAATAAAAAGACTGGTGGATTTATGCAGATACGAGGATGATTTGTATATTGCTGGCTATGAGAGAATAGCCGGAGTTGATGAAGTGGGAAGAGGCTCTTTAGCAGGACCCCTGGTTGCAGCGGCTGTCATTCTGGATAAGAAAAAGCTGATAATAGAAGACATAAATGACTCCAAGAAACTAACCAAAGACAAAAGAAAATATATTTTTAAAAAAATAATTAGAAGCTGCCTGTGCTGGTCTGTAGTGAAAATCCCTCCTGATGAAATTGATAGGTTATCAATAACAAAAGCGAATGCGATTGCATTTAAAAGAGCAGTTGACAGCTTAAAAATAAAACCTGATATTATTTTATCGGATTTCATTAATATAGATCTAGGTACCGGATATTTACCTATTGTTAATGGCGATCAGCTCAGCATTTCCATTGCAGCTGCCTCAATAGTTGCAAAGGTAATCAGAGACCAGATAATGATTAAGCTTTCGAGATATTATCCTGAATATGGATTTGAACATAACAAGGGGTATGGCACTAGAAAACATTTAAAATCTCTTCAAAAGTATGGACCCACTCTGATTCATAGAGTATCTTTTAGAGGTGTTTTAAGTTAATAGTTTTAATAAAAAAATTATAGGAAAAATAGGGGAGTTTATTGCCCGGAAACATTTAAAAGAAGAAGGGTATTTTATTTTACATAAAAATTATAGAAACAAATATGGCGAAATAGATATAATAGCCAAAAAGGATAAATGTTTAATTTTTATAGAAGTTAAGACCAGGACGAATTTGGAGTACGGAGACCCGCTGGAGACTATAAATAAATTAAAGATTTCCAGAATAAAGAGAGCAGCCAGTTTTTATATTACAAGCAACAAACTTTCAGGATTTAATCCCAGTTTTAATGTTATATCTATAATTATCAACAGGGGTTTAATCAAAAAGATGGTAGAAAAAGATAGTATGTCGAACGGAATAACTGAATTAAATACTCTGCAAGATAAAAGCCTCTTAAAAATTGAGCATATAGAGAATGCTTTTTAAAAAAGACTAAATAATAAGAAGACTTAACCAACCTAAAGTAGTTTTAATTAACTCAATTCATTGAAGAATACCCATAGAAAAAACCCTCTAGTTGGGCAATTTTTATTTGTAGAAGAAAATTATATTATCGTAATAGAGATATTTTCTTTAGTAAAATACATTATTATGTAAAATATTTCTACTTATCCACTTGACAAGAATCTTTTACACAATATAATTAAGGATGATGGCTAAAGATTTATATAAAAAAATTAAACTATTAAGAGAAGAAAATAACTTTTCCCAGGAGTACATTGCTAAAGAATTAGGAATGTCCAGACCTACTTATATGCAGATAGAAAAAGGAGAACGGGAATTGACTATATCTGAGGCAAGAAAACTTTCGAGTATTTTTAGTATGGGACTAAGGAATCTTTTAGCGTTGGAGAAAGCTACAAAGACAAAGATTGTTTTGGAAAAAGAAAAGATACACAAGACATCTAAAGAGATAGGAATCCGCATTATTATTCCGCGTGCCAATGTTAAAAAATTTAAAGAAGTTTTGTTATATGTTTTAGAAAAAGTAGGAGCAAAGCCAAATATTGGTGAAACTGCCTTATATAAATTACTTTATTTTATAGATTTCGACTTTTATGAGAAATTTGAAGAACAATTGACTGGTGCGCGGTATATTAAAAATCATTATGGGCCAACACCGGTAGAATTTAAAAAAATTGTTGAGGAGATGGAAGAGAAAGGTGAGATAGAGAGAGTTAAAAGCAGGTATTTTCAGTATGACCAAAAAAAATATCTGCCGTGCCGCGAGTCGGATTTAAGAAGATTGTCCGCACGAGAAGTAAAACATATAGATGAAGTACTCGCCCGTCTTTCAGATAAAAACGCCAATGAATTAACAGAATATTCTCACAGTGATGTGCCGTGGCGGGTTCATAAAGATGGCGAGATTATCAGCTATGAAAGCGTATTTTACCGTGACACGGATCATTCTGTAAGAAATTACGAAGATGAACTTTGATGAGACCGACGAATTTTCTAAAGATTTCAAACGATTATCAAGGAAATATAAATCATTACCCGATGATCTGCTTGAATTTAAAAAAGTTGTTTCAAAATTTCCAATTGGCACCGGCAAGCATTTTGTAGTCCTAGTAGCAAAAGAAACGGTAAAAATTATAAAAGGCCGTCTTTTTTGTCGTTATTTAAAAGGCTCTTCATTACGAATTATTTATGCTTATTGTAAAAATAAGCAAGGGGTTGAGTTTATACAATTATATTTTAAAGGCGATAAAGAAAACGGAAATCATAACAGAATTAAAAATTATCTGCGTAATTTTAAACAATAAAAATTTAGCTCAAAGTTGAGAGAAGTATGAAAGATAGACCTAAAAAGGAAAAATTATTAATTAGTTATTGTGGAATAGTTTGTTCTCTTTGTCCTTTATATAGAGGAAAATATAAGAAGAAGAAATGTTCTGGATGTTGGACACTTACCGAATGTGAAATTGTAAAATGTGTGAAAGGGAGAAAAATAAAATATTGTTTTTACTGCGATGAATTTCCGTGTAAATTTTATAAAAAGGGATTTTCGTGGGACATAGAGGGTAAGCCAGTAATCTGGAAACCATATAGTAGGGAATATATAAAACTATTCGAAATTGCGAAAAAGAAATAGAGTACACATATCAAGAGGTCTACCTGAAATTATAATTGTAGGACTACTAAAAACTGAGAATAACAACACGAGGCATCCTATCCATTGACAACCATTTATTAAATGATAATATATAATTGCTAACACCCCCGCCCCTATCCGTAAGGATAATGGCGGGTTTTTATTTTGATGATTTGTGATAAGATAATCAAATGGCTGAAAAACAACAAGATGAAGAAGAACGAGTGGTCATATTCTTAGATGGTAGCAATTTCTATCATCGTCTAAAGGATTCTGGATCAGGATTTAAACAGCTTTTGGTTTTTGACTATAAGGCATTTGCTAAATGGCTAGCACACGGGCGACAAACTATAGAGTCTATTTATTATGTTGGACTAGTAAGAAAGGAAGCAGGCAACTTTAAAAGCGAAGAATTAGTTCGAAACCAGCAAAAGTTATCTGCTCTTCTCCAAAAACAAAACTGGAAAATAAAAACAGGCTACATGATGAAGCACGACAAAGACTACAAAGAGAAAGGCGTGGATGTAAAGTTAGCAGTGGATATTTTAGATATGGCCTATAAAGACAAATATGATACGGCAATTGTGGTTAGCTCTGATACTGATTTAATCCCGGGAATTATCAGAGCGAAAGAATTGGGCAAGAAAATAGAATATATTGGATTCTCTCACCGCCCAAGTTTTGCCATGCAGCGCTATGCTAATTTGAGTCGTTTATTAAGCAGAATTGAATTGGAGCAATTTTTTTCTAAAACCTTATTTAATTAAATAAAAAATATTTAATAGCACACAGGGTGAGGTATAGATAAGGTTTAGTTAAAACTGGTATCTCAAAATACTCTTTTGTGCTCATAATCCAGGTTCGAACTTTATACAAGCCTCGCAGGGGAGCAACGATTTTTCGCCCGAGAATCTTTCTCTGACTTGCTTTTTCTTTTGGGATTCTGTAGAAAGAAAGTGGGACATTGAGAAAAATACAAACAAGTCACTACGCTCCTTGTAATTGAAGAGCAATTAAGAAGTAGATTTGAAATGAAGAATAAAAAACGATTATCAAAGGAAGAGCTCCAAAAGGCATACGTCGAATATCCATGTACTACACTCCCATCCACGAGAACATTTTTCGAATACTTTTGATACGGAATCTATGTTGGCAGGAAATAAAAAGGGGGAGTAATAATTATGTCTCTAACAAAATTTATCAGAGATGTACAAAAAATACATGAAGCAATTCCAACTCCTGTTGCGATATTCTACAATGCGACAGCAGCAAAGATTCTCCGAAAGCCAGAAAGAAAGATAGCCGGGGACATAGTTAAGAAGATGGGAAGTGGAAGTATTGTTGATTTAGGTTCAGGAACAGGCTATTTTATGTATATTATACAATTGACTATATGTGTAAATGTATATATAATTAATGCATGCTCTTTAAGCTGGATAGTTTTACATTAATTGGTATTGATGCCATAAAGGTGTCTGTAGAAGTACATATATCAAGAGGACTCCCTGAGTTTATCATTGTCGGACTGCCGGGAAAAGCGGTAAATGAATCAAGGCAGAGAGTGAGATCTGCGATAATAAATAGTGGATTTGATTTCCCCGTTAAAAAAATAATTGTAAACTTGTCACCGGCAGACATAAAAAAAGATGGCTCTTATTATGACTTACCAATAGCCCTTTCAATCCTTACAGCCAGCGAGCAGATCAGGTGCGGCATCTTTAACGAATCTTGCTTTATAGGAGAACTGTCACTGGATGGCAGTATAAATCCGGTAAAAGGATTGATTTCAATGGCTGAAAAAGCACGGGATATGGAAAAAAAGTTTTTTTTTGTACCATACGAGATTGCAAATCAGGCTTCTTTTATTTCCGGTGTAAGTATTGTCGCATGCAAAAGTCTGGTTGAGACTGTAAAGGTTCTCGCCGGCGGAGAACAAATAGAGAAATTTATATGTAAAGATAAAGAAAAGAATATTTCAAATAGAAACAATCGTTATAATTTTGATTTAAAAGATGTGAAAGGGCAGCTTAAGGCAAAGAGGGCATTAGAAATAGCGGTAAGCGGCAGGCATAACATTATGTTAATAGGACCTCCCGGGAGTGGTAAAACTATGCTGGCTCAGAGAGCTGTTTCTATAATGCCGGATTTAAATCTGGAAGAGTGTATAGAGGTTACTAAAATTTATAGTTTATATGAAAAGTATGTTAACCACCTGATACAGGAAAGACCATTTCGAAATCCTCATCATACTATAAGCAGAGTGGGTCTTGTGGGAGGAGGTATTAATCCGAGACCCGGAGAAATCAGCCTGGCTCATAAGGGACTGCTGTTTTTGGATGAGTTTTCGCAGTTTCCTAAAAATTTTATAGAGGATTTAAGGCAGCCCCTGGAAAATAAGGCAGTAATTATCACCAGAAATCATCTATCTTACAGTTTTCCCTGTAATTTTATGTTAATAGTGGCTACAAACCCATGTTATTGCGGATATTTTGGAGATGAGGGCAGGAGATGCATCTGCAGCTTAAGGGAAGTAAGGAAGTTCTGGAAAAAAATATCAGGCCCTATTATAGACAGGATTGATATGAGAGTTACTGTTGCAAGACTGAAGGAAAGTAGTTTTATAAAAACTGAATGTGGTGAAAGTTCAAATCAGATAAAAAACCGTATTAAGAAATGTATAAATATGCAAAACGAAAGATTCAAAGGTAAAAATGTCAGTTACAATTCTGAAATTGGAATAAATATTATTAATGAATGGTTAAAAAATAATAAAAATATAAGGGATTTAATATATACGATTTCAAGAAAATATAATTTAACGGCCAGGGGCATGGTTAGTATCTTAAAGGTATCCAGAACTATAGCTGATCTGGAAGAAAGTGAAAATATTAAAGACTGTCATATTATTGAAGCCGTTCATTACCGGGTTGGTTCTAATAATCCGGACAGCAGCATCTGTATATGAAAAACACTAATGGTAAAAAAATATTATATATACTGGTTGAGAAGAAAGTTAAACCAGCAAGATTTATAGAAATATATAGAAAGAATTATGGTGATATAAATAAAACCTTAGATTATTTTTATAAATATAAAAGTTTGAAGCTGGAATATAAAACGAATGAGGAAGATCATATTGATTTTAATCACAGTAATAACTGTTACCAAAAAGTGGTTGATTTCATTTTAAAAAATGAAGTAGGCTTGCTTGATATTGGCGAGAATAGTTATCCTGACATATTAAGGCAGATATATTTACCCCCTCCGTTATTATTTTTCAGAGGAAATAAAATAAAGAAAGCACAGTTTAGTATTGCCATTGTCGGCAGCAGGAAATGCACTGCTTATGGGCGGGAAGTAGCCGGATATATAAGTAGAAATCTATCGGAAATTGGAATAACAGTTGTAAGCGGTCTTGCAGTTGGAATTGACAGCTATGCTCATAAGGCAGCGTTAGAAGGAAAAGGTGGGAGCATCGGGGTACTGGGTTGTGGTATTGATATCATTTATCCTCCTGAGAATAAATATTTGTATGAGGAAATACTTTCGAATGGCAGTATAATAACTGAATTTCTTCCAAAAACTCCACCACTTAAAAACAATTTTCCGGTTAGAAATAGAATAATCAGTGGTCTTTGCAGAGGTGTTGTAGTTATAGAAGCTGGAGAGAAAAGTGGAGCAATAATAACCTGCGAAATGGCACTACAGCAAAACAGAGAAGTATTCGCAATTCCGGGAAATGTTTTTAATCCAATGAGCAGGGGATGTCACAAGCTAATAAAAAGCGGCGCAAAGCTAGTTGAAAGCATTGATGACATATTGGAGGAATTTTCTCAGTATTCTGAGGGAATCTTAAAATTGTGTGGAAACAGTAGTTATATTAACAACCAGCAAGCAAATGATAAGCGGGGTGCAAATCTTGATAATAATGAGCTTAAGGTCTATGAGTTTATTGGATACAACCCGAAAAGTGTGGAGGAAATAGTAAAATATTCAAAAATAGAGGTTAAAGAAGTTTTGAGGATTTTGACATCTCTTGAGATTAAGCAGCTAATTAAAGAAGATAGTTTTAATAAATATAGTAGATTATTTTAAATTTTATATTAAAATAATAATATATATTTTAATTAGGAACCGGTTGGGAGCATAAAAGAATGGTATTATTCAGAAGAAAGAAAGTAGGGAGACCCAAGAATCCTCTGGGGTATGCATTGTACCAGTATGATAATATTATCAGGAAGGATTTAAAGAAGATTATAGCCGGGATGCTGGCAAAAAAGAAGCTTAATACCGGGAAGATCAATATTATTTTAGAAGATGCTTTTAGTAAATTTGATACAATACTTGATGATTTGTCTAAAGAGAATTTAAAAATTGATTATAGATCAAGCAAAGTAAGATATATAATTATTGATATGATAAATAAACTTAAATCTTTTTTTAATAAAGCAAAAACGCATGATTTTAATCCATTAAAAATAGAGAAAGATGAAAAATCTCCTGGATTAGAGGAAATCATGGAAATCCGGGAGGTTATAAAAGTAAAGATGAAGGATATTGAGAGTGATTATTTGTGACATCCTCCCCTTAAACGGTGGGGTTTTACGGTGTGGAGGATAAACATGGATTTATTTAATTGTCTGGAACTATATATAAAGTACTTAAAATATGAAAAAAATTTATCTCTAAATTCTATAAATTCCTATCAAAAAGATATCTTACAATTTTTGCATTTTTTAAAAGGTAAGGATATTAATGAAACTGCCACGATAAATTTAGATATTTTCAGAGGTTTTCTTAAGTCTTTAGATAGTAATAATTATTCAAACAGAACTATTATCAGAAAGTACTCTTCCTTCATCAACTTCTTTAGATTTCTTGAAAGAAATGGTTATATTGATTTTCAGTTAACCCAGGCAATAAATATTCCCCGCAAGCGTCACCGGTTTTACTCTTTTATGTCTATAAGTGAAATGGAAAGGCTTTTTAATAACCTCAAGCCTGAAAATGATTTAGAAATCAGGGATAGAACTATACTTGAATTACTTTATTCTACTGGTGCCAGAATAAGTGAGGTGGAAGGTTTAAAAACTGGTGATATTGATCTTGAAAATAGCGAAATAATAGTTACTGGTAAGGGTAGAAAACAGAGACTGGTTTATTTAAATCAGACTGCAATATTCTGGATAAAAAAATATCTGCAAGTAAGAAGTAAATTAACTTATTCGCGTAAAGATAGATATATAAGGGATAACCATTTATTTTTAAATAAATTTGGAAAAAGATTATCCTCACGCAGCATAAGAACTATAGTTAAAAAATATGTAAAAAAAGCAGTTATTGGTAAAAATATCACACCTCATAGTATCAGACATAGTTTTGCTACTCATCTGCTTCAGGAAGGAGCGGGAATAAGGGAAATTCAAGAACTTCTGGGGCATGAAAACATATCTACCACACAGATATACTCGCATTTAAATATTAAAAAATTAAAGAAAGACTACAGGAAATTTCATCCCAGAGCAGAAGCAAAATAGAGTGAACTACTCTATCCTTAAAGTGATAGAGCTTCCTGCTTCATGGTCGGGAGTAATCTCTCAACTCCACAGGCGTTGATTTCCGTAGTTCCTACGGTACTTAAAGCTAACTTAAGTATGTTTCTGGCTGCATTAATATCTCTATCTATGGTTAGAATACATTGGGGACATTTATGTATCCTGGTAGCTAATGTTTTTGAAACAATAGCCCCACAGCCACTGCATACTTGAGTGGTATTCTTGGAATTAACTTCTATCGCCCAGACACCAGCTTCTTCCGCTTTATATCTGA
>Ga0208047_1000325_pt1 | contig 17960 bp, 15 predicted proteins | sample Kivu_220m_FD_184162 | JGI IMG/M metagenome (GOLD analysis project Ga0208047, IMG submission 184162) | Freshwater microbial communities from Lake Kivu, Western Province, Rwanda to study Microbial Dark Matter (Phase II) - Kivu_220m (SPAdes)... | ecosystem: Environmental > Aquatic > Freshwater >...
CCCCTATCTACGGGATTTGCGATATCGCTGCCGGCACCCGTTCAGGTGGGGCGGGCGAAGTCTACGTATACAAGGTTGGCGGCATGGGCGGCGCCTGGGTCGCGCAGGGATTCAGCGGGGATGTGCTCTCTATCCGTTTCCCGTTGTCCTACCGGGCGGACCCCTCCATAGCGATGCTCTACTCCACAGCGGCGGGCACCTACTTCAATTCGGGCATACATGATCTGAACGCCAATACGACCGACTGGGATACGGTCTTCAGCGGCAATCCTCCCGAGATAACGGTGAGCGGGGCAGGCGGCTCACCCAGGGCTGCGCAGGTAGTGGGCGGATGTCTTCAGCTCACGGCGGATTACTCGGGACAGGCCCCCGCATTGTGCCGGGCCTACATAAGCATCGATGCTCCGGGCGGCAATGCCGGCATATTCAGGGTGGATGACACTGTGGTCTACCAGCTTATGGCCTCGCAGCCCAACCGCCGCATCTCCAGCATAGCCTATTACGGCGCCTATTCGGGCGGCAAGCTGCTGGCTGGAGCGGTCACAGGGGACGCCACTCAGGGTACCGTATTGACCTGGTTTACCGACACTCCCATGACCTGTCCCACCGCATGCTGGTACCAGACCGAAAAACCGCCTACCGGCGCGGGCGCCTCCGGCTACGGCAATGCCATTGTTATGTGGTCACCCGACGGCAGCCGCGCCTATTGCGGAACCGGATCGGCACAGCTCAACGGCCCGGCGGCCTGGCCGGGAGCATATCTCACCGGCGCACCTCTGGACGAATCGGCCTTCTCGCTGAGTAAAGATAACGGGAAGACCTGGAATCAACATAGTCTCATAGATACACAGATAAGCTTCCTCTCGGACGTGGCCGTCAGGGCGGACTCCAGCGCGATCTACCTGGCCTCGATCAACGAGACCCCACCAGGGCTGGACAGCGTCTGGCGCTCGGGCGGATCGGCCACGGGCAAATCGTGGGAGCGTGTGCTCTGCCTGCCCACGGCACGCAACGATATCATACTGCGCATGAGCAACTATGGGAACGACGGGGCGATTTTTATGTCCTCGCGCGGCACGGACGACCTGCGCCAGTCGCAGGATGGCGGACAGACCTGGAAGGCGCAGCTTCCTGCGATGAACGTGACCGACTTCTCGGTCACCACCATCGATGATACGCGCTATCTGTATACGCTCTCAACTACATCCATGCGCAGGGCAAATGCGTCAACGCTGACGCCGCAGTGGACGCCGCAGGCGGCCGTCACGCTGAGCGGCTGCCATACAATTTTCGCCGCGCCCAACGGCATTGTGGTGGTGGGAGGCAACAGTTCCGACAGCAGGGTGGCCGCTTCATCCGGCATCGGCCAGTTTGCCGTCACCTCGGATTTGCCTTCCCCGGGCAACATACACACGGTGCTGGATTACAGGTTCGGCGATGCAGCGGTGATATACGCCGCCGGCGACGCGGCCGACAGCGATATCTACTACTGGCTTGTCGGCTACAGCCGCGACTGGGACATCATGGGAGCGCCCTCGTCCGGCTTCTGGGGACTGGCCCAGATGGGCACGCTCTACAGCGCCTCCTCCGCTGCGGGCGGTTCTTCCGTAGACAGGACTCTGTATCCGCAAGCTCTGGGACCTCCCAATATCGAATGGGACGTGCTGACCACGGGGCTGCCTGCGGGTGTGGCTTTCACACGGGAGCCTGTATCGCTCAAGCTGTCGTCGGGGGTGAACCTGTGGGCCATAGACAACAGGCCTTACGATTATACGGCGGGCACGGGAAGACTGTGGACCTTCTGCGACTGTCTCTCCCCCACACCCAGGTACACCCTGCCGACTCCATTGCCTGCACAACAAGAGGTACCTCCCGGGCCATCCCTGCCCATGGTCCCCCAAACACCTGCGCAGCAGACTGAAATCCCCGGGACATCCGCACCGGGTCCATCGGAAAACGTGCAGTCTCCGCCGGCGACCACGTCGCCGCCCACCACAACACCACCACCCGGTAAGCCGGCGCAGTCCGGCGCCCCTGATAACGGCACGCTCAACCTGGCCTCGCTTTTCGCCAACGACATCTATCTATGGATATGCGCCGTGGTGGCCATTCTGGTCATTGTCCTGATCATAGTATTGATCGCGACGTCGCTCTCGCGAAGGCGTATTTAGCGTCCCTCGATCAGATAAGCAGTGACGCCGTCCTTGTGTTACGCTCCCGGTTGCGGGTGCCGCAGGGCTTTACGCCTGGCGGTCACGGACTGTGCCGCCTCGCGGCCGCGTTTGAGCGCCGAAAGATAGATCGCCCTGAGGTTCTGTGATTTGAGCTTCTCGCCTTTGGCACACCACTGGTAAATAGCCTGCCCGATTGTATAGGTGCCGGCATAAGCCACGGCGATCTTGGGTATTATGCCCCATGCCGGTATCAGCCCGACCAGCATCCTGGCCAGCTGTCTCCAGAGAAAGGCGCCGCCTATCACGGCGCTCATCTTGGGCACGGTCTCCTTCCAGTCCGCCGTCAATCCCATGGCCAGGGATATCTTATAAGCCATGAGGGCCTGATTCTTTGTAAGGATCACCAGGTCGGCTATGTTGAGCGGCAGATCGAGAAATATGTTAATCTCGGCCAGTCCCGTGGTAAGGCTGTAAGTGCTGTTGACCAGGCATGTATCATCGATCAGCTTGCGGCAGACGGCTTCGCGCAGCATGGGGATGTTTCGCGCAAGCTGAACCTCCCGCCCGGGGCAGGCGCGCAGCATGGCCGGCGCCAGTACTCCGGTAAGCGATTGACGGTCGCCGGGATTCGCAACCACCGTCTCCGCATCCTGCCAACCCTGCAGATTTATCGAAATTACTTCTCCGTCCTGCGGCAGATCGCTCCGGCTGTAACAGACGACCACGGGGATTTTATCGCGCCGCAGCTGTTTAAAGACATCTTTCTCTCGGGCGCAATCACCGCTGCAGCCAATCGTCAGTATAGCCAGAGTGCAGGTGCCAAGCGGCATTTCGCCACCAAGGCTGTACTCACTCACCCTGGGTATAATTCCGCTCTCCTTTGAGCACGGCCCGGCCAGTAACTGGCTTATCAGCAAAGATTTATTCAAGCCCTCACCACCCAGCACGGCCAGATGAAAGGGTGATTCAGCCTGCCGGCGGATGGCATTGAGGTCCACTTCGCGCAGAAGTTTGAAGCCGGCTGCCAGGTCAGGCCACTTCGGCATGTATTTCCTCCACAACCTAAAGTTTAGCGCAACCTCTTTCTTATGGCTATAAACGGACGGCGGCGCCGTGATAAAATCTGTATGGTAGGGGCGGGTTTTTAAACCCGCCCGCATCTTCGGGCGCAGCTGAAGCAACGCCCCTACGATTAAAGGAGTCAGACTAATGCAGAAAAAGAATTCTCAGGCTATTCCTCTGTCGATTAAAACAAAGAAGAGTAAACTGAAGGCCGACCTGGAGCTGCTGCGGGCCAGGGCACTGGAACTGGGGGCGTCGGGCGTCGAGATCATCAGGGCTGACCAGCTGGTGGTGGATGAGCGCGTCAGGCTGAAATGTTCTATCCCGCGCTGCCTGCGGGCCGGTGAGACGCCGAACTGTCCTCCCAACGCGCCCGACCTCGACCTTGTCAGGAAAGCCTTCGCTCGATATTCGTATGGCATATTGATCAAAACGCTGGTGGAGCCTTTAGAGGACTATGCTCCAGGCAAATCCAAGGACAGCGGCGGCACCGACCGCAGCCTGCTCTTTCACGCGAAGACCGCAAAAATCGTTTACGAGATCGAGCGACTGGCCTACCAGCATGGATATGCACTGGCTATGGGCCTGGGTGGAGGGTCCTGCAAGGATTACCTCTGCCATGGCCTGGTCTGCCAGTTCAAGGACAGCGGCAGGTGCCGCTTTCCCCTCAGAGCCAGGCCGGCCATGGAGGCGCTGGGCATCGACGTGGTGGACATCATCGGCAAGGTTGGATGGAACGCCTACCCGCTGCTGGGCGATGCCAGCGAGATCCCCTGCGCCACCTCCGTGGGACTGGTGCTGATCGACTGAAACAAGGAGGACGATATGGCCAGAAGCGCAATGGAGATAACCGAGGATTTCCTGTCGGACGATCCCAAGACATGGGGCAAACTGGCGAGCGACATCACCTACCGGCGGCTGGAGCTGCTGCTGCTGCGTGAGATATTAATGGAGCTTAAGCGGCTGAATCCGGACAAGCCGGATTAGCCTGTAAGCTGATTTACGGCCACGAGACGATTACCTGCGCAGGCGGCCGCGGTTACCCCACCATCCACCGCCGTAAGCGGAGATATCGATGATGAACCCCAGTATGACCAGCGCCCAGGCGAAGGGATTGGCCATGCCCATATACAGATAGACGATGACATAGAATATGGCTGTATAGGGAAGAAAAATTATTCCCAGCAGCGGAATGATGAAGTTGGTGCCGAAAACCCTGGTAACCATATCTGAGAACAGCCACATGCAGACGAGTGCGAAGCGTGGACCGATCAACAGGAAAAGCGTGACAAAACAGCACATGGTGCCTCCTCCTTGCCTGATATACGGGCATATTATTATGACAGATTTTATTTTTTTATTACAGCGCAGTATCCTGATACATCGGCCCTGAATATAAACGGCCGATGCTATAGAATATACGGATTAATATGCTGACAAACTGGAGATCGTCGCCGCTCCTGGCGCTGGCAGCGCTGGTAGTAATCACCGCGGTCTGGGGCTACACTTTTACCATCGTACAGGCGGCTGTCGAATTGATGCCGGTCATGGATTTCATGGCCTGGCGCTTCGCTGCTGCCGCGCTGGTTATGCTGGTAATCCGGCCGCAATGCCTGCGCGGTATGACACGTCAGGAGCTGCTGCGCGGCGCCGGACTGGGAGTCGTGCTCGGGCTCGGCTATATCACGCAGACTTACGGCCTGCTGTATGCCTCCGCGGCGGTGTCCGGATTTATCACCGGCATGTTCGTGGTGCTGACGCCGGTCATGGCCTGGATCATCCTTCGCCATAAAACCGACGCGAAGACCTGGCTACTGGTCGCGCTTGCCACGGTGGGAGTCGCCCTGCTTAGCCTCAACGGATGGTCGGTCGGCCCCGGAGAATTGCTCACGCTTGCATGCGCGGTACTTTTCGCCATACATATAGTCGGCCTGGGCGAATGGTCCCCCTGTTACGATCCTTACACTTTTGCCTTTCTTCAGATTGCCACTGTGGCTGTAATCTCTTTAATTGCCGCGCTGCCGGGCGGCTTCACCCCACCGCCCACCACAGAGGTCTGGATAACCGTCGGCATTACGGCGGTATTTGCCACTGCGCTTGCCTTCATCGTACAAACCTGGGCCCAATCCCTGGTATCACCCACGCGGGCTGCCATCGTAATGACTATGGAGCCCGTGTTTGCCGGTTTTTTCGCCGTCGTCATCGGAGGAGACCACTTGACGTTGAGGACGCTGCTGGGAGGAGCCTGCATCGTGGCAGCCATGCTCATCATCAACCTGAGGTCCGCCCCCGCCACTCCCAGGGATACCTGAAGCTGCGGCAATCGCGCTATTAGCATACATTTTCTCCTGCCTCAATAGTAGGATAGTATCTTTTTATACTATACTGTTAAGCGGAACCGACATGGGAGAGATGACTCATATGATTAAACGGTTGTACGGTCACACTAATATAAAACTCACGTTTATTACGCTCTGTGTGCTTCTTATATCAGGCGGCTGTTCAGCGCCGGGCCCGGAGGGATTCGCCATTTACCTGACCGAGGGGGATATACCCGCGTCAAAGATGCCGGTCTTGAGCCATGTCGATCTCGCGGAGCAGCCCGTCATCTCGACCAGAGACATCGTCTCGTACAATGTAATAACGCATGAGATTATACTGACTGCGGATGCATTCGTTCGCGTCTCCAGCCTGGATGTCCCTACCAGCGGCAGGTCGTTTATGGTCTGCATCGACCGTCAACCGATATACTGGGGCGCCTTCTGGACGCCGTTATCATCCCAGTCATTCGACGGCATCACCATAATGAAACCGCTCGGCTCCCGGGATCTAAGGGTTATTCAGATCGAATCTGGTTATCCATCCTCGTCTTTCTTCAAAGGCGAAGACCCCAGGAATAACCTGGACATAATGAGGTCTCTGCAACAGGCCGGAAAATTGTCGGTCATAACATCGGAATCTCCTGTGAACACGCTTCCGCATTCCCTCAAAGGATACGAACTGTATTCCTGGCCGGTAAATGGACTGTGGCATTTCGCACTGGTTACAGGCACCAACCGCGATAAAACGCTGGATGAGATAATCAGCACGGAAAATATTGTCTCCGCAGAGGGGTGGGTACATGTACATATGGTGGGATTGGATGCGCTTATAACCATGCTAAGCAGAGTTCCCCAGAACGAGCTTGTCTCCTGGCTGGGCAAGCTGCGCTCGGAGCAAACGCCGCAGCACGGCGTGGAGATCACTCTTCCCGCATCATCGATTATCGACGCGGTCAAACAGCGCGCTGCAGAAAGCGGCATAAATCTTATGGTGCTGTCGCCATAATCGCAATATCGCTCTATCAGAACTGCCGGGCGAGAAAGTGCAATATCACCACATATGCACCCATTTTCTGATCTCCGTCATGATTATTATGGTCTTTTTCTCTACGCCCTCCAGAGAATTGATACGGTTATTGAGGAATTCCGAGAAAGCTTCAATAGATTCAAACCACGCCCATACCCCTATATCGTAATTGCCGGCCGTTAAAAGCACCTGTCTGACCTCGTCCATGTCGGAGAAGTAGTCTGCAATGCGGTTTAGTGCGCCGTTATCCACTTTCAGTGCTATTACAGAGGTGATCATTTTTCCCAAACGAACGTTGGGGAAAGCCTGTATATGTATTACGTTATTACTTAACAGATTATTTATTCTGCGCCTGATAGTGGCAGAGCTCATATTGAGGCTTTTAGCCAGGCGGGTATTGCTCTGATGCGCATCCTTTTCGAGCGCAGAAACAATCTTCAGGTCGATGTCGTCCACCGGTTTGCCGGTTGTTTGAACAATCCCACGAGTACGCGATAGATTAACAAACGCATATTTCCTGTATTCCGTACAGATTGCAGTGTCTGTTTCCAGCACCCCGTTCATCGTATACAGCACGGTGTTTAAAAATTTGGAATACGCTTCCACTGTGACAAACCAGCAGACCATTATCATGTTGAAGTGGCCGGCGGCCAATGCCAGAAATCCCACTTCTTCTTGTTTTGTCAGAAGATCAGCCGTGCGTGAAATGGCGCTGTTTTCAACTTTCAATAATATCGCGACGGTAAGTGAAGTTCTGGCACGGTTGATCTGTACCGCCTGGATACGTATGATATCGTCCTTTATCAGCCTGTTTACCCTGCGTCGAACCGTAGGCGCACATATATCGAGCGCTTCAGCCAGTTCTCTGCTGCTCATAGAGGCATCCTTCTCCAAAGCGGCAACTATTTTTTTGTCGATATCATCTATGTGCTTCATTGTTGTTATTAGTATCATATACTACTTGTTTTGTAAAAGAAATGATCAATTTGTTCATATTTCATATCAATTGAATAATTTTACTAAATATTAATGAACAAATCATTGACTTGCGTGAAAACAGTGATATTATGCAGATATCTTCAATAATTCATCCCAACAGCAAAGTGCAGCGATAAGATATTTATCGATTAGAGGATAGATGAACTCACTGCTTGAAGATATCAGGGTTTTGGACCTGACTGATGAAAAAGGCTCTCTCTGCGGGCGTATACTCGCCGAGATGGGAGCCGATGTCATAAAGGTTGAAAAACCGGGAGGTGACGCCTCCCGCAGGATAGGCCCCTTTTATCACGATGAACCTGATCCGGAGAAGAGTCTGACCTGGTTTGCCTACAATCTTAACAAACGGGGTATAACTCTTGATATCTCTTCTAACAATGGATGGCCGATCTTCCTCAAATTAATCAAAAAAGCGGACATCGTCATCGAGTCATTCCCTGTCGGATATATGCAACAAATAGGCCTCGATTACGTAGTGCTTAAAGCAATGAACCCCCGGATCATCATGACATCCATCACTCCTTTCGGTCAGACGGGCCCTTACAAGGATTTCGTTGCCTCGGACATCGTCGTACAGGCCATGAGCGGGTATCTGCATCTTTGCGGAGACCCCGACCTCCCTCCCATGCGTATCAGTATTCCCCAGGCGTACCTTCACGCCGGTGGCGAAGCAGCTACAGCAACCATGGTTGCCCTCTATCACAGGGAAAACAGCGGCGAAGGACAGTATGTGGACGTTTCGGCGCAACAGAGCATGGTCAGGAATACGGTAAACGCCGTTCCACTGTGGCTGACCTACGGTGAGATACTGGAGCGATCAGGAGCATTCAGAGTCGGTCTTGGTAAAAACTTGCGCGCCCGGCAGACATGGGCCTGCAAGGACGGATTTGTAAACTTCCTCTTTGTCGCGGGAATACTGGCGTCGGTGGCCGGATCGTCGGGATTAGCGGACTGGCTGCAGGAAGAGGGCATTCCAACCGATTATGAAAACAGGTTAAAAGATTTCGATATATCCAAATTCACGCAGGAAGAGTGGGAGGAGATGGAGGCCCCGGTGGCCAGGCTCTTTTTGAAACACACAAAACAGGAGCTGTTCGATGAGGGCAATAAAAGAAGGGTCAGCATCTGCCCGGTCCATTCACCGCAAGAGGTAGTCGATTATCCCCAGCTGGACGCCAGGGGGTTTTGGACGGAAGTACGGCACGAGGAGTTGGACGCTTCAATCAAATATCCCGGAAGCTGCATCAGGTTCACAGACACGCCCAACCCCGGACTGCGCAGGGCGCCCCTGGTCGGCGAGCATAATCTGGAGATATATCGCTGTGAGCTGGGATTATCCGCCGCAGAGATCTCCCGTCTGCAGAAGCTGAATGTCATTTAAATGTGAAGTGTTATGAGTAAACTACCGCTGGAAGGCATCAAGGTCCTGGATTTCACCTGGGTCATAGCCGGACCGCTCATAACGAAATGCCTGGCCGATTACGGGGCAAGCGTTGTCAGGGTCGAGTCCATGGCACGTCCCTGTTTTCTGAGGGTATCAGGCCCGTTCAAGGACCACGCTGTCGGGCCGGACAATACCACCTATTTCGCTTACTTTAATTCCAATAAATACAGCGCCTCTTTGAACCTGAAAAAGCCGGTGGGGCTGCGGACGGCCAGAAAACTGGCAGATTGGGCGGACATAATAGTAGAGAATTATGTGCCGGGAAAACTGGCGAAGCTGGGACTTGATTATGAGAGCGTTAAAAAAACCAACCCCGATATTATAATGCTCAGCACTTCGGGACAGGGCCAGACGGGGCCCATGGCTGCGATCCCCATGACGGGAATGATCCTGGTGGCTCTGACCGGATTCATGTTCTACAGCGGATGGCCGGGAGAAGACAGCACGCAGCCGTTCGGGCCCGTGAACGATTTTGTCACCCCTTCATTCGCCCTCCCTGCAATCCTGGCTGCTCTCCGTCACAGGAAATTAACCGGCCGGGGGCAGTCCATTGATCTGTCACAACTGGAAGCGGGAATCCAATTTCTGGCGCCCGGCATCCTGGATTACACGGCTAACAAAAGGCAAACAGGAAACGTCGGCAATTCTTCCCCGGAGGCAGCTCCGCACGGCGTCTATCCCTGCGCCGAGAATAGATGGTGCGCCATAGCCGTCTTTTCCGACGATGAATGGAAGGCGTTCTGTACCGCCATGGGTCATCCTGAAGCAGCGAACAACCCTATGTTCAACACTTTTGCATACAGGAAAAGAAACGAAGATGAATTGAATGAAATGGTCGGCCAATGGACCATTGAATTTTCACCCGAACATATAATGCAGACGCTTCAGAGCGCGGGCGTACAGGCAGGGGTAGTTCAGAACTCCAGGGACGTCTGCCAGGACCCGCAGCTCAAAGAGCGCAATCATTTCTGGAGCATGAAACACCCGGTGATCGGGGATTCTGTCAGTTTTGGGGAGCCTGCCATATTATCGGAAACCCCCGCCCAACCAGTCAGGCCAGCCCCATGCCTGGGCGAACATACTGAATTTGTTGCTACCGAATTCCTGAATATGTCTGAGCAAGAGCTGGTCGAGCTATTATCAGATGAAAGCTGACATCAAAAGCTCCAACCGATAACTTAGATTATTACGATTAAGTACGCCGTGAAAGCGAGGAATGGGATGGATGCAAGTTATACATTAGCTGACAATATCGCCGGTATTACCTTTAAGGACCTTCCATCGGAAGTTGTGGACATAACAAAGAACTGCATCCTGGACACGTTCGGATGCATCCTGGCAGGCTCCGGTTTATCCCAGGACAGTAAAAATGTGATCGACCTGTTCTTGGAAGCAGGAGGCAATGAAGAGTCCACAGTCATAGGATTTGATAAAAAGCTGCCTTCCTGGTCGGCCGCTTTCGCCAACGGTGTGCTGGCACATGCTCTGGACTACGATGACATAGTCGACGAAGCCGGGGTCCATCCTACCCTGTGCACCGTCCCGGCCGCCTTCGCCCTGGCGGAAAAGAGGGGCGGTGTAACCGGCAAAGAGTTCATAACCGCCGTCGCCCTGGGGAACGATCTAATATGCAGGCTGGGATCAGCCATTAAAAGGAAGCAGGAGGGTTTAGTGCTGGGCTTCCGGCCCGCTCCCGTGCTCGGTGTTTTCGGAGCCGCGGCAGCGGCAGGCAAGATACTGCAACTCGACCGTGACCGGATTGTGGATGCACTGGGCATCGCCTTTCACCAGGCCGCCGCAGGGACATTTGAAGTATTCCTCAGCCCCGGAGATCCTAAAATAAGGGAACTTTATGGAGGCAGCATCGGGATGCAGGCCGCCCTGGCGGCACTGATGGCGCAGAGGGGAGTCACGGGGATAAAAACAAGCTTCGAAGGTCCAGCAGGACTCCTCAACTTATATTTCCAGGGAAAATATGACAGGGATTACCTGGTAGGTGATTTGGGGAAGAGGTATGACGGTTTAAACGTGGGATTAAAGGCATGGTCGGCCAATAGAATCATGCATAATCACGTCCAGGCGGCCCTGGAACTGACGCGAGAGCATGATATCAATCCCGCGGACATCGAGCAGATCACTCTTTATGTTACGGAAATACAGAAAAGATACACCGGAGAAGAGAGGAAAAAACCTGCGACCGGCACGGAAGCAAGGATCAGCCTGCCGTTTTGTGTCGGCGCCGCCGTCGCCAATAAAGGACTCCGCCTCAAGAGCTTCGCTTCAGAAGGACTGACTAATAAGGTTACATTGATGCTGGCTCAAAAAATAGTGGCCGAGGATATCAGCTACGGCGAGGTCAAGTCCTTCTTCGCGCCCGGCAAGGTGTCCATCAAACTTAAATCGGCGGCTGTGTACACCCGTCAGATCGACCACCCGTTCGGCCATCCGCTCAACCCGATGCGGCAGGAAGACGTTATAAAGAAATACATGGACTGTGCCACCTATTCAAAATCTCCGCAGCAGGCGGCCCATATTTTGAAAACGCTCAATAAGCTCGAGACCGTCAAGGATGTGAGGGAGATCACAGGATCATTCCAATAAACGGTATCTTAAATATAATCTGCGAATAGGGGGAGTTGTGTATGGATACTATCGATTGCCTGCTGACACGCAGGAGCATCCGGAAATATACTGACCGGCCCATAAATAATAGTCTGGTGAAACAATTGTTGCAGGCGGCGATGGCGGCGCCTTCTTCGGCCAACGAACAACCGTGGCAGTTCGTGGTTATCAGAGACCGTAAGACGCTCGGTGAGGCATCCAAAATCCACACGTTCTCATATATGCTTGATCAGGCGGCACTGGCTATTCTGGTTTGCGAGGATCCGACCTTTGAATTCAACGCCGGACGGGGTCCGCTTGACTGCTCTGCTTCCACAATGAGCATCCTGCTGGCTGCCCATGCCCTGGGGTTGGGAGCGGTTTGGGTGGGGATATACCCGGTGCAGGAGCGCATGGAAAAAACAAGGGGCTTACTCGGTATACCGCCGCACGTTATTCCCATAGCATTCGTTTCCCTTGGATACGCTGATGAAAAACCTCATAGTGAGGACAGGTTCAAGGAGGAGAGGGTGCATTATGACCGCTGGAGCAGCGGAGCAGTATGCTGATGTTTTGTACTGATGAGATGCCGGTTGTTACACGGTTAAGAGGCTTTTTTTCATTTTCTTCATAGCAATTACAGCGATCATTGCCGTCATACTGGCCGCCGATGCGATAATAAAAGCGACCATATAGCTGTCGGTAACATCGAATATCTGTCCGCCCAGCCAGGAACCCACGGCGGCTCCGACCCGTGAAGCAAGCAACATTAATCCCACCAGCGCCGACACTGCCCTGAGGCCGAATCGCTCACTGACCAGCAGTGTTAACAAAGGAATTTCTCCCCCGAAGGCAAAGCTGAATAGCGCAGCAAAAACATACAGCATCCACAGCTCGCTGGAAAAAATTAACCAGACCAGGCTGGCAGTTTGTATCGCCATACACAGGATCATGGCATTCATATTGCCGATTCTGTCCGATCCGCTTCCAACCAGGATGCGACCGAAGATGCCGCCAATTCCTATAACGGACATGACCGTTGCAGCCGTCAGCGGGGATATCCCGATGTCAGTGGCATAGTTAACCAGATGCAAAAAGATCATTTGCGTACAGACACCGACAAGAACCGCGGTGCCGACAAGTAACCAGAGGGGCAGGGTGCGACAGGCGTTCCATAATGTCATCCCGCCGTCGAACGCCGGGTGATATGATTTCTGTCCCTGGCTGCCCGTATCCACCGGTTCCGATTTCACAGCGCCGTAAGGTAAACATCCTATCTCTTTCGGATCACGCCGTAAAAACAGGGCGGTAGCAATAAAAATAATCAGGGCCGTGATCCCCAGAAGCAGATAAGAGCTCGACCAGCCGACGGCGCGGATTAAATACTCGGTTAACGGCGGCATGACGAGAATGCCGAAACCGACACCTGCTGAGACAATGCCTAACGCGAGCCCACGTTTCTTGTAGAACCAGCGGGCGGTGATACCGCTACTGATGGCAAATACCCCGCCTGTACCTATTCCAAAAATAACACCATATGCAATATAAAGCTGTGCCAGGTCGGTTATCCGACTGCTCAGTATCAGGCCCAGGCCGATCAGGGAGCCGCAGATTAATGCTATTTTAGCCGGGCCGAACCTGTCCGCCAGCCACCCCGCGGGTATGGCAAATAAACCCCCGCAGATCATTGATAAAGCGTATACACCGGAAAGGGAAGCGCGGGTCCAACCAAAATCCGCGACCAGGGGCTTAAAAAAGATTCCGAAACTATATTGTATGCCGTTTTGCAGGGCCTGCTGGACGGCACACACAATAACAATGACCCAACCATAAAAAAGAGGCTGCCGTGCGCCCGGAAAACCGTGCTGACAATCAGTTGATTTCAATGCGGTAAACTCTCTTCCTGCATCGCAATAGCTGCGCAGGCACGATCACCACTGATGCACCCATTTCTTAATCTCTGTTTGGATGGCGATCTCCTTTTTTTCGACGCCTTCCAGAGGATTGATAACATCCTTTAAAAAATCAGAGAAAGCCTGGATAGATTCGAACCAGGCCCAGACTCCTATATCGTAAGTGCCTGTATATAACAAAACCTGTCTGGCTTCAGCCATATCACATAAATAATCAGCGATACGGTTTACTGAGCCGTTAGCTACTTTCAAAGCTATGACAGCCGCTATTGTTTTGCTCATGCGGAAGTTTGGGAAAGCCTGTATACGAATAATATTATTGTCCAACAGGTCGTTTATCCTGCATCTGATGGTGGGAGCGCTGATGTTGAGACTTTTGGCCAGCACGGTGCTTTTTTGACGTGCATCTTTCTCCAGTGATTCAATAATCCTCATATCGATGTCATCAACCGGTTTGTTAGCCCGTTTGAGAGGATTGGCAGCACCGTTCATTTTAATGAACGCATATTTCCTGTATTCGGTGCAAATCATAGTGTCGGTATCGAGCACACCCTCCATCGGATAAAGCACTGTATTTAAAAACCTGGAATAGGATTCCACGGATTCAAACCAGCACAGGCAGACAATATTAAAGTAGCCGGCAGTCAATACTATAAAACCCACTTCCTTCTGACTCGCCAGTAAATCAGCCGCCCGGGCAATGACATTGCTTTCCACTTTCAGCAAAATGGATACTGTTATTGATGTTTTTACACGATTTATCTGAACCGCCTGTATACGTATGATATCGTCTTTTATTAACCTGTTTACCCTTCGACGGATAGTCGGAGCGCATATGTTGAGCTGTTTGGACATTTCCATACTGCTCATATGAGCGTCTATCGCCAGCGCGTCCACTATCTTCTTATCCATTTGATCCAATTGATGCATAATCGATATTAATACCATATATAACCAAGTATTGTAAATAAAATGATCAATAGTTATATTTATCTGATCAATATGATAAAAATATTTAATGAAGATAAACATATCATTGACATGCGTGAAATTAATGATAACATGCATACGTACAGAGTTGGAGATGGGGCCGGAGGCAGCGACCCGTATTCAATGAACCTCCAGGTTAACAATAGAAAATACAGCAGTAGTCTCCCATTGAAATTGATTTCATTTAGAGGATGGATCTGATGAAAACGCTGCTTGACGGCATACGTGTGTTGGATCTGGCCGACGAGAACGGTTTTCTCTGCGGACGGATGCTTGCCGAGTTGGGGGCTGATGTTATTAAGGTTGAGAGGCCGGGGGGCGACACCTCCCGGAGCATCGGCCCCTTTTATCATGACATACCTGATCCCGAGAAAAGCCTGACCTGGTTTGCTTACAACCTGAATAAGAGAGGTATCACCCTCGATATCAAAACCGGGAAGGGACGAGAGCTTTTCAAACAGCTTGTTAAAAGGTCCGATATAGTAGTGGAATCCCATCCCGTCGGATACATGAAAGAGATCGGGTTAGACTATCCCGAGCTGAAGAACGTCAATCAGCGCATTATCATGGCGTCCATCACGCCTTTCGGGCAGACTGGGCCTTACAACAAATTCACGGGTTCAGATCTCATCGTCCAGGCGATGAGCGGATATTTATATATCTGCGGCGATCCTGACCGTCCCCCCTTGCGTGTTAGTTTACCGCAATCGCCTTTGTTCGCAGGCGGGGAAGCGGCAGTTGCCGCTTTAATTGCCCTGTATCACAGGGACGTAACAGGTGAAGGCCAGTATATCGATGTGTCGGCGCAGCAGAGCATGGTCAAGAACACGGTAAACGCAAACTCTCTGTGGTTCACTTATGGAATGGTTCTGGAAAGATCAGGCGCATATAGAGTGGGGCTGGGCAGCGGCACCCGTGCGCGCCAAACGTGGCCGTGCAAAGACGGGCTCGTTAATTTCGTAATATTCGGGGGCGCGCCGGGAGCGGTAATGAATAAAATACTCGCTGAATGGCTGAAAGAAGAGGGCCTGTCCACTAAACAGCGCGAGGAAATGGATTGGGATAACTTTGACGTAACCAGGTTTACGCAGGAAGAGTGGGAGCAGCTCGAAGCCCCGGTAGCCGAGTTCTTTTCAAGATATACCAAACAGGAATTATTCAAGGAAGCCCTGAAAAGACATATGCCTATCTGCCCGGTATTGAATCCGGCGGATGTGGCGGATTTTTTTCAGCTCAAGGCAAGAGATTTCTGGGTGGATGTGGACCACCCGGAACTCGGCTGTGTGATCAAGTATCCCGCCGGTTGTATGCGGTTTCCGGCGATGCCCGCCCCTAAATTACGGAGGGCGCCCCTGATCGGCGAGCATAATCTGGAGGTCTTTCGCGATGAGCTCGGCTTATCGCCGGTGGAGATCGACCAATTTAAACTAAACAAAATTATTTAAATGGATAACAGTATGGGAAAGCAGGCGCTTGATGGAATAAAGGTCCTTGATTTTACCTGGGTCATAGCAGGTCCCCTGGTGACGAAATGCCTGGCTGATTACGGCGCGAAAGTTGTGCGGGTGGAAACCATTACACGCCCCTGTTTCACCAGGTCTTCCGCCCCTTTTAAAAACGGTAACGGCCCCGATAATTCGGCCTATTTCGCTTATTACAATCCCAATAAATACAGTGTTGCATTGAATCTTAAAAGCACCACCGGGCTTAACGTCGCCAGGAAACTGGCGGACTGGGCCGACATCATTGTCACCAACTACGTGCCCGGCAAGATGAAGAAACTCGGGCTTGATTATGAGACAGTGAGAGTTACCAATCCGGATGTAATTATGTTAAACACCTCAGGATTCGGAGAAACAGGTCCGATGTCGCCGATGCCCACGTCAGGTAACGTCCTGGTGGCTCTGACAGGATTTAACAGCTTCAGCGGCTGGCCGGGCAGGGATTGCGTTCAACCATATGGCCCGGTCAATGATTTCGTTACTCCCTATTTCTGCGCCGCTGCTATCATGGCTGCACTGAGATATCGTGGAAAGACAGGCGAGGGTCAATTTATCGATGTTTCGCAGCTGGAAGCGGGCATTCAGTTCCTCGAACCGGGTATGCTGGATTACACTGCTAACGGCAGACTGCCTGCAAGTGTCGGCAATACCTCACCCAATGCGGCGCCGCACGGCGTTTATCCCTGCCTGGATAACAGGTGGTGCGCAATTGCAGTATTCTCCACTACCGAGTGGGAGTCATTTTGCACGGCCATAGGCGATCCTGCCCTGGCTGACAACCAAAAGTTCAATACATTGGAGAAAAGGAAGAGAAACGAAGAGGAGCTTAACGACCTGGTCGGGCAATGGACGAAAAACAGGACGCCTGAAAGCATAATGACCTTGCTGCAGGCCGCAGGGGTGCAGGCAGGCATTGTGGAGAGCGCCAAAGATGTGTGTGAAGACCCGCAGTTGAAAGCGCGCAACCATTTCTGGTTTATACAGCATCCTGCTATGGGTGATTGTCTGCATCTGGGTGAGGCGGCAATACTGTCGGAGACGCCCGCGCAGCCCCGTATGCCTGCTCCCTGCCTGGGGGAGCACACGGAGCTTATAGCCACAGACATCCTGTCTCTCTCGGAGGATGAATTGATTGCGTTGTTGACGCACGAAGGGTCCGGATAAAAGTGACGCGGATAACCTGATTGTATGTTATTTGAGGAGGTATCAGAAGTAAGAAGACAGATGGATTTTATAAAAAGCGTTGATAGCAGCTACTAAAAATAATCAAGCTGGAGGATATAGATGAAAAACAGATTATTAGTCACTGTATGTGCACTGGCGCTGGTAATTCTGTATATATCAGCTGCGTGCACCGGAGCGCCCGCGGCTCAGACAACCAAACCGTCGGAAAATGAAACACCTCAAGCAGCCGCACAGAAGACGATCACCCTTGTGGCTGCAACCATGTATCCGGCGGGGAATCCATATGCCACTATAGCGCAATTATATGCCGCGGCAGTCCTGGAAGCCACCGAAGGAAGAGTGAAAATCGTTGTGAATCCGGGCGAATCGCTTTGCCCGGGCGCGGAAGAGCTGGCTGCGGTAAACAGCGGCAGCGTGGACGCAGCCATGACCGTAATCAACTACGTGGTCGGCCAGGTACCCCTTGCCAATGTCGGGGCGCTTCCCTGGGTGGGAATAACAGATATCGATAGCAATCTGGCGGCAGCAGCGGAAGGATTGCCCATAATCCAGAAAGGTTTTGAAAAATATAATATTCATATTAACTGGTATGCCTGCGCCCCGTCGGCATATGGTCTGGCAACCAAGAAGCCGGTGCATGTACCGGCCGAAGCCAAAGGGCTCAAAATCAGATCGGCCGGAGGCGCCATGGATGAGCTGATATCCGGTTGGGGATGCAGCACGGTTACCCTCCCGACGTCCG
>Ga0208047_1000326_pt1 | contig 17914 bp, 9 predicted proteins | sample Kivu_220m_FD_184162 | JGI IMG/M metagenome (GOLD analysis project Ga0208047, IMG submission 184162) | Freshwater microbial communities from Lake Kivu, Western Province, Rwanda to study Microbial Dark Matter (Phase II) - Kivu_220m (SPAdes)... | ecosystem: Environmental > Aquatic > Freshwater >...
GCCTCGTATTTACATTTATAACATAAAAAGATAGGGGGACACGATACCCTGTCCTTAGGGCTAACGCCCAGGACAGGGAATCATGTCCCCATTCCTTTGTATTGACTTTCCCTTTTGGGATTTATTATCCTTTCCTCGGGAATTCGTGGATAAAAAGCCGCTCCTGACCATCAAATCCCTCAAGGAACAGGTCTACGAGTATCTCCGCGAGCAGATGCGGAGCGGCCGCCTTCTCGCCGGCTCGGTTATCGATATGGAGGAGACCTCCAAGAAGCTAGGCGTGAGCAAGACGCCTCTCCGGGACGCGCTCCTCCAGCTCGAGATGGAGGGCTTCGTCAGCATCCTTCCCCGCCGCAAGGTCATCGTCAACCCCCTGACTCTCCAGGACATCAAGAACATGTACGAAATCATTGGGGCCTTGGAAAGCGCGGCCCTGCTCTCGGCCTTCGACCGCATCCAGGACGCCGATGTCTGCCAGCTCGAGCAGTTGAACCGCGAGATGGGCGAGGCCATCGCCAGGGACGATTTCGACCTCTATTACGAGAAGAACCTCCGCTTTCACGACATCTTCCTGAGCCGGGGCGGCAACGCGAGCCTGGTCAAATTGGTCAACACCCTGAAAAAGCGGCTCTACGATTTCCCTAGGCAGGAGGGATTCGTCAAGGAATGGGAACAGGCTTCCATCGGGGAGCACGCCCAACTCGTCGAGCTGATCAAGCGGAAGGCCAAGGCGGAAGCGGCCGCCCATATCCGGGACGTCCATTGGTCCTATGAGGTTCAGGAAAAATACATCAGCCGGTACTATCTCCAGGCTGCGGCCGCCCAAGCCCGAGAATAGTTGCTTTTCCCCTGGGGAAGATTTATTTTACTAGCCGGGTGATAAATACATGACTCTTTATTTCCTGATCGCCCGGCTAGTACTCGGGGAGCAGCAAGGATTTTGCAAAGTATATTCTGCTCCCCGTGGTATCAGAGCCATGACGTCCATCGCGGAGCGACGGCCTTGATGATCCGGCCGGCCCTGATCGGTTGTGCCGCCGCCTGCCTCGTGCTCGCGGGCGCGGCCGGGGCCGAGAAAACCAGGCTGCCCGAAAAATACCAGAAATGGCTGGACGAGGAGGTCCTCTACATCGTCACGCCGCTCGAGCGGGACGTCTTCTTTAAGCTCCAGACCGACCGCGAGCGCGACCTGTTCATCGAGGCGTTCTGGAAGCAGCGCGACCCGACTCCGAGCACGCCCCTGAACGAAGCCAAGAACGAACACTATCGGCGCCTCAACTACGTCAACAAATACTTCGGCCGATCGGCCGGAAAGCCGGGGTATAAGACGGATCGAGGGAGGTTCTATCTCCTCCTCGGGGAGCCGAACGACATTCAGAGGTTCGAAAGTAAGACGATGATCTATCCGGCCGAGGTCTGGTTCTATCAGAACAAGGAAGGCTTCGGCCTTCCGACGGGATTCCACCTGGTCTTTTTCCAGAAGGGAAGTCTGGGGGATTATATTCTCTACAGCCCGGCCAAGGACGGGCCCCAAGCCCTGATGACCAGCTATTCCGGCGATCCCCTGGACTACGCAACAGCCTATCAAACCCTCCGCGAGATCGAGCCGGCGCTGGCCGACGTTTCCCTGTCCCTCATCCCGGGGGAAACATCGACCATGGGCCGGCCGACGCTGGCTTCGGAGATGCTGCTGCAGAAGATCGAAAATGTCCCCCGCTCCCTGGTCGAAGAGAGATACGCCCAGAAGTTCCTCGAGTACAAGGACGCGGTGGAGGTGGAATATTCGGCCAACTATATAGCCAGCGACTCCCAGGTCAAGATCCTCAAGGCCCCGTCCGGCGTGACCTTCGTCCACTACGCCGTCGAGCCGAAACGATTGTCGGTGAACGCCCACGACGATAAGTACTACACGACCTTGAAGATCAACGGCACGGCCGCCGCCCTCGACGGGACGAGGATCTACCAATTCGAAAAAACGGTCAGCTTGAACCTGGACGAATCCCAGATGAAGTCCGCCAACGTCCAGCCGTTCGACCTCCAGGACTCGTTTCCCCTGATTCCGGGAACCTACAAGCTGTCGATCCTCGTCAAGAACGAGATCTCCAAGGAATTCACGACGCTCGAGCAAACGGTCGTCATCCCCGGCGACGCTCCGGCCCTGCAGATGACGTCGCCCTATCTCGGATTCCGGACGGCGCCCGCCGACCCGGCCAAAAAAACGCTCAAGCCGTTTCAGTTCGGGACCCGGCAGGTGTACGGCCAGCCGTCCCGCATCTTCAGCCGAAAGGACACGCTGACCGTGGCCCTTCAGGTCTTCGGCTTCGGGCCTCGTGAAAGGCCGTCGGGCCGGATCCGATTCGCGTTTCTGAAGAACGGGCAAGCCGCTGGGGAGCGCGAGCGGTCGACGGCCGAGTACGGAGAGCTCCCCTTCGTCTTCGAGGAGTTCCCCCTGGCCGATTTTGCGCCCGCTCATTACAACCTGAAGGTTTCCTTGGTCGACGAGGGCCGGGAACTCCTCGCCGGCACCGAGGAGTTCGACGTGACCTTTCAGGAGGCGCTGGCCCGCCCGTGGTATTATTCCAAGCTCATGCCCGCCCTCTCCGACCCTTTCTATGGCCGGACGATCGGGGAACAGCTCACCAATGCCGGCCGGCCCGAGGAGGCCAGAAGCCGGTTGGAAAAAGCGCTCCAGGCGGATCCCGCCTCGGCCGAGACGGCCCTCGCCCTGGCCCGAGCCTATGTGGAATTAAAAAATTATCGCGGGGCTTCGGCCGTGCTCTCTTCCTTTTTGAATCCCCCCCGGACGCCCCAGTACGAGATCTATGTTCTGGCCGCCCGGGTTCTCCAGATGAGCGGAGACGATTCCGGGGCGCTCGACCTCCTTGACCGGACGATCTCCCACTTCGGCGTCAACGCCAGCCTGCTCAACGCGATCGGGGAAAGTCATCTCCGGCTGGGCCGGCCGAACGAAGCGCTGGCCGCCTGGCAAAAATCCCTCCAGCTCGACCCGAACCAGCCTGAAGTCAAAAAAAAGATGGACGCTCTCCGAGAGAAAAAATGAGACGCCTTTCTCGCGTTTCCGCCCTCATGATTTTGGCCGCGGCGTCCTTGGCCGCCGGGTGCCGCCTCTACAACCTGGAGCGGAAGCTGGCCCCCGTCTATGACGATTTCCTGAGCAAGACGCGGTACATCACCACGCGCCAAGAGAGGAGGGCGTTCCTCCTCCTCCCGGATGCGGGAAAGCCGGCCTATATCGAGGAATTCTGGCGGCGGCGCGACCCCGACCCGGATACGCCGGAGAACGAATTCAAGATCGAATACTTCAACCGGATCGAACAAGCGGACCGGTTGTTCATCGGGGAGGGCATGGCGGGGTGGCTCAGCGACCGGGGCCGGATTTACGTCCTCTTCGGCCCGCCGATGGACCGGATCACCCAGCCCATGGGCACGGACGTATACAACCGCTGCCAGGAGGTCTGGTATTACGGCAACTTTCCCGTGGTCTTCCTCGACCAGATGTGCACCGGAACCTACAAGCTCGTGACCTATGACCTGGGCACCCTGCCGGATATCAATATGATGTACATGCAGGAGCTGAGCAAAGCCCAGGCCGACGCTCAGAGGGCGAGCCTGGCCGGGACGTCGCTGGCCGGCAAGAGGCCGGTCGATTTCGAGGCGGTTTTCAACGTCACGGGCCGCGACGCGGGGAAGGTCGAGGGCGTCGTCGTCATCGAAATCCTCTACGAAAAGATCTGGTACCGCTCGGAAGGCAAAAAGCTCAGGACGAAGTTCGAGGCGGCTCTCGAAGTGCGAGATTCCGAGAAGGCCGTCGTTTGGAGCCACAAACAGGATTTCGAAGTCTCCCTCGACGAAACCGAGCTGGCGAGGATGACCGGAAAGCCGTTCGTCATGGAAATCCCCGTTGCGATCAGGGACGCGGACGCGGTCGGCCGGATCGACCGGGGCCCGGCCCTTCTTTCCATCACGGTGATCAATACGGCCGGCAACGAAGTGCTCCTCAAGACGCTGCCCTTCAAATAGGGAAAAGAGGGACCGGAAATGTCCGGGAAATCAACATCGGCGAAACGGGGCTTGCATCCTCCGATCGGCGCCGCCGTCGCGCTGGGGCTGCTGGCCACCGCGCTTTCTCCCGGGCTCTCTGCGCCCCAGCGAAAAACCGGCTTGAACGTCCTGCTGATCACGATCGACACGCTCCGGGCCGACCGGGTCGGATTCTACGATCCCAAGCATCCGCTCACGCCCGCCATCGACCGCTTCGCCGCGGACAGCGCCGTTTTCCTGCGAGCGTTCGCCCATACGCCGACGACCCTGCCGTCCCACACGAACATCCTCCTGGGGATGAATCCGGCCGCTCACGGCGTCCACGACAACGCCAACTTCGTCGTTCCCGCGGGCCCGCCGACGCTGGCCGAATATCTCAAAAGCGCGGGCTATGCGACGGGAGCCTTCGTCGGCGGCTTCCCCCTCGATTCCCGGTTCGGTTTGGGCCGGGGGTTCGAAATCTACGACGACGATTTCCGGGCAAAAGCCGGAGACGCAGGAATCGAGGCGGGCCGGGAACGGAGAGCGAGGACGGTCCTGGACAGCGCCCTGGCCTGGCTCGCGGGAAAGACCTCGCCCTGGTTCCTGTGGGTCCATTGCTATGACCCTCACGATCCCTATACTCCTCCCGAGCCTTTTCTCTCTCGCTACGGGCGCGATCCGTATGACGGCGAGGTGGCCTATACGGATTCCGTGATGGAGACCCTTTTCCGCTATCTCGAGGACCGCAAGCTCGGCGGCCGGACCATCGTCGTCCTCACCGGAGACCACGGCGAATCGCTGGGGGAGCATGGAGAAACGACGCACGGATTCCTGGCCTCGAACGCAGTCCTGCGCATCCCCTTGATCATCCGCAGCCCCGGGGAAAAACCGAGACTCATTTCTCAGAATGTGTCCCACGTGGATATCTTTCCGACGGTCTGCGACATCCTCGGCCTCAAGCCCCCGGCCTCTCTCCAGGGGATTTCGCTCGCGCCCCTCATCCGGGGAGGCCGGCGGGAGGACAAGCCGATCGCCTTCGAATCCCTGTCTCCGGCCCTCAATCTGGGCTGGGCTCCGGTCACGGGATACGTCTTCAAGGACGAAAAATTCGTCGATTCTCCGATCCCCGAATTTTATGACCTCGGCAAGGATTTTGGCGAGCGCGACAACCGGGCGGCCGGAATGAACCTCGCTCCCCATCGAGAGAGACTCGCCGGCCTCCTCGCCGCCCAATCCAGGGAAGGGGCCGAGAGGGCCCGGCAGACGACGGACCAGGCCGCCAGGGACAAACTGATGAGCCTGGGCTATCTGGCCGGCCGGCCCGGGGTCCGGAAAACGGCTTTCGGTCCCGACGAGGACGTGAAAACCCTCCTTCCCCTTCAGAACAGGGCGATGGACGCTCTCGAGCTCTTCAACGCCGGCCAAGCCAAGGAAGCTATTGACGCTTTAAAAGAGGTCATCACGACCGGAAAGCGGGTCGGAGCGGCTTATTTAAACCTGGCCACGATCTACCAGCGCCAGGGCCGTTGGCCGGACGCGCTCTCCGTCCTGCGGTTGGGCTTGGAAAAGCTCCCCGACGTCTACGACCTCTACGTCCAGTACATCTCCTGTCTCTATGAAGCCGGCCGCTACGATGAGGTCATACGAACGTTTACGGAGACAAAGGTCCCCCAGACGGCGTCCGACCCGGTCATCTGGAACTATGTCGGCTTGGCCTACGGGAGCGCGGGCGACGAGGCCAAGGCCCTGCAGTGTTTCGAACGGTCGATGGCCATCGACGGGAAATTCGCCGTGCCTCACAACAATCTGGGGAATCTTCTGACCTTCCGGTTTAAAGCGTCGAGCGACGCGGCCGTCTATCGGCAGGCCGTTGCCTCCTATGAGCGGGCGATCGCCCTCGATCCGTCCTATGCCGCCGCCTTTCACGGCCTGGGCGTGCTCCATTTCCAGGCGAAGGAATACGACAAGGCCGTCGCCGACTTCCGCAGAGCCCTGGAGCTCAAGATCGGGCTCGACGAAACGCTCTATTTCTTGGGTATGGCCTATATGATGCGCGGAGAGAAGGGGCCGGCCTATGACGCGCTCATGAAGTACAAGGCCAGCCCCTCGTATCCGAGGCTCAGCGAAGCCGAAAAGACCCGCCTCGAAGGCTACATCGCGAAGTGCAAGGGGTGAGCCGCCCGGCCGAGCGGCGAAGATTCCGAAGGGATCAGAAGATCAGCTTGAGACCGAAGCGGAACGTGCTCCGGCCATAGAGGGCGTTCGTAACTCTGTAATCGGATTGGAGGACTTTGAGGCCGGTCTGTCCCGCGCCTTCCGCGGCCGGCTGCCAGCTATAGATGTCGTTCAGGCCGACGGCGGACGCCTTGAATCCCAGAAGGTTGATGACATCGGCGTAAAAGCCGAGCTTGGTCGCACCCCCGAGGGCCAGCTCTTTCTCCAGGCGCACGTCGAGGGACGACCAGTCCTTGTCTCTCCGGCTTCCGGAAGGCTCGAGATTGACGGCGTAATAGACGCGCTCGACGTTGTTGGCCGCGCACCAGGCGGCAGGAGGGAGGATCCGCGTCCATCGCTGCCAGGGCCGGCCGCTCTGGTAGTGGTAGAACGCGCTGAGAGCGAAGTCGAGAGGGAGCAGGACCGTCCCCATGAGCTTGATCTGCACGGGCCGGTCCGTGTCCAACCGGCCGTAGCGGTTGAGGAAATAATTGGGGCTGTCGGCGGCCTCCGTGAAGGCGGCCGTCTCGTCCGCGAATCCGCCGATATTGCCTTCGGCTTTGCTCAAGACCAGGGAGCCCGCCGCCTGCCAGCCCCTGGACATGCGCTTCTCGAACACGAATTCCAGGGCGCGGTATTTCCGCTCGAGCTCCGGCACGTTGCGCAGTTGGAGAAACGTCGCCGGCGCTAGAAGGGACTTCGTGTACACGGTCAGCGTTTGGCTCGGAAAATCGCCCGTCCCGGGAACGGTCGTGGTGAAGGGGACCCAATATTTTTGGGCGGCCGCCTGCTCCGGAGCATACCAATATTCTCCCGTGTCCGGGGCATAAAGAACGTCTTCGAGGATGTCAGCCTGCCGCCGCGAGAGATAGTGCATACCGAGCGTGAAATCGGCGAACAGCTCCTGGTCGATGCCCAGCGAAATCTCTTCGGTCACCGGCGCCCGGATGCCGTCGGCGGCCCGCTTGGGATAGAACGAGCTCGCCAGAAACCGGTAGTCCACGTTGGGGAACGTGAACTCGTCCTCGAGATCCGGCGCCCCGTCGCCGTTGGCGTCCTGCCAATAGACCGATAGGCTGCGCGGATACATGGGATGGAGGGGCAAGGCATAGCGCGGGGAGAGGGTATCGGAGTAGCGGGCATACCCGGCTTTGAGAACGGTCTTTCCGGTTCCCCAGACGTCGAAGGCCAGTCCCGCGCGCGGCGAGAGGGCGTTCCAGGAAAGGATGCTGCTCGCCCCGTTCAGGATGATCTGGCTCCAGGGATTGTAGCCCGAAGAGAATTCCGCGGGATACGCGGCTTTGAGGTACGGGCTCACGTAGGCCTCTCCGATGAATACGGAAAGAGAATTTCCGGACAGGAATTTGGTCGCGGCGGGAAACGAGCTCCAGGCCCTTTCGAACCGAAGCCCCAGAGTGAACGTCAGGCGCCGGCCGACGGCGAACCGGTCGTTCACATAGACGCCCAGCTTCAGCGTTTCGGCCGTATAAAGCGTCGTGTTTTCGCCGGTGCCGCAGAGCCAGAACGCCAGGAGCGCGCGATCCGGGTAATAATCCCCGTCGGCGTTGCGGCTGTCCAGAGACCAGAGCATGTTGTTCTGTCTCCACCAGTTCAGTTTCGAGTTGAGGCTGTCGAAATCGAGCCCCGCGCTGAAGGTGTGCGATGTCCCGAGCCAATCGTCTACGAAATGGCGGATGGAGGCGTCGGCCTGGAGGCGCTGGGCGTTGTCGATGGAATTGTAATCCGCGCCGCTCAGCGGCCCGTAGAGGTCCGCCGCGTCGTCGATCCAGGGCAAGCGGCCGGCGTCGGTCTGCATGAGGCGCGAGACATTCCGCCCGAGATAGGAAGCCCGGACGTAGGTCTGGGTGTTCGGGCTGATCGAATAATCCACGATACCGTTAATGGCGAACGAGCTGTCGCCATCCAGGATATGGGTCGAAAGGAAGGGGAGGCGCGGGGAGGGATCCTCGGCGACAGGCTGAGAGAGGTGGGCGAATCCGGCCCAGGCCGTGAATTTGGCGTTGGCGATGGGCCGCGAGGTGATCTTGAAGAAACCCGAATACTCCGTTTGGGTCCAGTCATAAACCTCGTGCCGGGTGCCCCGGAGGTCCGTGTAAGGGCCGACGAAATTGCCCATCCGGGAGTTCGAGACATAGCGCGCCGTCGCAAAATACCAGAGGCGGTCGGCCATGATCGGCCCGCCCAAGCTGAACGCGGGCTCGAGGTAGCTCCGGTCGCCCGTCGGCCGGCCCGTTTTCAGGTTCGCGATCTCGCTGGAGGTCCACAGGTCCTTGTTCCAGCCTTCGTTCATGAAATAGAAACCGAGCTCGCCGGCGGAGGCGTTTCCGCCCGATTTGCTGATGACGTTCAGATAGGCCCCCCCCGCCGCAATCTGCGAGGCGGGTTGGCCGGAGGTGATGAATTCGACCTCATCCGTCAAGTTGGGATTGAGGGCGGGCAGGGGCGCCGAGGAGAGGCTGTCGGTCAGGTTGGCCCCGTCCAGGGCATAGAGGTTGTCCCGGACCGTGCCTCCGGCGATCGACGGATTCGGGTCGAACGCATAGCCCGCGGCCAGCGTGCTCGGAGCCAGGTTCACGATCGAGCTGAAATCCCGGGCCAAGGGGAGGCGGTGAGCCTTGGCGGCGTCGACGATATTCGACGTTTTAGCCGAGCGGCTGTCCAGCGCAGGCGGCCGCCCGGGCAGAATGACGTCCGCTTCAGCTTCCGAGGGCGCGGGTTCGAGCCGGAAGTAAAGGGACATCCCCGTCCGCAGGCGGATTCCCTGCCGGATAACGGTTTGGAAACCCGGCATTTCTGCGCTGATCGCATAGATGCCGGCCGGCAGAGATGGAAAGTCGAAGAGGCCGGTTTTTTCGGTCAGGAGGATCAGGCTTCCCTGGAGGCTCGGGGACGTCAGATAGACCGTTGCGCCTTCCAGGCCCTTGCCTGATTTATCGGCAACCTGGCCCGCAATGACGCCGGTATCGACCTGGGCCCTGAGAACGGGCGCCGCGCCGAGGACGGCGAGCAGGCCGAGGACGGCGGCGGCGGACGCTTTTCTCAATCAAGACCTCCTGGAATCGCTTCCCCGAGAAAAAGCCTCCCGGAGGGGACCGGGAAGTTCCGTTCGCCGGGGGCGAGCCCGTTCATGCCTATTGGAACGTCGACCGGGACGGTTTCGTTTCATAGGCAATAACGGGCGGTATTTTAGCATAAAGGCTCCCGAGGGCATAACAGATATTTCAAAAAGATGCGCCGGCGGCCGTTTTCCGTCCTTTTCCCGTTGCGCCACGCAACGATTTCGGATAAGCTAGTGTTTTTTAGCGTGAAGGAGCTCGTCATGGAGAGAAGGTTTTTCGCCGGCGCGGCCCTCTTGGGCTGTCTCCTGCTCTCGATGTCCGGGATGCCGGCGCCCGCCGCGGCGGCCCAGGCCGTTTTGACCGCTCCTTCAGCCGCGCCGACCCTCCAGGCCCGGCCGAATTTCGGCAAAATGCCGGTCGCGTTCGTTCCGAACGAAGGACAGATGGATCGTCGGATCGCGTATTATGTCCACGGAAAGGACAGAACGATCTATTTCGGGAGCGAGGGCCTGACGTTCCTCTTGACGAACGCGGCCAAAGAGGGGCAAGGATCACGCTGGGTCGTCAAGCTGGATTTCGTCGGGGCCGACCCGAAAGCGAAACCGGTCGGCTTGGACAAGACGGGGACGGCGATCTCCTATTTCCAAGGCCCTCCCGGGGATTGGAAATACGGCCTGCCGTCGTATTCCCGTATCCTCTACGAAAATCTCTGGCCGGGGATCGACCTGGCCTACAGCGGCTCGGCGGACCGGATGAAATATGAGTTCATCGTCCGTCCCGGCGCCGATCCAGACCGAATCCGGCTGGCCTATCGGGGAGTAAGCTCCGTTCGGGTCAACGGCCAGGGCAGGCTGGTGGTCGCGACGCCGGCTGGAGGATTCGAGGACGGCGAACCGCTCGCCTATCAGGAGACGGCCGGGACTCGGGCCGGCGTGCCGATGGCCTACGCGCTCGAGGCCCCTGCGCCGAACGCGCCGGCTGCTCTCAGCGAACGGACGGACGAGGGAAACGCTGTCGTCTATGGCTTCGCCGTGGGGGCTTACGACCGGGCCAGGACGCTCGTCCTGGATCCGACCATCCTCGTTTATTGCGGCTATGTCGGCGGCCCGAACTTCGATTACGTCTACGGCGTCGCCGCCGATAAAAAGGGGAACGCCTACATCGCGGGATATACGTCCTCGATGAACCCGGACTTTCCGGTCAAGGTCGGCCCGGACCTGAGCTTCAATCGGGGCGGCACCGACGCCTTTGTGGCCAAGGTGAATGCGGCCGGCACGGCCCTCGATTATTGCGGCTTCATCGGAGGGGCGGACAATGACTACGCGTACGGCATCGCCGTCGACGACGCCGGCAACGCCTATGTGACGGGATACACGGCATCGACGGAAGCCACCTTTCCCGTCTTCAAGGGGCCGGACCTGACGCACAACGGCGACCTGGACGTTTTCGTCGCCAAGGTGAACGCGGCGGGGACGGCGCTCGATTATTGCGGATACATCGGCGGCGCCGGTCCGGATTTCGGCCGGGGGATCGCCGTCGATGCTGCGGGGAACGCCTATGTCACGGGCAATACGTTTTCGACGGAGGCCACGTTTCCCGTCGCCGCGGGCCCCGACCTCTCCCAGAACGGCCAGAGCGACGCCTTTATCGCCAAAGTCGAGGCCGATGGAAAAGGATTGGCCTACTGCGGTTTTGTCGGCGGATCGGGACAGGATATCGGCCGGGGGATCGCCGTCGACGCCACCGGCAACGCCTATATCACGGGGTCCACGAATTCGACGGAAACGACCTTTCCGGTCGTCGAAGGGCCCAAGACGACCGCCTTGGGAGACTTGGACGCCTTCGTGACCAAGGTCGGCGCCGACGGGACCGAATTCGTTTTCTCCGGATTCATCAGCGGGAGCAGCGAAGATGTCGGAACCGGCATCGCCGTCGACGGCGAGGGCAATGCCTACATCACGGGCTATACCGCGTCGGACGAGAACAGCTTCCCCGTGACCTTCGGGCCGGACGTGACCCACAATGGCGGCTTTCACGACGCGTTCGTGGCCAAGGTCTATTTCACGGGATCTTCGCTGGTTTATTGCGGCTACATCGGCGGAGGCGGGTACGACGCCGGGACCGGCATCGTCGTGGACAAGAGGGGCTATGCGTACGTGACGGGATATACATCCTCGTCGGAGACGACCTTTCCCGAGGCCGTCGGGCCGAACCTGACGTTCAGCGGCAGCTTCGACGCGTTCGTGGCCAAAGTCTACGTCACGGGCGCGAACCTGATGTTTTGCGGTTACGTCGGCGGGGCGGGCTCGGACCTCGGCCAGGGATTGGCCTTGGACGAAACGGGCACGGGAAACGTCTTTTTGGCCGGGAGCACCTTTTCGACCGAGTCCGGCTTTCCCGTCCTCGTCGGTCCGGATTTGAGCCAACACGGCAGCCGCGACGGTTTCGTGGCACAAATCAACGAGATCTCTCTGGTCGTCACGTCGCCCAACGGCGGAGAAGTGGTCCATTATGGATTCACACACGAAATCACCTGGCAGACCTGGGGGTTCGTGGGCGACGTCAAGATCGAATATACCGTCGACGACGGCACCACCTGGTGGGAGATCACCGGCGCGACGCCCAACGACGGGTCGTTCACCTGGCTCGTCCCCGACGAGTCCTCCGCTTCCTGCGCCGTCCGGATCAGCGAGGCGGAGGACGGCGATCCGACGGACACGAGCGACGTCCTCTTCGAGATGTCCAACGCGCCGATCATCGTCATCTCCTCCCCGAACGGCGGCGAGAGCTGGGCCGTCGGCTCGACGCAGGCCATCACCTGGAAGACGATGGGAACGGGGGCCGAGGTGATGATCCAATATACGACCGACGACACTGCGACCTGGAATGCGATCACGGACGCGACGGCGAACGACGGAACGTATGAATGGGTGATTCCCGACGCGGTCTCGGATCAGTGCCGCGTCCGCATCATCAACCTGGACGACATAAGCGTCTTCGACGTCAGCGACGAGGCCTTCTCGATCGTCGCCGCGTCGGCCCGCACCGCGCATCCGCCGGCGCGGGGAAAAAATGCGACGTCGTTCCCCCCGCGAATAAGAAAACAGTAAAGCTTATTCTGTCCGTTGCCTCTTGCGCCGGAGTCGAGCTGTTTTCTATCCTTAGCTGGCAAGAGTTCTTTATCGATCGCTTTCAATCAGCTCGGGCGAGGGGGTATGCCGCCAGGAACCCGTCTGAGCGTCGAGCGGGCAAGGATCCGCGTAGCGGAGAGCGAGACGCGAAGTCGAGCAGCCCGCTCCCTCGCCGGGCATGAGCGCTGCGCGGTGACGGGCGGCATCCCCCGAGCCCGTCTTCCGCCCTTTTTTTATCTCGAGAATTAGAATCCGATCCGGGCGCCGAACCGGATCGAACGGACGCCGCTGATGCTGGTAATCTGGGCGTAGGTCGTCGACAGCGTATACGGGGGATTCGTCGCGTTCTGGTCGTACCGGATATAGGCGGCAGGGTCTTGATTGATATTGAGGCTGCTCCGCCCGCCCAGGTTAAAGACGTCCACGTAGAGGTTCATCTTGCCGAATTTCCCCAGCTTGAATTCCTTCTCGACCCGCAGGTCCAGGTTGGTGTAGGTCGGCCCTCGCCGCGCTCCCCGCTCCTCGGCGTTGACGGCGTAATAGGGATTGGCCACGGCGTAGCTCGTCGGGAAATACACCCGGGCGAGAGTCCGGCCCCAGGGGCTCCCGGAGCGGTATTGGAAATAGGCGCTGATGATGAAATCCAACGGGAGGATATACGTCCCCATGACCTTGACCTGGAGGGGCCGGTCGTAGCCCATCGGGCCGTAGGCGTTGGTGAGGGTGTTGGGATTGTCGAACATGCCCGACTCGCCCTCGGTCGCGCTGTAGCCGGGATCGCAGTTCCCCTTGAACGAGCTGTAGAGGATGGAGCCCTTGAGCGACCACTTGTTCGACATCCGTTTGTCGAAGTTCAGGACGGCCGCCCAGTACTCGCGCTTGGCTTCGGGAGGGTTGATCCCCTGCATATTGGCCGCCGGCCGGTCCTTCCTCAGCCCATATGCCGTCATCTGCTGATCGTCGGCCGTTCCGAACTTCGCGTCCCAGCCGGGGTCGGTAAAGGTGAAGGGGGTCCAGATGAGCCCGGCGCCGTCCGTCGCTTGGGCGTCGTAGCCGTTGACCTCGTCATAGTCCTCGACGATGTTCTTGTTGACCTTCCAGATGAAATCGAAACCGAGACGGAAGTCCGTGAAGATCTCATGCTCGAGCCCGGCGATGATCTCGTTCGTATAGGGGGGTTTCAGGTCGGAAACATAATAGGAATAGTTGACGTCCTGGTTCGGATAGCCGCCGTTGGCCGAGTCCACGACGTACAGGTCCGTGCCGGGCAGGTCCATCATCTTGTTCTTGTTCGTGTCGGTCCAGAGATAATAGACCGACCCGGCGCCGAAGATCTGGGCGCCGTTGTATTTCGAGGTCCAGACCGGCTCGTAGTAGCGGGAGTAGGACAGCTTGAGGGCGGTCTTGCCCGTGCCGAAGACGTCGTAGACGAGGCCGAGCCGCGGAGATAGGGTCGTGAAGGAGACGGGCTCCTTGTAGGGGGTCGTCAGGGCGTCCCAGGGAGCGACGGGCTGGCCGTCGGCGTAGGCCTGCAGGGTCAAGGCTTCGATGAGATAGTTGGGGCCGTATTGAGCGACGAGGGCCGGGTTGCCCTGGGGCGGCGCCGCGTCGTACCGCAGCTTGGGCCGGCTCTGTTCCGGTTCATACTGATAGCTGTAATCGAACCTCAGACCGAGGTTCAGGGTGACGCGGCCTGTTTTGACGGTGTCCTGGAGGAAGCCCGAGAAGCGCCGGGCGTTGTCCTGGACGTCCCACATGCCCCGCTCCGGAGTGCAGGTCCGGATCCTGAGGCGGCCGCGGTAGGCTGAGGTGCTCGAATAATAGGGATTGCCCGCTTTCCAGTCGGACCAATAGGAATAATACGGATTCTCCCTGTACCAGTCGCGGTGATATTCGCCCTGCTCGAACTCTCCGCCCGCCTTGATCTCGTGGTCGACGCCGAGGAAATCGTCCTGGAACCGGGTGATGGAGGCCGAGGCGAGCGTCTTCTTGCGGATGTATTCGTCGTTGTATCCTGCGGCGCCCCAGTAGACCTTGGCCGTGTTGTCATAGTACGTGTAATCGTTCTGGGTCATGGCGTGGAGAGGGAAGAAGCGCCGGACGTACGTTCCGCGGACGTCGACATAGGTGTTCTGGTCGAGGACGATGTTGAATTGGTGTGTCGTCGTATAGGTGTTCTCATGGTCCCAGATCCGGACGTATTCGTAGGAGGCGTCCACGCCGAGCGAATTCTGATAGACCGGCTCGTAGATGTGGTTGAAATGGATCATGCCCATGTAGCGGATGTTCTTGGAGAGCTGGAACGTCAGCTTGCCGAAGCCCAGCCACTCCTGGTGTTCCACGTCGTAGTGCTGGATCTTGGCGGGATCCGAAAATCCCGCGGTGATCATCCGCTTCTCCGGCGTCAGCGGATTAGCCTGCTTCCAGACCTGCCGGCGGCCGTTGAGGAAGAACCAGATGCGGTCCTTGATGATCGGGCCTCCGAGATTCAAGGAGAAATCCTTGTAGTCCAGGTATTTTTCGGGCGGATTGACGTTCATCGCGCTGATCTGGTTCGGCGTGAACAGGTTCTCCCCGAGGCTCTTGTCGGTGTAATAGAACACCGCGCCGCCGGAGAATTTGTTGCTGCCGCTCTTGGTGACGATATTGATGTACGTCGACTGGGCCTGGCCGACTTCGGCGGGATGAGCGCCCATCTCGAACTCGACCTCCTCGTAGACGTCGACGTTGATGTTGGCCATGGAGTAGTTGACGGCCGGGTCGTTCATCGGCACGCCGTCCAGGGCGTAGAGCTGGTCGCGCAGGGTCCCGCCGAGGATGGACGACATCCGGCGGTAGCCGATGCCTTCCTCGACCGAGCCCGGGATCGCGTTCTGGATGTCGTAGAGATCGCGGTTCATCGGGATGCTGGCCAGGAACTGGGCGGAGAAGTTGACGTTCATCTTCGAAGCCTTGATGTCCACGACGGGCGTGGACGCGACGACCGTCACTTCCTCGGCGACGGTCGCGACGTCCATCTCGACGATGACCTCGGTCGTCTTTCCGACGCTGACGAGGATGCCGGTCATGATCTTGGTCTTGAAATTGGGCATCTCGGCCCGGACATCGTATTGGCCCGGCAGAAGGTTCGGGAAACGGAAGGCGCCGTTTTCCGGCGTGACGTAATCCTTCTTTCCCATCATTGCAGCTCCGGAAACGGAGACCGTGGCGCCGGGCAAGGGGATCTTGTCCTTGTCGACGACTTGGCCGTGGATCGAGCCGGTTTGACGGCCGACTTGGGCCAAGCCGACGGTCGATAAGGCCAGAGCCAGGAAAAGAACGATCGCGACGTGGAAAATCTTTTTGTTCATGCGCCCTCCTGATCAGAACAGATACTCTCCATCATTTTAGTATATACCACCGGAAAAGGCAAAATCAAGCTATTTTTTAGCGGATTAGGCGGACCGGAGGTTTTCCCTGCCCCAGGCTGCGGCGCCGATCAAGCCGGCGTCATTGCCCAAGGAGGCTCGTTCGATCCGGCAGCAGGCGAAGGTGGCCGGATAGCATCTCTTGCGCGCTTCCTCGACGGCCGGCCGGAGGAGGAATTCGCCGGTTGTCATGACCCCGCCGCCGAGCAGGATCATTTCCGGATTGAGGAGGTTGATGGTGATCCCGAGTCCGATCCCAAGGTAATAGCCGGCTTGGGCAAAAGCGTCTCGCGCCGCCGGCTCGCCGTCCTTGGCACGGTCATAGATCTCTTTGGTGTCCATGGGCGTTTGGAGTCCGGTCAGAGCCTGGTATTTCCGGACGATGGCCGGTGCGGACGCTTCGGTTTCGAGACAGCCGCGGATCCCGCAGTTGCAGAGGGCGCCGTCCGGATTGACGACGACATGGCCGATCTCCGCGGCATAGCCGCAGCCGCCTCTCCAAAGTCTGTCGCCGAGGACGATCCCTCCGCCGACCCCCGTCCCGATCGTCAGGAAGACCAGGCTCGACGCGCCTCGGCCGGCGCCATATTTCCATTCGCCGAACGCGGCCACGTTGGCGTCGTTTTCGACCAGGAAGGGCACGGGGATGTGCCTGGCGATGGCGGGATAGAGGTCGAACTCGTCGAGGTCGGCATAATTGGGCGACTGGAGGATCCTTTTTCGCTGGATATTGTAGATGCCCGGGATGCCGAAGCCGGCCGAGGCGATCGGCCCCGGCGCCCGTTTTTCCAGCGCTCTCCACTGGACGCCGAGCAAAGCGAGGAGCTCGCCGATCGAAGGAGGCGTCGGAGACTTGTCCTTGAACAGGATCGTCCCGACGCCGTCGATGAGGCCGTACTTGACCTGGGTCCCGCCGAGGTCGAACCCGGCATAGACGGGCGCGCTCATGCCGCTCTCCGGCCGATCGCGACATAGTTGGCCGGTGCGTACAGGAGCTCGTTCAAGCGGTCGATGTTGCGGTTGAGGATGCTCGACGCCGCGTCTGATACGGGCAGCGTTTGCAGCCGTTCCGCGCCGAGCTCGGCGGAATAGCGGATCTCGACGCTATCGAAACCCGAGGATTCGAGTAGAAACTTGAGGGCCTGAGGGTGGACGGGGCGCTGGTGGGTCAGGTCGAGAAAATAGACCTGGACCAGGGCGAAGACCGAAGCGGGATTGACGGTCTCGAGGACGATCGCGCCGCCCGGGGCGAGCTTCGCCCGGCTGACGGCGATCATCTTTTTGAGATAGGCCGGCGGCAGGTGTTCGATGACCTGAGAGGAGAAGATGCCATCGAGCGACCCGTCCGGCCGGGCCGCGAGGACTTCGAGGAGGTCGCCCTTTGCGCCATTCAACCCTTTCTCCAGGCAGATATCGACCATCCTGGAATTGGCGTCCACGCCGAATCCCTCGAAGCCGTTTTTTTTCAAGAGATCGAGGAATTCGCCGCGGCCGCAGCCCAGGTCGAGGACCTTCCCGCCGGGCTTGAAATGGATGAGATGGGGGGCCTGCTGCCGTTTGATGTCGTCCTCGGAGCCCCGGAAACGGGTCTCGAATTCCGTATACAATCCGTCTTCAAGAGGTCCGATGAGCTCTTTGACGTCCGCGGCCGCGGGCAGCTTCTTCTCTTCGAGGACCGCCAAGAGGCGGTCCAGCTGATCTCTCAGGAGGGCGAATTTCTTGAGGAGGAGCCCGGCGTCGTCGGCGGCGGCGGCGAGCTTGTCCACCCGCCACTCCATGCTCTTGAAGATCATCCCGACGTGATTGCTGGCCAGGGCATCCCACTCCTTGTCTTTGGCATCGGTCATAGCGTTCTGGAGCTCGAGGAGGCCGGAGAGGGCCGCGGCTAAAGCGGACGCGTCCAGCAACGGGGCTTTTTCCTTGAGGTTCCAGATTTTTTCGGAGAATTCTTCTTCGAGGTCCCGCCGGCGCTGGGCGAGCGTCTCGATCGTCCGTTTCATCAGGACTACGCGGAGGGGTGGGTCTTGTTATCGTGGGG
>Ga0208047_1000327_pt1 | contig 17871 bp, 12 predicted proteins | sample Kivu_220m_FD_184162 | JGI IMG/M metagenome (GOLD analysis project Ga0208047, IMG submission 184162) | Freshwater microbial communities from Lake Kivu, Western Province, Rwanda to study Microbial Dark Matter (Phase II) - Kivu_220m (SPAdes)... | ecosystem: Environmental > Aquatic > Freshwater >...
TCCTTTTTCTATGCCTGGTCTGCTTATTTGCCGCCCCACCCTCATCTCCTGCGGCCCCGCCCCGAACGAGCTTTGACCGGATCTCCGTCGAATCCGGATTGTCGGAAAGCACCGTGACGGTTCTCCTCAGGGACCGCCAGGGATTTCTCTGGGCCGGCACGCGTCACGGCCTGAATTGCTATGACGGCTATGATTTCACGCCCTATCGCCACGATCCACGAAATGCCCAAAGCCTCGGCCACGACTATATCACCGCCTTGCTCGAAGACCGCCGAGGTAGGCTGTGGATCGGCACCAAGGCTGGACTGAACCTGTTCAACCGGGCGAGCCAGACGTTCCAAAGGTACTTGACCAATCCGATGGATCCGGAGGCTCCCGGCGACGAAGAGGTCCGAACCATTTTTCAGGACAGGCAGGGCGCGATCTGGATCGGGACGAACTACGGCCTGCTCCGGATGACCGAAACGGACAATCCGCCGTCCATATCGTTTGTCCGCTTGAACTATAAGACCAAGACCGGCCAGGACAGGAAAACCAGCGACATCTCCGCCCTTCTTGAGGACAGGGCGGGCCGCTTCTGGGTCACTACGCTGCGCGACGGCCTTTTCCTATTTGACAGGGAAAGCCGGGCTTTTTCCAGGGTCCTTCCTCTTCCGGAGACGCCGCTGGAGGCGTGGCCCAGCACCTTTTGCCTCTTCGAGGACAGCCAGGGGAGGCTTTGGCTGGGCGCCGATACCGACCTCATCAGGATCATCCTCCCCCCTTTCGGCACAGCCGAGGTCTCCTATCAAAACGTCCTCCCGAAGTCCGGGAACCAGCCTGATGAGGAGAGAACGGTCGTCTTCGGGATTGCCGAAGACAGGACCGGGATGATCTGGGCCGCGACGTATGGAAAAGGCTTGATCCGCGTTGATCCGGTAAGCGGAACCTTCGACTCGATCGTAAACGTCCCGGGGGATGAAGCCAGCTTGAGCAACGATTACGTCCTGTCCCTCCACGTGGACGCGGAGGGGATCCTCTGGGCCGGGACGTCCGGTGGAGGGATCAACAAGCTGAACCGGACGCGGGAGAAGATCCGCCGGGTCGCAGTCCAGCCCGAGTCGGCGCCGGTGTCGGGCCGCAACATGGTCTTTTCCATTCTCGAGGACGGCGCCGACCGGTATTGGATCGGAACCAGGGCCGGCCTCTGCCTCCTGATGCCCGGAGGGGCAGATTACGCCCTCTGGGACGAGCTTCCCCTTCCTCCCCCGCTGAAGTCCGAATTCATCCGGTGTCTCGTTCGCGACCGCGGCGGCCGGGTCTGGATCGGTACGAACGGCCAGCACAGCGGCCTCTTCCGCTTCGACCCGCACTCGAGCCGTTTCGACCAGTTCCGCCACAAGAAAGACGATCCCGGGACATTGGGGCTGGACGTGGTAGCAGCCGGCGCCGTCGACCGGGCCGGAAACCTCTGGATCGGAACGGCCAGCTTTGGCCTGAAAATGGCGCCGGCGGCCGAGCTGGCCAAGCCCAAGCCGGCATTCAGGCACTTCTTCCATACGGCCTCGGCGGCCTCCACCCTCAGTGGCAACAATATCACCGCTCTGCTCGCCGATCACCTGGGGACGATCTGGATCGGCGTCGAGGGAGGCGGGCTGAACAAGCTCACCGCCGCCCAGGCCCTGCGGGACGACCCGAAATGCGAGGTTTATCGGTCCAAGCCCGGCGACCCGGCCTCTCTCAGCGACGACAACGTCGTGAGCCTTTACGAAGACCGGTCGGGCCGCATCTGGGTCGGCACGGCCAAGGGAGGCCTCAACCTCCTCGACAGCGAGAAGGGCACCTTCCAACGATGGACGCATCAGGACGGATTGCCCGACGAGACCATCTACGCCATCTCCGAAGACGCCGAAAGCGACCTCTGGGTCAGCACGAATGCCGGGCTGGCGGAGATCGATCCCGCGACGCGGCGGATCAGGACCTATGACGCCCGGGACGGATTGCAGGGCGACGAATTCAACACCGGAGCGGTCTTTCGCAACGGCGCGGGCGAGCTCCTCTTCGGGGGCGTCAGCGGCCTGAACATCATCCGGCCGGAGAACCGGCCGGCGGACGGTCCGGCCCCGGCCGTCGCCATCACCCAGCTTTCGGCATCGGGGCCGAATGGAGAGAAGATTGTCCCGGACTCGGTCCGCCTTCCGGTGTTCGAATCCGCCTCGCTCCGTCTGCCCTATCGGAACGCCGGCTTCGACGTCCACTTCGCCGTCCTCGACTTCCGTTCGCCCCGGAAGAACGCGTTCCGCTGCCGGCTGTCGCGCCTGGAAAGGGAATGGACTCTGCGGGAAGGCCGGAACAGCCTCGAGATCCCCCTCCTCGACCCCGGCCGCTATACGCTCGAGGTCCGGGGGATGAACTCGGACGGCGTCTGGAGCGATCGGCCCGTCGTCCTTTCGATCGCCGTCGGCCGTCCGTTCTGGGGAACGACGCTGTTCGCAGCCGGGCTCATCCTCCTGGCCGGCATGGGAACGGCCGTCGCCGTCCGTGTCCGGAAGAAAATCCGGGCCGCCAAAGACCCGGCGCGGCCCGATTTGATCCCCCTGATGGACAAATACGAGCTGAGCGAGCGCGAGAGGGAAATCCTCGCCCTCTTGGTGCGGGGCAAGAAGAACAAGGAGATCGCCAAGGACCTCTTCATCTCCGAAAACACGGTCAAGGTCCATGTTTACAATATCTACAGGAAGTTGGGCGTCAAAAGCCGGCTGGCGATCCTTGAACGGCTGAAAAACTGAGCCGCCGGGTCAGCGGATCTCTTCGAGCCGCGCCGTGAAGTGGCGCAGATGGGGCGGCGCCTCGACGATCCTGAAGCCGCGGATCGAATCCCTCTTTTCATACAAAGCGATGAGGGCGTCCGCGACGACCTCGAGATGTGAGACCGTATACACGCGCCTGGGGATGGCCAGGCGAACCATCTCCAGCAGGGGGTAGGTCTCCCGCCCCGTTTTCGGGTCGGGCTTGCCGAACATGACCCCGCCGATCTCGACGCTCCGGATGCCCGCCTCCCGATAGAGGGCGACGGACAGCGCCCAGCCGGGAAACCGGGAACGCGGAATATGGGGCAGGAAGCGGTCGGCCAGAAGATAGACGGCGTGGCCGCCGACGGGCTTGAAGATGGGAATGCCGGCCCGGTCCAAAAGGCCGCCGAGGTACGCGACGTGGCTCGTCCGGTGCTCTAGGTAGTCGAGGTCCACGACTTCATCCAGGCCGCGGGCGATCGCTTCGAGGTCTCGGCCGGCCAACCCGCCGTACGTCGGAAAACCCTCGCCGATGATCAGAAGGTTCTTCAGGTGGTGGGTCAGGTTCGAATCGTTGAAGGTGATGAAGCCGCCGATGTTGACCAGGGCGTCCTTTTTGGCGCTCATGGTCGCGCCGTCGGCCGAGGAGAACATCTCCCGGGCGATCGCCAGGATGGATTTGCGCGCCTGGCCCGCTTCGCGCTTCTTGATGAAATACGCGTTCTCGGCGAAGCGGCAGGCGTCGAAAAAGAAGGGGATCTTCGCGCGGCGGCAAACAGCGCTCACCGCCCGGATGTTCTCCAGGGAGACGGGCTGGCCTCCCCCGCTGTTGTTGGTGACGGTCAACATCACCAGGGGGATCTTGGCCATCCCCGTCCGGGCGATGAAGCGTTCGAGCTTGCCGACATCCATGTTGCCTTTGAACGGTTCGTCGGAATCGGGGTCGTAGGCCGCCTCGTCGACCAGGTTGACGGCGTGGGCGCCGCGGACCTCGACGTTGGCCTGGGTCGTGTCGAAATGGATATTGTTCGGGACCGAGTCCCCTTTCTTGACCATCGCTTCGAAAAGGATGCGCTCGGCCGCACGGCCCTGGTGCGTGGGAATGACGTGGGCGAATCCGAAGATGTTCTTGATGGCCTTCTCGAACCGGAAGAAGCTCCGGGCGCCGGCGTAGGATTCGTCGCCCATGACGAGGCCGGACCACTGATTGTCGCTCATGGCCGCGGTGCCCGAATCGGTCAACAGGTCGATGAAGATCTTCTCGGCGGGAATATTGAAGAGGTTGTATCCCGCTTTTTCGAGCTCGGCCTCCCGCTCCGCGCGGGTCGTCCTCTTGATCCGCTCGACGACTTTGATCCGGAAGGGCTCGACGGGCCGCTTGGGGTCGGACATGATGGGCTCCTGTGGTTTAGAACGAAACCAACTTTTTGAAATCGTCGTAACGGGCCTGAACCTCGCCCGGCTTGAGGGTCCGGAAGCGGTCGATCCCGAATCCCTCGATCGTGTAGGACGCCATGACGCTTCCGTAGACCGCCGCCCGCCGGATCTCCTTCTGGCTGAATCCTCCGACTTTATCGAGATAGCCCAGGAAGCCGCCGGCGAAGCTGTCCCCCGCTCCGGTAGGATCGGTCACGTCTTCGCAAGGATTGGCGAGCATGCCGAAGAGGAAATCGCGGCCGAAGGCCAACGCGCCGTGCTCGCCCTTCTTGAGGATGACGAGCTTCGGGCCCATCGCCAGGATCCGGTGGCCGGCCTTGATCAGGTTCCGTTCTCCGGTGATGAGCCGGATCTCCTCGTCATTGCAGAAGAAGATGTCGACTTCCTTCAGGATGCGCAGCAGCGCTTCAGGCTTGCTCTTGATCCAGAGCAGGATCGTGTCCATGGCCGTCAGCCGCGGCTTCTCGACCTGGCGCAGGATCGACTCCTGGAGGTCGGGATCGATATTGGCCAGAAAGAGGATATCCGCTTTCTTGTAGGAAGGGGGAATCTCCGGCCGGAATCCCTCGAAGACGTTGAGGTCGGTCCGGATCGTCTCCCGTTCGTTGGGATCGTAACCGTAGCGGCCCTGCCAGTGGAAGGTCTTCCCCCCGGGGACGATCTTCAGCCCCTTGAGGTCGACTGCCCGCTTCTTGAAGAGGTCGATCGTCGCTTTCGGGAAATCCTCCCCGACCACGGCCACGATCTTCGGCCGGGTGAAATAGCTGGCGGCGAGCGAACAGTATGTGCACGACCCGCCGACGATCTTTTCCTTGCGCTCCCAGGGCGTTTCGATGGTGTCGAAGGCGACCGACCCGACGATGACGAGGCTCATCCGAGGTCCCTTTTACTTGACGTACTTTCCGATGATCAAGCCCAGCTCTTTCTTCTTCGCGGCGGGAATGAGCTTAGGGTCGGTGACGATGGTATTCTTGAGGGCGGAGTGGCAGTCGCAGGGACCCCTGAGCTCGGCCGGAAGCGTCTTCAGGGCTTTCTTGATGATCGCCTTGGCGTGCTCGACGTTGAACTTCAGGTTCTCCAGGATGAGCTCGACCGAGACGTCCTCTTCCTCGGCGTGCCAGACGTCGTAGTCCGTGGCCAGGTTCATCGTCGCATAGCAGATCTCGGCCTCGCGAAAGAGCTTGGCCTCGGTGGCCGCGGTCATGCCGATGACGCTGCAGCCCCAGGAGCGGTAGATCTCCGATTCGGCTTTGGTCGAGAAGGCCGGGCCCTCGATGCAGATATAGGTCCCGCCGAGGTGGGCCCGGACGCCGAGGCAGAGGGCCGTATCGTAGAGGAACTTGGCCAGATCGCCGCAGACGGGCTCGGCCAGGCCGATATGGGCGACGATCCCGCCGCCGAAGAACGTATTGATTCTTTTCGTCCGGTCGAAGAACTGGCTGGAGAAGACGATGTCGCGCGGCCGGATCTCCTCCTTGAGCGAGCCGCACGAATTGACCGAGATGATCCTCTTCACGCCGAGCATTTTGAAGCCGTAGGCATTGGCCCGGTAATTGATATCGGTCGGAAGAAAACGGTGGCCGCGGCCGTGCCGGCTGAGGAAGGCGACCTTGCGGCCTTCGAGCGTGCCGAGGATATAGGCGTCGGAGGGAGCGCCGAAGGGCGTTCGGAGCTTGACCTCCTCGAGATTCTTGATGCCGTCGATCTCATAGAGGCCGGTCCCTCCCAGGATGCCGATCTCGGCGCGCGCAGGCGTCGCCGTTTTCTTCCGCGGAGAGGCGCTTTTTTTCGTCATGGCTCCTCCTTAAAAATCACGCTTTAATAAATATCGGTCGCGGCCTCGTCGATGCGCTTCTCCGTGCCCGGCCTGCGGGCCGCTTTCCAGGCCGAAGCGACGCTTTTGCCATCGAGAGCGCCCTTGATCTGCCCATCGAGCTGATGGCCGGCGGCCTTGCCTTCGAAGCTCAAGACAGCCGGTTTCCCGCCGATCTTGGCCTCGACCGTGAAGCGGAGATCGGCGCCTTTGAGCGTCAATTCCTTGACCACGGCGGCGGCGCCATTGACCGTCACCTTGGCTTCGGCGACCTGGAATCTCTGCGTCACGTTCATTCCGAAGGAAACCGGTCCGGACCCCAGGACGGCGGTCCACGTCCATTCTCCGCTGACGTTGGCCGGAATGACCCAACCGTAAACCTCATGGCTGATGCCGTCGACCTCGAGGGACGCCTGGTCGTCGGGCGTCCATTCGCCCATGCTGAAGTCGTGCGAGACGATGCGCGATCCGGGCTTTAGCTCGCGGAGGATTTTCGGGCGGAGCTTCAGGTTGACAGACGGCAGGAGATACATCGGGATGACTGTCGCCTCGTGGAAATCGGCCTGGAATAAGTCGCCAAGGATGAATTTGACCTTGTCCGTAACGCCAGCGGCTTTCGCGTTTTCCAGGCATTCCTTGATGCGCTCCGGGTCGATGTCGTAGCCGACGCCGCGGCAGCCGAACTTCTGGGCGGCGGTGATGACGAGCCGGCCGTCGCCGCAGCCGAGGTCATAGACGATGTCGCTCTTGGTTACGGCGGCCATGCGAAGCATCTCGTCCACGACGGGATATTTCGTCGGGACGTACGGGACGTCGAGCCTGACATCCTGGGCCAGGCCGGCAACAGCCGAGCCGATCAAAATCAGGGCAGCGAGGAGAAAACGTCGCGCATTGTGCGTCATCGAGCATATCCTTTCGTTCATCGATTTTGGCCGTTCGCTCTATTATCGTCAAAAAGGCCGCGCGTCTCAATCTATTTTTAGCCCCGGCCGGTATCGCCGGCGTCCGCGTTGCGCTTTGATTTTTCCGACGAAAAACGGTATTCTATGGAAATTCAAAGAGTTATACGATGCTCTCAAATGAGTTCGCGTCGGCGGCCGCGCTCCTCCGGGACGCCGAACGCGTCGTCGCGCTCACGGGAGCCGGGATCTCGGCCGAATCCGGCGTCCCGACCTTTCGCGGCGAGCACGGCCTGTGGCGCCAGTTCCGGGCCGAAGACCTGGCCACTCCGGATGCCTTCGCCCGCGACCCGAAGCTCGTCTGGGAATGGTACGACTGGCGGCGGGGAATCATCGCCGGCGTCTCCCCCAATCCGGGCCACGCGACGCTGGCCGCTTGGGAGAAGCGCTTTCCGGGATTCGAACTGATCACCCAGAATGTGGACGGACTCCACGCCCGCGCCGGGTCCACCCGTCTAGCCGAGCTCCATGGGAATATCTGGAAGGTCCGCTGCACGAAAGACGAGACCGTCTCCGAAGACCACTTTGTGCCCCTCAAGACGATCCCGCCGCGCTGTCCCCAGTGCGGGGCCCTGCTCCGGCCCCACATCGTCTGGTTCGGGGAATCGCTCGAACCGGACGTCCTCGACCGCGCCTTCAGCCTGAGCGGAGCGTGCGACGTCATGCTGGTCATCGGAACCTCGGCCCTCGTCCATCCGGCCGCCTCTCTCCCCTATCGGGCCGCCGCGAGCGGGGCCAAGATCATCGAGATCAATCCGACGACGACCCCCCTGACGGCGGAGGCAGACATCGCCCTCCAAGGCAAAGCGGGAGAGATCCTCCCCGCCATCGACCGGCTTCTCCGAAAGGAATCCCCATGAAATACATCTTCTTCGACCCGAAAACCGGACTCAGCGGCGACATGATCCTGGCCGCCCTCCTCGACCTGGGCATCAAACCGGCCGCTTTCCGGTCGGCCATGGCCCGGCTCGGGCTTCCGGTCCGGATCGAGATTAAAGACGTCGAAAGGTCCCATTTCCGGGGACTCAAGGTCGACCTCCGTGTCCAAGGCCACGGCTCCCACGCCCGGAAGTGGAAAGACGTGGCCGCCTTGATCAAAAAATCGGCTTTCGCCCCAGCCGTCAAGGACCGCGGGCTGGCCGTATTCAAGAACCTCTTCGAGGCAGAGGCCAAGGTCCATGGCGGCCGTTTCGAGGACACGCATCTCCACGAAGCGGGCGCCGACGACGCTCTCGTCGACATCCTGGGCTTCGCCTGGCTGGCCGAAGAGCTTGCCGTCGGCGAATTCCACTCGGGGCCCCTCAACGTCGGCGAAGGCTGGGTCAAGACGTCTCACGGCGTCCTTCCCGTTCCGCCCCCGGCCGTGGCCGAGCTCCTCAAAGGGATACCCGTTTTTTCCGCCCATGCCAAGGCCGAGCTCGTCACGCCGACGGGCGCGGCCATCGTCAAAACCGTCGTCACGACGTTCAATTCCTTCCCCGAGCTCGTCTACGACAGGATCGGCTACGGTGCGGGCACCCGAGAGATCCAGGGCCTGCCCAACATCCTCCGCATCTTTTACGGTGATGCGGCGTCGTTCGCACCCGCGAAGAAGGTCTACCTCGTCGAGGCGACGATCGACGATTCCAATCCGCAGGTCCTGGCGAGCTTCATGGACCGCGCCTTCGATCTCGGCGCGCTCGACGTCAACTTCGCGCCCGTGGTCATGAAAAAAAACCGTCTGGGGACCAAATTGACCCTCCTCGCCGCCCTTGATAAAATAGACGGCCTGATCACGGCCGTATTCAAGGAGACGAGCTCGATCGGCGTGCGCTATCATCCGGTCGAGCGGCGGGCGCTCGAGCGGACGGTCGAGACGATCCGGCTGTTCGGCCAGCCCGTCGGGATCAAAATCTCGACTCTCGGCGGAGAGCGGGTCAACGTCCAGCCCGAGTTCGGCGACTGCCTGGCCGTGGCCAAGAAAAAGGGCCTCCCGGTCAAAGACGTCCTCCGGCTGGCGGTCGAGGTTTATTCGAAAAAAGGCTGAACAACGATGGCCAAGACACAAGCGGCTCCCAAGCCCATGGACCTGGAGAAAATCGAAAAGGGCGTCCGGCTCATCCTGGAAGGGGCCGGGGAAGACCCGGAGAGGCCCGGGATCAAGGCCACGCCGTCGCGGGTCGCCCATATGTTCGCCGAGATCCTGGGCGGGATCAACGAGAATCCGGAAAAGCACCTCAGGGCCATCCAGAACGAGCGCCACGACGAAATGGTCCTGATCAAGAACATCCCCCTCTATTCGATGTGCGAGCACCACATGCTGCCCTTCGCCGGAGTGGCCCATGTGGCCTATATCCCGAAAGAAGGCCGGATCGTCGGCCTGAGCAAGATCGCCCGGGTCGTGGACGGCCTGTCCAGGCGGCTGCAGGTCCAGGAGCGATTGACCAAGCAGATCGCCGACCTGATCAACGAGCACCTCAAACCGCTGGGCGTGATGGTCGTGATCGAGGCGGAGCACATGTGCATGTCCATGCGGGGGGCCAAGAAGCCGAAGTCCATCACCGTGACCTCGGCCGTTCGAGGGTCCTTCCGCACAAACCCGATCACCCGCGCCGAAGCCATCAATCTGATCCGAGGAGGTATGCTCGGTGGAAAAGAAGTCTAAGCCGACCTTTTACATAACCACGCCGATCTATTACGTCAACGACGTGCTCCACATCGGTCACGCCTACACGACGATCATCGCCGACGCCCTGGCCCGCTTCAAGAAGCAGGCGGGCTTCGACGTCTTCTTCCTGACCGGGACGGACGAGCACGGCCAGAAGATCGAGAAGGCGGCCGCCGAAAAGGGGCTGACGCCGAAAGAGCTCGCGGACATGGTCGTGGGCCGTGCCAAGGACCTATGGAAGGCCCTCGACATCTCCTACGATTTCTTCATCCGCACGACCGAAGCCTTCCACGAGAAGGGCATCCAGAAAGTGTTCCAGATCCTGCTCGACAAGGGCGACATCTACAAGGGCACGTACCAGGGATGGTACTGCGTCTCCAACGAGCATTTTCTGGCCGACGACGTGCCCCTCGAGAGCGACGGGACCAAGGTCTGCCCCGAATGCAACGTCAAGGCGACGCTGGTCGAGGAATCGAGCTATTTCTTCAAGCTTTCGGCTTATGCCCGGCCGCTCCTCGACTTCTACGAGAAACATCCGAATTTCGTCCGGCCGCAGGGGCGGATGAACGAGGTGGCGAGCTTCGTCCGGGGCGGGTTGAAGGACCTGAGCGTCACCCGGACCTCGGTCCAATGGGGCGTTCCGGTCCCCGGCGACCCGGCCCACACCATCTACGTCTGGTTCGACGCGCTCCACAACTACCTGACCGGCATCGGCTACGATTGGAACCTCGCTCAATACGAGAGATACTGGCCGGCGACCGTCCACCTCATCGGGAAGGACATCCTCCGCTTCCACGCCGTGTTCTGGCCGGCGTTCCTGATGGCCGCCGGATTCAAGCTGCCCGAATGCGTCTACGGCCACGGCTGGTGGCTGAAGGACGACGCCAAGATGTCCAAATCCAAGGGCAACGTCCTCGACCCCTACGTCCTCCTCAAACCGTTCGGGCCCGACCCGCTCCGCTATTTTCTCCTGCGCGAGATCCCCATCGGCAACGACGGCAATTTCTCGCATGAAGGATTCATCCACCGCGCGAATTCGGACCTGGCCAATGATTTCGGCAACCTCGTCCACCGGACGCTGACGATGATCCGGAGCTATTTCAAGGGATCATTTCCGGAGCTCGGCCTCGAGGGCCCCGAGGACCGGAAAGTGCGCGAAGGCTTCGAGAAGCTCCAGGCGACCGTGTTCGACCATTTTTCCGCCTACGCCGTCAACCGGGCGCTCGAGGAGATCTGGGCCTACATCAGCACGGTCAACAAGTACCTGGCCGACAACGAGCCCTGGAAGCTGGCCAAGGACCCGGCGCAGAAGAGCCGGTTGGGCCGGGTCCTGTATCAGGCCGCGGCGGCCATCCGCGGCGTCGCCTTTCTCGTCTATCCGGTCATGCCGGGATCGGCGGAAAAGATCTGGGATTTCCTGGGAGAGCGCGAGCCGATCCGGGCGCTGACCTATGCCGGCCTCGCCTTCGACGGTTTTCAGCCGGCCCGGACCGTCAAGGAGCCCGTCGTTCTGTTTCCCCGCGTCGATCTGAAGGAATTCCTGGCCGAAGAGGCGAAGCCGTCGGCCGCAATCAAATCCGCAGGGATAAAAATGGAGGGAATCATGGACGTCATTTCCTACGAAGAATTCAAGAAGATGGACCTGCGCGTTGCCCACGTCGTCAAATGCGAAAAGGTCGAGGGCGCCCAGAAGCTGCTCAAGCTGCAGATCGACCTGGGAGCCGAGCAGCGCCAGATCGTGGCCGGCGTCGCCGAGACCTACAAGCCCGAAGACCTCGTCGGCAAGAAGATCGTCGTCATCGCCAACCTCAAGCCGGCCGTCATCCGCGGCGTCGAATCGAACGGGATGCTGCTGGCCGCCGTCGTCGACGACAAGGCCTTTATCCCGTTCGTGCCGGAAACGGTGCCCGCGGGCGCCAAAGTCAAGTAAAGGCCGCAGCTCGAAAGATCCGGCGTTCGGAATCCGCGCCCGCTTCAGGCGTGCTCGATCGCCGTGAACGCCGAGATCTCCGAATTCGTCGTGGCCAGATCGCGGACGGACAGCTTGTGAACGTCGTCGTGGCCCGTCAGCCGGGCGAAATCGCGGAGCTCCTCGGTCGAGACGCGGAGGAAATTGGCCAGCCAGCGGGCGGATTGCTCGGCATCTAGCCGGGCCCGAAGCTCGGCGTCCTGGGTCGCGATGCCCACGGGACAGAGTCCCGTATGGCAAATCCGGTATTGCTGGCAGCCGATGGCCATGAGGGCCGCCGTGCCGATGGCGACGGCGTCCGCGCCCAGGGCGATAGCCTTGGCGAAGTCCGGCGAGATGCGCAGGCCGCCCGTCACGATGAGCGTGACGCCCTTGACTCCGCGCGCGTCCAGGTGCTTCCGGGCGCGGTGCAGGGCATAGATCGTCGGGATCGACGCCGCGTCCTTGACGAACTTGGCCGCCGCGCCTGTCGCCCCGGCCCGGCCGTCGATGGTGATGAAATCCGGTCCGGCGGCGAGAGCGAAGTCCAGGTCGGCCTCGATATCGCCCGCGGCGAACTTGACCCCGATGGGCCGGCCCCCAGAGAGACTGCGGAGCTCCTCGATTCTGCGCTTGAGATCGCCGGGCGAGGCGATGTCGGAAAACCGCGCCGGGCTGATGATATCGGTGCCTTCGGGAAAGCCCCGGATGGCCGCGATCTCGGCCGTGACTTTGCCGGCCGGCAGGTGTCCGCCCATCCCCGGCTTGGCCGACTGCCCGAACTTGACTTCGATGGCGTCGACCGTCCGGAGGTTGTCCTCGGTCGCGCTGTAGCGGTTGGGGACGTATTCGAAGATATAGCGATAGGCGTTGGCCCGCGCTTCCGGCAGGATCCCGCCTTCCCCCGAGCAGAGCGCCGCGCCCGCGGCGCGGCTTCCCAGAGCCAGGGCTTTGTGCGCTTCCTTCGACAACGCGCCGAAAGACATGTGGCTGATGATGATGGGGGTATCGACGACGAGCGGTTTTCCCGCGTTCGGCCCGATGACCGTTTGGGCATTGACCGGTTCGTCCCGGTTCAACGGAATCCGGGCCAGCTGGGCGCCTTTGATCAGGATGTCGTCCCAGGAGAGGGTCGGCTTTCTCGTCCGCATGGGCTCGATGATCGACTCCCCTTCCCTGGCTATCCGGTGGATGTCGGCCATGGACGATTCGAACTCGTCGGAGGGGCGGCGGAAGTCCTCTAACGTCTTGACCGCGGCGCCCGGCGGGGGAGCGGCTTCCGGCAGGCCGACATCGCCGTTCATCTCTTCGAATTCCGACTTGTCTGCGTTGCAGATCGGGCAGCTCCAGTAGTCGGGGAGATCGGCGAAGCCGACTCCCTCCGCCGCTTCGTCATAGATATACCCGCAGATCCGGCAGCGAAATTGGCTCATGCGCGCCTCCTGGCTCGCCTATCCTAGCCTATCGAAAGGACCGAGTCAAAATGGAAATCCTCGTACATTCGAGGAAACCGGGCCAAGGATGCCGACTATGTTTCAGGTCCGCGAAGCTCGACGCGGAGGCGTTCGAGGTAGCCTTCGAGAAAAGCTCCGTGTATGGAGATGAACGTTTCCCCGGCGACGGGCAGAACCTCCCAGGACTCGAGCGTCGCACGGGCTACGTAGAGCGCGGTCGCCAGGTCGAAACCGGGCCGGGGTGGAGCCGCCTCGAGATCGGCCAGAACATCCCGGCAAATCCGGGCGTGTGCGCCCGCCCATGTGCTCAGGATTTCGGGGCAGATTCGACGGCAGACTTCGACCTGAGCTTGAAGAATTCCGCGAACCCGGTCGGCTTCGCCCCGCGCGGCCTGCATCCGGGTGAACGCCCGGTCCGCTTCAACGGGAGAAGGATGGCCGCGGTCGATGAAATCGCCGAGCGCGCCGGCCTCGCTTTCCAATCGATCGATCTCCTGGCGCGCGGCCTCCAACCGGCGGGCCCGCCGGCGATGGAACGCGGCCGCCTCGGCTTCCGTCATGCGGCTGAGAGTTTCTTCATCTTCGGACCCGTTGACGTGGTATTCATACGTGAGACGGTAGCCATAAAGGGTCGCGCAGGACGGGCAGCGGCGGACGTGCGATTTTTCCTCGTCTTCTTGGCCGAAGGAAGGCACGATGACCAACCTCGAAGCCGCGGGGGGCAGCGGCCGGTCGTATTCGGGCGCCCCATACTTCGAAAAAGACGTCTCGACATCCTTGAGGGAGCCGCAAACGAGACATCCGGAGAAACGCATCGGAAGGCGGATTATATCAAATTCGCGCGTCCGCGGGGATTCTTGACTTCGGAATGGGAGAAACATATTCTTGAATTCATCGCGGGATGGGATCGAATTCGATCTTAATCGGGAGGACGCAGATGGAACTGTGGCGGAGAGGGATCCTTCTTTTGGGCGTCATTCTGGCGGTCTGGCTGCACTTTTACGTTCCGTTGATGTCCTTCGTCACCGTGCGTGCGGTCGATTTCGCCGCCGAACAGAAGGACGAGTCCCGGCTGACCGATAGCGGCCGTTATCTGGCCCAGCTGCCCCTCGACGAATATGTCGCGGAAAAGACAAAGGACCGGGCGCTTCTTGTCTCCGGCCCCCAATGGGAATCTTTCTTCGCCCTGGCCGTCAAAACCAGCCGGGGCGAAATCGTTCCCAAGGAATGGGCCAGGCGCGTCAGCAAGGACGAAATAGACACGACCTCCTATTTTCGGAGGATTTTCTTCCGGACGGACAAGCCTCCGTTCGAGGAGCTCGCATCGAGGCTGGCCGTGGACGCGGAAGAATTCGATCTGACGCTCGAGACCCCGGCCGGAGCGGCTCCTGAGGCCTTTTCGCCGTCGCCCCGCCATCTTTCCATCGAAACCCACGTCATGACCAAAGACGATTTCCATTTCGGGTCGGGGTACATGCACGCGCCCAAGCTGCCGGCCTGGCTCGGCCATCCCTTTCGGAGATTCGCTCTCCCGATTCTGCTGGTCGCGTTGGCCGCTTATATCGTTCTGCCCCGCCGCCGCCGCCCCGCAAGCGCCATCTATTATCCGACCTGGCGGACCATCATCGGCGACGTCGGATCTTTCATCCTTTTCGTTCCCTTCTTCGCCATCCCCATGCTCGTCGTCGGAGGGTCGGTCCAAGCCTTAACGGTGGGCTGGATCTTGGCCTTGATCTGTTGGCCCCTGGCCCTGGTCGGCGTCTGGCTCTTGCGGTTCATGGCCTGGTACGCATCCTATCAAGTCGTCATCGAAAGCGAAGGCCTGCATCTCTCCACGGATCGAGGCGACAGGCACTTTCGATTCTCCGAAATGACGTCGTTCCAGCCGATCGAGCTCAAGCCGCCGAAATGGCTCATCGTCCTCACCGCGATCTCGGCCTTCTTCGGCCGGGGCGGAGCGAGGGCCGGGGCCGCGGGCCGTTCCCTCATGCTGGCGTCGACGGCCGAACGGGGATTCTCCGTCAAGCTCGCCGACAAATCGAGCGTCTTCTTCTGGCTCAGCTCTTCGTTCAGCGGAAAGACCATGAAAAACGCCGAAAAGCTGGGCGATGCCATCAAGGACGCCGGCGTTCCATGGGAGGAGAAGGTCAAGAGCGTCACATCCATCTCCCTGCCCGAGGGAGAGACGCCGGCAGGAAAGATCCAAACGCCCGGCCTTCGCTTCCTTATCGTCCTTTTTGTGCTTCCCCTCGCCGCTCTGCTCGTCTTCACCCTTCTGGCCGCGCCCGGATCCGTCTCCAGCCGGACGAAAACTCCGGCGGGCGGCCCGGAGCCGGCGAAAAGGATGACGGAGCCGGAACTGGAGGCGGCGGTTCGGAGTTCCCCGCTGGACGCGGACGTCGAATGGGAAAAAACCCTGGCCGTCGGGAGCGAAGAGGAGAGCGCATACGGCCGGCTGATCGCTTCGGCCAAGGACGGCGGGTACTTCGTCGCCGGCGATATCCCGATCGACGGCAACAATACGGACGCCTTCCTGGCAAAAATCGACGGCGACGGGCGGACGGCGTGGGCGGTCCAAATGGGCGGGAATCTGCAGGATTTCATCCACAGCGTGCTCGTCGAGGACGACGGGACCTGTTTCCTGGCCGGAGAAACCAGGCCTTACAGCTCGATCCTCGGCAAGAGCGACATGTTCCTGGCCCGCATCGATGCCTCGGGCGCAAAGCTTTGGGAGAAAAATCTCGGGAAAGAAGATGAGGATGAAACGGCCTGGGCCGTACGGCCTGCCGGCAAAAACGTCTACATGGTTCGCGGCGGCTCGGCCGGCAAGCGGATTTCCCTCCGCGTCGACGGCGCCGGAAACGTCCTCAAGGAGGAGCCGTTCTCGTGGTCGGGAACGTTCCCGGAAGAGGCCGAGTTCAGCCATACCGAATGTACGGAAGACGGAGGATTCATCTCCACGGGAAACGCTCTCCATCCCGGAGCCGGCTTCAAGGAGCTTCTTTTAGCGAAGGCCGATGCCCGCGGCGAGCTCGCCTGGTGGAAAATGTTCGGAGGGAAAAAGCGGGAATCCGGCGCCTTCGTCCGGGCAACGGCCGACGGCGGCTATATCGCCGTGGGCGTGTCCGACTCGGCCGGCTCGGGCGACGATCTATACGTCGTCCGGACGGACGGCCGCGGGAATCTGCTCTGGGAAAAGACGGCCGGGGGGTCCGGTGACCAGGAGGGCTTTCATATCGTGGAGTTCAACTCGGGCGGCTTCTGCGCGGTCGGAACGTCGAAAGCCGCGACGGCCGCGGCCGAAAAAATGTACCTGGCCGACCTTGATGCGGGAGGGACTCTCCTCCGCGAAAAAACGCTGAGCCGTGAGGCGGCGACGTATAAAGCCGTCGCGGCCGCGCCCGCAGCCGACGGAGGGCTGCTCCTGCTCGCCTCTCGCGAGCCGTTGTCTGGCTATGTCACCCGACCCGTCGTGATCAAATTGAAGAAGCAGGGATAGGATCTGGGGGTGATTCTCAAACCGAGAATTTCCGCAGGACGGCGGCCGGAACAGCGCCGGGCCGGAGGATCCGGGGCCGGGGGGCGGTCAGGTCGATGATCGTCGACGGAAGGCCGCCGGGAGTCCGCCCTCCGTCTATGATGAGCTCGACCTTGCTTTGGAACAACTGAACGAGCCTCGCCGGGTCGGAGATCTCACCCTCTCCCGAGATATTGGCGCTCGTGGCCGTAAGCGGAACGCCGAGGCGGCGGATAAGCGCTCTCAGCCAAGCGGGACCCGGAACGCGGACGGCGACCGACCCTCCGGGACCGAGCATCGCCCTAGGGAAAACCGGCTTGGCTTTGAGAACCAGCGTCAGCGGCCCCGGCCAGAATTCCCTCGCTAGGTCCCTGGCGATCGGAGGCATCGAAGCGGAGATGTCCTCGGCCATGGCCATGTCGGAGACGACCAGGGAAAGGGGCTTTCCCATGTCGCGGCGCTTGAGACGGAACACCTTTTCGACTGCCTTCTCCGAAAAAGCCAGGACTCCCAGGCCGTAGAACGTCTCCGTGGGATAAGCCAGGACGGCGTCGGCCCGCAGAGCCGCGGCGATCAAGCGCTCTCGGCGGGGAGCGAGACTCCCCGCACGCAGGAGAATGATCGTCGTTTCTGTTTTCATGACCGAGCCGCTCCGACCATACTAAAAAGAGCCCCGGGAAATGTCAACCGGGGGCGCCTGCCCGTCGAACAGTTTCCAAGACAAGGGGGACACGATACCCTGTCCCCGCTTCCCAGCTCGTTTCCAACAGAGCATTCCGCATTTTCCAACGGGGACAGGGAATCATGTCCCCGAAACTGTTGGACGGTCAGGGGGCGGCTTTACAAGCGAAAGGGGTAGATTTAAACTATGGATGAAGCCGGTGGAGAGGGAGCCTTCGCGGCGCAATCCCCCCCCGAGGCGGACGCCGGGAATGAGGACAACTGCCTCCTTTTCGCCACAGCCCGGGGGCGTTTCCTCCTGAAAGCAAGGCCGCGTAAATTGGCATATTTATTGCATAAAAAACAGGTGTAGGAGGCAAGACATGAACAAGAAAATTCTCGCGACGCTCGCCGCGGTGCTGCTGGTCACGGGCCTGGCCGGCGCCCATACCTTCTCCCTCAAAGCGAACTACTTCGTTCCCAACGGGCCCAGCCTGTCCGGATTTCCCGACAGCCTGTGGCAGATCGAATACCAGAATATGAATTTCCGGAAATCGGGCTTCCAGGGTATGTCCTTCAACTTCGCCTACGAGTACTTCATTACGAATGAGCTCAGCCTGGAATTTTCGGTCGACGCGTTCTACAGCAGGACCGAATACGGCGAT
>Ga0208047_1000329_pt1 | contig 17832 bp, 24 predicted proteins | sample Kivu_220m_FD_184162 | JGI IMG/M metagenome (GOLD analysis project Ga0208047, IMG submission 184162) | Freshwater microbial communities from Lake Kivu, Western Province, Rwanda to study Microbial Dark Matter (Phase II) - Kivu_220m (SPAdes)... | ecosystem: Environmental > Aquatic > Freshwater >...
TTTATATAGTGAATCCCTGTCAGGCAGGAGGCACGTGCGGTAGCTGATTACGGTTTTCAGACCTTCCTCAATTTTTGTTACGCTCCGGCTATGATTTGACAGCTCGTACCAATGTTTTTATAATTTAACTAATATTAGGAACTATTACTGATATTATGAGACGTGCAACGAAGCAGCGGTATGCCATACTTGAGTTATTAGAAGGGGTGAGATCGCACCCTACAGCGGACTGGATTTATGACGAGGTGAGAAAGAAGATGCCTAACATAAGCAAGGGGACGGTTTACCGTAATTTGAAGGTGCTGGAAGAGGAAGGCAAGATCGCAGAATTGAATCTGAGCGGCACGGTAAGCAGGTTCGAGATGCAGCAGAAACGCCACTACCATTTCCGCTGCGAAAAATGCGGACGCGTTTTTGACCTTGAGGAGCCCGTCAACACGGACCTCGACGACAGGGTTGCGAAAAGGACGGGGTTGAAAATCCACTATCACCAGCTTGAATTTCGCGGGTTATGCCATGATTGTCAGGCAAGCACACATATAAGCAACGCTAAGAAGGCAACCGGAAGTAAATAGGGAGGTATTTGTATGAAATTACCCGAATATGTAACAAAGACTGAGGTCAAGCGTGTCTGCAAGGAGCTCGGCTTAAGGGACTGGTCGGTGCTTAAAAAACCTGTTGTAGCAGCGGAAGAGGCCGCCGAAATACTGCGTATTGTGAATACCCAGAAAATGGCCGTTCCGCTGCAGGATTTCAAACAGGGCCTGGAAGTCGAGCTCGAGCACGGCACGATGTACGCCGACGCCAATGTCACCAACAATCATCCGGTGCTGACCGGCATGATAGTGCTGGCCCACCTCAAGGAGACCATGGACTATTACAAGCGGCTCGATGTGGTGGAAATCGAGGGCGACCTGCTCAAGGCGATGCTGGCCGGGGACATGAAAAAGGCAGAGGTTAAATACCGTAAGCTCGTCAAGGCCCAGCTCGAGCTGAGCAAAGCCATCTCAGCGCAAATGAAATAGCAATATAAAAATTAGGAGGAATAACATGGAACAAGCAACAGCAGCCCCGGTATCAATGCCAAGAATTGGAGAAAAGGCGCCCGCTTTCAAGGCGGTCACCACACAGGGAGAGATCGATTTTCCCGCCCAGTATGCCGGAAGCTGGGTGATACTTTTCAGCCACCCGGCAGACTTCACTCCGGTATGCACATCGGAGTTCATGACCTTTGCCAGCATGGAGCAGAAATTCGCCGATATCAACTGCAAGCTGGTCGGCCTCTCGGTCGACGGCCTCTACAGCCACATCGCCTGGCTGCGCACCATCAAGGATAAAATCGAATACAAGGGAATGAAGGATGTGGAGGTAAAGTTCCCCCTCATCGAGGACATCACCATGGAGGTGGCGAAAAAATACGGCATGATCCAGCCCGGCGAGAGCAACACCAAGGCCGTGCGCGCCGTCTTCGTCATCGATCCCAAGGGCATCATCCGCACCATCCTGTATTACCCTCTCAGCCTGGGCAGGAACTTCGACGAGATCTACAGGATCGTAGTGGCTCTGCAAACGGCCGACGCCTTCTCGGTTGCCTGCCCCGCAGACTGGAGGCCGGGCGACGACGTGATCGTGCCGACCGCAGGTTCATGCGGCGTGGCCAAGGATAGGATGGAAAATAAAACCGGAGAGCTTAAATGCTACGACTGGTTCTTCTGCACAAAGAAGCTGGACAAGGATACTGTGCTTAAAACGATAACCAGGAAAAAATAACAGCATGCGCCAAAGTACGGATGCCTCAATATACGGCATACAGCCGGGAAAGCCTATATCGCTTACAGCGGAAAGGTTTATGACGTCTCATCCAGCTATCACTGGAGGCAGGGAGTCCATCACGTCATGCATTTAGCCGGCCGCGATCTTACAGGCGCTTTAAAAAAAGCGCCTCAAGGCGCCGGCCTGCTGAAGAAATTACCTGTTGTCGGCAAACTTGTCAGGTAAACAGGAATAAAAAGCATACGGACAGGCGCCAAAAACAAAATTTCTCCGCGGATGATCTTCTGAAATATGGAGACTACCTCAGGCAGGCTTGCTGAAATATACAAGACGGGCATTCCGGTTGCTGCCCCGCAGTTACTGCCCAAGCATACTGGATATCGGGCGGTTCGGGGTCCACACCCTGGAACTTGCGCTTTAAGCCGGGAGCAAATCGACATGCGGCAACAGCGCCGCCGATCAAAGTATCCACTTCCGCCTGATCATGTACAGGCTGAGCATAAACATGCCCAGACAGCTAAGCGCCAGGAGGCTGAAGTCAAGAGCGTACGGCATGGCATTTCCGCCGTGAATTGACCCCTGGAGTATATCGACTCCGTAGGTAAGCGGCAGAATATAGGAAAGAGGGAGCAAAAAGGCGGGAAGCATTGCGATAGGGAAAAATAATCCGCATAAAAAAATCATGGGAAAGCGGAAAAAGTTGGAGACAGCCTGAGCTTCAAAGACCTTGCTGGTTGAAACAGCTACCAGCAGGCCGAGAAAAGAGCTCATTACGCCGATCAGCAAAATAGTTATGATAACCAGCGCCCAGTTTATACCGGAAATATCCGCCAGAAAAGCGGCAATTAAAATCGGCACTATTGAATTAGCCACGCCAAAGAGAATTGCCCCCGCTGTCTTCGCCAGCATAAGCAATTCCAGCGATACCGGCGCGAGCAGCAGCCTGTCAAAGCCGTTGCTTTGTTTTTCAAATGTTATCGTCACGGCCAGCATGGAGGTTGTACCGAAAAGGATCGAAACAGCGATGACTCCAGGCAGTATCATCAAGATGCTGCCTGCATCACTTCCGGTCCGGATAAAAAACATGCCCGCCCAGGCGAGAGGGAAGATCAACCCCCAGCTGATATTAGGCGGCTTGAGATAGTATGTGCGTACATCCTTGACCAGGATGTTCCAAAAAGCGATCCATTGTTTCAACGGCCTGCTCCGGCTTTTTCTTTTTCCTTGAGAATTTTCTCCGCCTCGATTCCCGTCACTTCAACGAATACATCTTCCAACGAGGGAGAATATCTTCGTGCCTCGCGAACATCAATTCCCCGCTCTTCGAGCAACTGCGCCAGCCGGCCTGTGCTGGGAGGCTCTGCGGATTCCACCCGTATCTGTCCGGAGGATTTAATCTCAAACCTGCAATCCGGGAAAGCTGATTTAAGGGACTGAAGCATATCATCATTACAATCGGATACGCTTATAATTAGCACATTCTTGCCTTCCACCGGTTTAAGCAGGTTGGCAACCGTATCCGTACGGACAATGCGTCCCGCCACAATAAATGCGATGCGCCTGCACAGTCTCTCTGCTTCCTCTATATAATGTGTGGTAAGAAAAATTGTGGTCCCCTCGCTCTGTATATCTGCTATAAGCTTCCTCAATTGTCGTGCGCTGGCTACATCCAGGCCGGTAGTGGGCTCATCAAGAAACAGGATAGGGGGACTGTGTATAATGCCGGCAGCAATGGTCAACTTGCGCTTCATACCCCTGGAATAGGTGGCGAATCTACGCCGGGCTGCGTCGGCAAGTCCGAAGACATCCAGAAGGTCAACAGCCCGCTTTTGCCTCTCTTTATAGGGTATGCCGTACAGGGATGCGCAGAAACAAAGATTTTCAAAGCCGCTCAGCTCAGGGTAAAGGTTGCTTTCGTCCGGGACCACCCCGATATGCCGCTGCGCCATTTTCAGGTGCTTCCCGATATCAACACCGTCAATGTTCACCACCCCACTGTCCGCTCTGGCCAGGCCGGTCAGCAGGTTAATCGTAGTGGTTTTGCCGGCGCCGTTCGGCCCGAGGAAACCAAACAACTCACCGCGATCAACCGCAAAACTTATATTGTCGACTGCAAGCAAATCGGCATAGCGCTTGGTCAATCCTTTGACATCAATGGCAATATCGTTATGCGTCATCGAATGCATTTAGCAAGAAATAACCTTATCAGCTTTTACTATCCATTCTGCCAGCTCCGGCATGGTTGCTTCTAAAGCGCCCTCTATCAAGGCCTTCTGCTTATGGATTCCGCAACGTACCAGGCACGTTCCACATACCTTTATAGGAACATCTTTCTGTATCAGCTCCCTCAGCATCTGCGTCAGATTAAAGTACCCTTCGGGTGGAATTACGCCTTCTCGGGCAAGGTCAATGGAGTCATTCATCAGAAAAACCTGAACTTTTACATCTTTTTCAAGTAATTTCTCGGCCAGTCTCAGGGCATTCCAGGTTACATCTGTTCCGTCATATGGATTACGATTTAAGATCAGCAGTGTCTTCATTTCAGAACCTCCATCATATTATTGGGTAATAAACATTCCCGTCCCATTATCGATCAGCGAACATTCAGGTCATAAAAGAGGGCGCAGCTACTACCTCTATTTTAAATCTAATTCGTCACCGCCCAGCACCGTGCCGGTTATTTCCCGATAGTATGCAAGTTTCTGGCGGTTAAGGAAATAATGCACTCGATAACCTCTTTTTTCATTTTTAACCATGCCCGCAGCCTTCAATATCCTCAGGTGCTGCGATACCGCTGATTGAGTTATCCCCAGTATATGGGCCAGGGCATTAACACAGAGGGCGTCGGGCTGATTTTGCAGGGACAGCAGCTTGAGAATTTTCAGCCTTGTCGGATCCGACAGAACACCGAATATGTCGGCCTGCTCTTGCAAGGTTAGATCATTTTGGCTCATTAGCTTCTCACATAAGTACTTGCTAATATACTTTATAAAAAATGACGGCAGTATGCAAGCTGCTCAACTCTAAATTTCGGCCAGCACAACTCCTTATCGAGAGGAATCAATACATCCAGACACTGCCACTATTTAGCTTCAGATCAGCATCCCGCCATTATTTATAAGACTGTGGCTCCAATATACAGAAATTCAAGGACTTGACAAATACTTACAAGATTGGTAAGATATATCTTGTATATCTTATATACAAGAGGTGCTTTGTAATGCATGCAAAAAGAGGAAAAAAATTCTACGGATCGGTAACGGTAAGTGAGCGCGGACAGATAGCCATCCCGGCCGAAGCGCGGAAGGACTTCGACATCAAAACCGGTGACAAGCTGCTTGTCCTGGGCGATTTAGAGAGGGGGATCGCCCTGGCAAAGGCCAACTTCATCCTGAATATGATGGGAGGCACGATGGAGGCTATCAGCAAGATGCAATCTCTGTTTAAGGAAGAGGATAAAACTGAAGAATAATATACACAGTGCAGGCAATGAAAGATAAGGTTATAGCATATGGATAAGCATGATAGATTCACTTTTTCCGCAGAGGAGCTAACAGAATTTAAAGACAATCTCAGAAAGGGCTTCCTGCAATATACAAGACGGGCATTTCACGCGCTGCCTCATATAACTTCTCCGCATATACTTGATGTCGGCTGCGGTTCGGGGGTTCCAACCCTGGAGCTGGCAAGGTTGAGCCGCGGGAAGGTAACCGCCATAGATATCAACCAGGCTCAACTGGACAGGTTGGCGGCTGCAGCCGAATCAGCCGGACTCTCAGAGCATATCAAAATAATCAATTGCTCCATGCTCGACCTGGATTTTCCCGCTGAAAGTTTCGACATCATTTGGGCCGAGGGCTCCATTGCAGCGATCGGCTTTGAGAGGGGACTCAAAGAGTGGCGCCGCTTCCTCAAACCGGGCGGGTTTCTTATTGTGCACGATGATCTGGGGAATCTTAATATGAAAATTCAGACAATACCTCAATGCGGTTACGAGCTCCTCGAACATTTTACACTGAACAATAACATATGGTGGGATGAATACTATGCGCCACTGGATAAGAAACTCAAGGAGATCCGGAAAAAATACCAGGGTGACCGGAAGCTAAATGAAATATTAGGCAATGATCAACGAGAAATAGACGGGTTCAATCCTGGGCGGTACCGATCTGTGTTCTTCGTCATGAAGAAAATATAAGGCTATCCACAAGATAGCAAAAAGGAGTAAAGATATGGCAGAGTATACATTCCAACAGCGTGATTTCGAACATCCCTCCATCCTGTTTAAACTGGAGGACATGCTGAAAAACCTGATCGGGGGATCACTAATCTACTATCCCTACTTCAACACATTCTGCCTGAAAGGAAATGAAAAGGTGCTCGATTTCGGCTGCGGAGGCGGCGCCGGTTCAAAATGCCTTGCCACCCTGCTCAATAAAGAAGGCCGTTTAACCTGCGTTGATTTATCACCTTACTGGACAGGAAAAGCAAAAAAAAGATTACGGGAATTCGCCAACGCGGAGGTTAAATGCGGCGATATCGGAGCACTGGATCTACCCGAAGACTATTTCGATGTCGTTACAGTTATGCGTGTAATTCACGATATATCACCGGATAAAAGGCAGGATATTATGACGACATTGTCACGGAAATTAAAAAAAGGCGGCAAATTCTTTATAAGAGAAAGGATCGGTAAATCACACGGCATGCCCGTGAGTGAAATACAGGCTCTGTCCGAGAAGGCAGGCTTAAAAGAAATTGAGCACAAGGAGACCGGGTCGGACTATATTGGAAAATTTTTTAAGGTTGATTAATATTAGAGCTGCAAACAAGAAGAGGTGAACAGTATGCCGCTACCGGATTATAGAAAGAAATCCCATCAAAACCGTGATGATCTTACAGGCGAACACCTGGTCGGAGATGCCGGGCAGGCAATCCTTGCCTGTTTATTCTTTGCAGTATGGATACTGGACTCATTCTTTCTTAATTACACAACTTGCTTGAATCAGTATATACCACTCATAATCAGGATGCCGCTGGGAATTGTATTGCTTCTCTTGTCCGGTTATCTGGCGCAAAAAAGCCTTTCAATCGTTTTCGGGGAAAGGAGAGACCCGCCGGTTGTTATCCGTAAGAGTATATTCAACATCGTCAGGCACCCCATGTATTTAAGCGAGATTTTACTCTACTTTGCTTTTATTGTGTTCAGCGTTTCCCTGGCCTCGATTGTAGTCTGGATTATTGCCATCGGGTTCCTGCACTATATATCGCGCTCTGAGGAAAAATTGCTGGCAGCCCGCTTCGGCGATGAGTACACACAATATATGAAAGCAGTGCCAATGTGGATACCGCGGCTGAGAAAAAAATAATCAATCGGAAGGGAAACGATCAACACTTATCTCCTGAAAAGCAGTTTAAAGCATTGATTATTTTTAAATTAAGCAATAAATGCAGTGATTTTTAGATAAATAAGTAGTTGTACGTATATATTTTTCATAACCGGCCTGTTAAACTGCGGAAGGTAAAAAATCAATTTCAGGAGGAGGTAAGTCATGGTCAAAACCTGGGGATGGATCAGTTTCATCTTATTCTGTCTCGGCGTAATACTGGCCGTTGTGGGAGGCCTGGCAATGCCGGAGAACGCAGCCGTTGCAGCAGTACTGGTCGTTTTCGGCTTTATCATCGGCCTGATACATGTCTCGATCGACAAAGAAGGGAAAGGGCTGGATACCCTGCTGCTGGCCACGATAGCAATACTGGCAATGACGGCCGCCTTTGCCCCCATTACATTTTTCGGCATCGGTAAACTGGCTGCCAGCATATTGGTGTATTTCGCCGCGTTAATGGCGCCCGTGGCGCTCATCGCCGCCATCAAAGCGCTGCTGAAACTGTTCCTCGAACCACACGTTAAAATCTAGCCGGTCTTGAATCCACAAGACTAAACAGGTATCCAAAGCAGGCCGCCTTTGCATTAGTGCGAAAAGCGGCCTGCTTCATTATTTTTTACCGCGCTGCTTAAAAAGCGGCAGGGAAGCGCCGGGGAAAGAACTGGCATTAATCTATACACTAGCTAATTTGGAACTAATAATACGATTGATACTAACATTAGATTCTGCGGCCTGAATAGCAAGTTCCCTATGTACATGCGGCGGTATACGCACTAATAATTTGCCCGAATACTGCCTGATTGAAAATGGGCTGGGAACTGCTTCATTATTAGCTTCCATATCTGATACAACTTCATTTACCAGATTAATAATACCTGACAGTGCCCCTTCCTTGGTTTTATCCAGCCAGCTCAAGCTGGGGAACTCGGCACATAAACCAACAAATTCACCATCCTTTGCGGACCATGTAATACGATAAGTATAATAATCAGTAAGCTTGTCCACTTTATTTGTCCGTTTTGCCCTTGTTACCATTTTGTTCCTCCAACTTTGATATGGCCTTCAGTACTTGATCAATTTGGTAAGCCTTAGCTTTTCCTTTATCGTTTTGTATATTTATTCTCGGGTCTCCCTGCCAGGGCGTCTTATAAATCCGATGGCTTCCGCTATCCTGCCTGGGGTGCCCGAAATAATAATCACAAGCTTTGCACAGATCAGAAAAGCTGACATTTTCAGGGCTTCTTATCATTTGCCCAATTATTTTCTTCACACTGTCAGCCATCTAACAAAATAGTATCACTATTAATATCGCTTGTCAATATACGCGCCGCAGAATATTGCTTATATTTTCACAAGTCATTCCCGCAATTCCGTAGCTAAAAGTGAAATTGACAACGGTTTTTCCAATGTAGTAATATATCATACAAGTTTAATACTTATGCTCATGTGCGCATAAATGTGAGGCGATCATAATGCGTGACCTACTGAAAATCTTCAAATCTTTAGCAGACGAAACAAGGCTTAGAATCCTTTATTTATTAATGGAGCGGGAAGCCTGCGTCCTGGAAATCAAGCAGGCCATGCGCATCAGTCAGACCCGCGCTTCCCGCAACCTGGGCATCCTGCATGACGCCGGTTTGCTCAAGGCCCGCCGCGAAGGGCCGCTGGTGTTTTATTCCCTGGATACGAAACTGATTAAAAAGAACTGCGCAGGACTGGACGCCATAGTCAAGCAGGCCTTCGAGACCGATCAGACGGCGCTGATCCACCGCGAGCGTCTGAAGAGGCCGATGGCCAGAAGCACAGGCAAAGATTAGCTTAAGCATATATCCGGATAACTGTTGACATTTTGCCCGTTTGGTAGTTTAATTTAACAGGCCTGCGTCGGTCGAAAACCTTTGACAGACTGACTAAAATGACAGATTTCGAACCTAAGATCGTCGCGTTTTTATGCAACTGGTGCTCCTATCGCGGAGCCGATCTGGCAGGCACCTCCAGAATCAAATGCGCTCCCAATGTGCGCCCTATCCGCGTCATGTGCAGCGGCCGCGTCGAACCCGCCTTCATCCTGAGAGCCTTCGAACTGGGCGCCGACGGCGTGCTGGTGCTGGGCTGCCACCCCGGAGATTGCCACTACGCCGAGGGAAACTACAAGGCCCTGCGCCGCATGATGCTGCTCAAGAAAATGCTGCCCCAATTGGGCATCGAGGAAGACAGGTTCAGGCTCGACTGGGTTTCCGCATCGGAAGGCGATAAATTCGCCACTGTGGTCAACGATATCACGGAAAAGGTCAGGGTGCTGGGTCCCTTTAAAACTAAAGAGGAGAGCAAAGTTGCCTAAGCTACAGGTCGCCCTTTACTGGGCTGCCTCCTGCGGCGGCTGTGAAATAGCCACACTGGCTATCGGCGATAAGATTCTCAAGCTCGCCGAGGTCGCCGATATCGTTTTCTGGCCCGTAGCCATAGATACCAAGTATGCAGACGTGGAGAAGATGCCGGATAAAAGCATCGACGCCTGCCTCTTCAACGGCGCCATCCGCAACTCCGAAAACGAACACCTGGCCAAGCTGCTGCGGCAAAAGTCCAAGATCATGATCGCCTACGGCTCCTGCGCAGTGGAGGGCTGCATACCCGGGCTGGCTAATTTCTTCAACGCCAGGATGATCCTCGAAAACACCTACCTGGATACCGCCTCCACCGATAACGAGGGCAAGACCATCCCGCAGACGAAAATTACCATTCCCGAGGGTGAGCTGGACCTGCCTGAGTTTTATAACACCGTGAAGACGCTGGCGCAGACCGTGGACGTCGACTATTTTATTCCGGGCTGCCCGCCCGAGGAGAGGACCACCTGGCTGGCGCTGGAAGCGCTGATCAGCGGTAAGCTCCCTCCCAAGGGCGCAGTCATCACCCATCCCTCACAAGCCGTGTGCAATGACTGCCCGCGTATGAAGCACGAAAAGAAGATCAAGGCCTTCCACAGGCCGTACGAGATCATACCCGAACCTGATATTTGTTTGCTGGAACAGGGCCTGCTCTGTTACGGCGTTGCTACCCGCGGCGGCTGCGGCGCGCCCTGCCCCCAGGCCAATATGCCCTGCACGGGCTGCTACGGGCCGGTGGAGGGTGTGCGCGACCAGGGCAGCCACTTCCTCACCGCACTGGCCTCCATTATAGATGCCACCGAACCCGAGGAGATCGAGAAGATACTGGACGGCATCGTTGACCCTGCCGGCACATTCTATCGCTACAGCCTAGCAGACTCCATGATCAACAGGGCAAGGATCAAGCCATGAGAAAGATAACCATCGACCCCATCACCAGGCTCGAGGGACACGGCAAGATAAGCATCTTCCTCAATGACGACGGCAGCGTGGCCAACGTCTACCTGCAGATCCCCGAGCTGCGAGGGTTTGAGAAATTCAGCGAGGGTCGTCCTGTTGAGGATATGCCCCAGATCACGCAGCGCATCTGCGGCGTGTGCCCCGAAGCGCACCATGTGGCAGCCACCAAGGCGCTCGACGACATGTTCCATACCGAGCCTACCAGCACGGCCAAGAAGATACGCGAGCTGCTTTACAGCGCGTTTTTTGTCACAGACCATACCACACATTTTTATATACTGGGCGGTCCCGATTTCGTCATGGGGCCGGATGCCCCCGTCGCCGAGCGTAACATACTGGGAGTGATCGCCAAGGTGGGACTGGAACTGGGAGGGAAGGTGATCAACACCCGCAAGGAGAACCACTGGATTATCCAGGCTGTGGGCGGCAGGCAGATCCACCCCGTCTTCGGCCTCCCCGGCGGAGTCAGCAAGCGCATCTCCGAGGAGGACAGGAACCAGATCGAGGAGATCGCCAAGCGGAACGTGGAATTCGCACTGCTCTCGCTCAAGGTTTTCAACGATATAGTGCTGAAAAACAAGGCCTACGTGGACATGATAACCAGCGATGCCTTCACCCACAAGACATACTACATGGGTCTGGTGGACGATAAGAACAAGGTCAATTTCTATGACGGCAAGGTAAGGGTGGTTGACCCGGACGGTAAGGAATTTGTGAAATATTCTCCCCGTGAATACCTGGAGAATGTAGCGGAGCACGTCGAAGCATGGTCGTACACTAAATTCACTTTCCTGAAAAAGGTTGGCTGGAAAGGATTTGTGGACGGCAAGGACAGCGGCGTCTACCGCGCTACGCCCCTCTCACGGCTTAATGCCGCCGACGGCATGGCCACGCCGCGGGCGCAGGAAGCGTATGAGCAGATGTACGAGACACTGGGAGGCAAGCCGGTTCATTATACGATAGCAACGCACTGGGCCCGCCTTATCGAACTGCTCTATTCTGCGGAGAGGATGCTTGAGCTGGTCCAGGATAAAGAGATCACCGGGCCGAACATAAGGAATATTCCGGCAAATAAGCCCGATGAAGGTGTCGGCATTGTGGAGGCCCCCAGGGGCACGCTCACGCACCACTACATCGCCGATGAACAGGGGCGCATCAAGAAATGCAACCTTATCGTGGGAACCACCAACAACCAGGCAGCCCTCTTCATGTCCGTGAAAAAAGCGGCGCAGGCGCTGATCCAGCCGGGAAAGGATATCCCCGAATCCCTTTTAAACCAGATAGAGATGGCGTGGCGGCCTTACGACCCCTGCATGTCCTGCTCCACGCATAGCCTGCCCGGCACGATGCCGCTCGAAGTAACCATCTTCGATGCCGGCGGCAAAGAGATTAAGCGGCTCATCCGCTGATCCGTTTGCAAAAAATTTCAGTAGCTTTGAACAGGTTCGGTGTACAAATCTGAACTCTATTTATGAACATATTTAAATATGCTGCAATGCATTATTTGCATTAAAATAAAATAACCTCAAGGAGTTTGTGTATGCAGAATCAGGTCATATCCAAAAAGGACCTGGCAGGCTTCGTGGATGAGCTCATCAAGTCGAAGGCTGCCGGAGAGGTTATCGGCATCAAGACACAGGGAAACAAATTCAACTTCGGGCCGCTGAAAAGCGCCGCTGAGCTGCGTCTTGATTACGATATATCCCTGCTGCCGCCCAAAAAGTACTTCTTCCCGCAAACGGAGACCGTGCTGAAGTACGAGGCGGGGGACAATCCCAAAGTGGAGCCGGTGGTGGAGGAAAAATCCATGTGCATTATTGGTGTTCATCCCTTCGACATCCGGGGCATCCTGCTCTTCGACGCCGTCTACGGAGGAAACAATCCCGACCCGAACTATTTCCTCAAGCGCAATAACACGGTCATTATCGGCGTGGACTGCCTCAAGCCCAATCCCAAGGCTTTCGCCGCCAGTATGGGCACAGCCGTTACCGATGAAGGCTTCGACCTGATGCTCACAGATATCGGGGACAGCTACTTCGTGACGGTCGGCACCACTAGGGGCGAAAGCCTGCTGAAAAAATATGCCAAGGGCAAGGATGCCAAAGGGGGAGACCTCGAAAAAAGGGACAAGGCGCGCAAGGAGGCGCTGAAGAACTATAAAGTAAGTTTGAAGATGAAGCCCGAGGAGATCCCGGCGCTGCTGGATGCCAACTGGGAAAGCACTGTCTTCCATGATAAGGCTGAGACCTGCTTCAGCTGCGGGTCCTGCGTGATGGTCTGCCCCACCTGCGTGTGTTTCGACGTGCAGGACGATATGGCGCTGAGCCTTAAGGGCGGAGAGCGCTACCGCCGCTGGGACGGCTGCATGCTTACCGAGTTCGCCAAGGTAGCCAGCGGGGAGAATTTCCGCGAACATAAAGAGCAAAGGTTCCGCCATCGTATGTACCGCAAGGGCAAGTACCTGCTTGAACGTTATAAGTACCTGGGCTGCGTGGGTTGCGGCAGGTGCGCCACGCACTGCCTGGCTGAGATTGCCAGCCCGGCGGAGACATTCAACCTGCTCAAGGAGGCCAAGTAAAATGGTGATGCAACTTACACCCAAACAATCCATCCACCTGCCACGTATCGCTACTCTGGCGCGCGTGGATACCCTGAGCAACAGGGAGAAAGTATTTGAGTTCCGCTTCGACGACGGTAAGGAACTGGGACAGAAACCGGGACAGTTCGTGGAGCTTTCCATCTTCGGCGTCGGAGAAGCTCCCATCTCGGTGACCTCCTCGCCTACACAGAAAGGCTATTTCGAGCTTGCGGTGAGGGCCACCGGAGGCGTTACCAACAAGCTGCACACACTGGAAAAGGGCGCCAAGGTGGGCATCAGGGGGCCTTTCGGCAACGGCTTCCCCATCGAGACGCTCAAGGGCAAGGACATCCTTTTCGTGGCGGGCGGCATCGGACTTTTCCCACTGCGTTCATTGATTAATTACGTACTGGACAACCGCAAGGACTTTGGCGAGGTCACCACGCTTTTCGGCTGCCGCTCGCCGTTGGAGAGGCTTTTCATCGAGCAGCTTGATTCATGGAACACCTGCGGAAATATGTGCTTCCTGGAGACGGTGGACACGTGCCAGGACGATTCCTGGAAGGGCAACGTGGGCGTTATTACCACGCTGTTTCCCAAGGTACACTTCAATCCCGTCAGGACATATGCCATCGTGGTCGGCCCTCCCATCATGTACCGCTTCGTCATCGCCGAGTGCATTAAGAAAGGTCTGGCGGATGACCATGTCATCATGTCGCTGGAGCGCAGGATGAAATGCGGCGTGGGCAAGTGCGGACATTGCCAGATCAACGGGCTGTATGTCTGCCAGGAAGGCCCCGTCTTCACATACGCACAGGTAAAGTCACTCAAGGAGGCAGTATAATATGAAACCCAGAGTTGCTTTCTTCGATTTCACAGGCTGCGAAGGCTGCCAGCTCGAAGTGCTCAACTTCAATTTGGAGATAGTCGACCTCATCGGGGCGGTGGATATTGTCAACTTCAGAGAAGCCAGTTCCGACCGTTCGGATGATTACGATATAGCTTTTATTGAAGGCAGCATGAACACCCCCGGCGATGTGGAGCGCGTCCAGAAGATCAGGGAAAGTGCCAAAATCCTGGTCGCGCTGGGCGCCTGCTCATGCACCGGCGGCGTCAACGCGCTGAAAAACCGCTTCACCGAGGAAGAAAACCGCCAGGTGGTGTACGGTGAGGCGGCAAACTATTACAAAACCATCCCAGCCAAGGCCACTAACCAGATCGTGAAGGTGGACTATTACCTGCACGGCTGTCCCCCCAACCGGCTGGAAGTTATAAAACTGATTAAATGCCTGCTGACCGGTAAAAAATTCGAAATGTGCGCCAACCCGGTCTGCGTGGAATGCAAGCTGGCCGAGAACGTCTGCGCCTTCGAGCGCGGCGAGTTTTGCCTGGGACCGGTGACGAGGGGCGGCTGCAACGCAGTATGCGTGACAGCGGGCAGGAAATGCTGGGGCTGCCGCGGCCCTGTTGATGAGCCCAACGTAAACTCAGAAAAGGAGCTGCTGGCAAAATACGGGCTCACCGTCAATGATGTATTACTGCAGTTTAAGTTATTCAACGGAAACCTGGAGGTAGCAAAACCATGAGTAAATCTGTAAATTTCGAAGTTCACCATGTCTGCCGCGTCGAGGGGCATGGCAACATAGTCGTCAATGCCAAGGACGGCAAGATTGAAGAGGTGAAATGGGAAGTCCCTGAATCACCGCGCATGTTTGAATCCATGATGCGGGGGCTCAGCTACTCGGATGTCAATTTTATAGCCCCTCGCATCTGCGGCATCTGCGCTGTAGCGCATTCAACAGCATCCATCGAAGCTGTAGAGGCTGCTTTCGGTATTAAACTAACCGAGCAGGCCAAGATGTTGCGCGACCTGCTTTTTGATGCCGAAACTATGACCAGCCACGTACTTCACTACTATTTCCTGGTCGCGCCTGACTTCTTCGGCGCCGGTAGTGTGATACCGCTGGCCTCCACTCATACGGATGTTGTCCTTCGGGCATTGCGTATGAAGAAATTTGCCAACGACTGGGCCGATATATTGTGCGGACGCAAGACACACCCCATCTCGCAGGTGGCAGGAGGCTTTGTAAAACTGCCAGAGATAGAGCAGCTCAGGTGGATTAAGGAAAAGCTGGAAGGCGAATTCATGAAGGACCTGGATATTACCGTGGACCTCTTTAAAACGCTCAAATTCCCGGATTTTATACGGGAGACCGAGTATATCGCACTTACCAAACCTGATGAATATGCCTTTATCGGCGGCGCCATCGGCTCAACCGATACCAAGCCCACACCTCTCAATGACTACCAGAAGGTTGCCAATGAGTTTTGCGTGCCCTGGTCAACAGCCAAATACACCAAGCATCTCAGGGATTCCTACCAGGTTGGAGCACTGGCGCGCTTCAATGTCAATCACGATAAATTGCATCCTAAAGCGAAGAAGGTGGCACAGGAACTGGGGCTGAAAGCAGTCTGCCATAATCCATTTCTGATCAGCGCCGCCCAGCTTGTTGAAACCGTACATGCCGCTGAAAACAGCATCATTATATTGGATAAGTTACTCAGCCGCGGCATCAAGCAGGAAAAACCCGAAGTCAAGGTGAAGGCAGGCAGGGGCGTGGGCGCAGTGGAAGCGCCGCGCGGCATACTGTTCCATGATTATACCTTCGATGACCAGGGCAAACTGATAGCAGCCAACATCATCATACCTACCAATGAGAACCACAACAGCATCCAGCACGATTTTGAAAAGCTGCTGCCGGAAATCATAGACAAACCACAAGACCAGATTAAGCTCACCATGGAGATGCTGGTGAGAGCCTATGATCCCTGTATCTCTTGCTCAACCCATATGCTGGAAGTTAAATTCAAATAACCCGGTATAGCCAGTAGCACGTGAAGGCGGGCTCAATTGAGCCCGCCTTCTTGTTTTGCTCCGCAGGTTCACCTGATTTGACAACAGCCGCCCTTGGAACTACAATAGTTATGAGCATATGCTCTAAACAAAAGGATTTATTCAATATGCCAAGGCCGATTAAATGTCGCAGGATAGGCTTCATACCGGGCGTTAATTATTTCAAACCCGCGGGCATACCGATGAGGTTTCTTGAGGGAGTGAGCCTGTCCCTTGAGGAGGTCGAGGCCATAAGGCTGAAAGATATTGAAGACCTGGACCAGGAGCAATGCGCTGTGAAAATGAACATATCGCGCCCCACGTTTCAAAGAATACTCGAATCGGCCCGCAAGAAAATAGCCGAGGCGCTGCTGAATGGAAAGGCTATCAAGATTGAGGGCGGTAACTACGAGTTCCTGGCGCCGGCTACAACTGAATACCCGTATCCCGGCCCGGGACGTGCCGGCAGGGGACATTGCAGAGGAAGGGGTTTCGGCGGCGGCTTCTAAATTGAATAAGTAAAAATGAAATTATTTTTAAAGGAGGTGTTAAAATGCCCTATGGAAGAGGTTTTGGAACAGGCGCAGGCGCCGGATGGGGTCGTGGTGGAGGATACGACTTCGGATTCAGAGGCTCTTCCCCACCCTGGCCATATGTAGGCAGGGGCAGGGGAGGCCTCCCCAGGTGCGGATACTATTTTGCGGGCTCCGCCTACAATTGGCCTTCTTACGGTTACGTCAGCCCGGCTCATTCAGCAACAGGGTTGGAGGAACTAAGAAACACAATATCCGCCATCAAGGATCAACTTGAATCGATGCGCTCCCGCGTGAGCAGACTGGATAAAAAGTAAATTAAAGATGGCTGCATCAGGCAGCCAGAGGAGGGATTCATATGCCAGGATTCGACGGAACCGGACCCAGAGGGCTTGGCCCCATGACAGGAGGAGGAAGGGGATATTGCGCTGTGCCGTTAGGCGCAGGTATAGGATATAGACGCTGGTCTGCATCTCCACCACGTGGAATGCAGTACGACCCTGCTTATGGGGAGGATATCAGTCAGTCGGAAATCGATCAGCTCAAAAATGAATTTGATGCATTGCTCAAGCAGCTTGAGGATATTAATGAGCGGATCAGCCGCCTGGAAAAGAAATAGAGCTTTCCCGGTTAAGCAGGTAAAATCTATTGTCCAAAAAGGAGTGGTCACTATGAAATTAGCTATAACATCAACGGGCAAGGATCTCGATGCAGATGTTGACCCCCGCTTCGGCAGGTGCAGATACTTTCTCTTTATAGACTCCGATACCCTGGAATTTGAGGCAATTGAGAATTCCGCAGCCGGTGGCGGAGGCGCGGGTATTGCCGCTGGCCAGCTTGTAGTATCACATGGGGCTAATGCCGTGCTTACCGGCGATTGCGGCCCCAATGCCTACCAGGTGCTCTCGGCAGCCAATATACAGGTGATAACCGGTGTATCCGGCAAGGTCCGTGACGCGGTGCAGGCCTTTAAAAATGGGCAGCTAAAGGCCGTCAGCCAGCCCAGCGTTGAGCCTCACCACGGTTTATCGAGATAATTAAATTAACAATTAGTACGCATGAATCAAAATAAAGGAGGTACATCATGCCCAGAGGAGATATGACCGGACCGCCGCCGGGAGGCGGCAGAGGGAGCGGGCGTGGCATGGGCCAGGGAGGCGGAGGCATGGGTGCGGGACGCGGCGGAGGACAGGGTGGTGCAGGCGGGGGAGGTGGACGCGGCGGCAGGATGGGAGGCAACCGTCCCGGAGCAGGTCCGGGATCCCGCCGACGGCGGTGGACACGACGGCCAGCCCGCTGGACATGGCTTCGAGCAGGGCCAGCG
>Ga0208047_1000330_pt1 | contig 17815 bp, 15 predicted proteins | sample Kivu_220m_FD_184162 | JGI IMG/M metagenome (GOLD analysis project Ga0208047, IMG submission 184162) | Freshwater microbial communities from Lake Kivu, Western Province, Rwanda to study Microbial Dark Matter (Phase II) - Kivu_220m (SPAdes)... | ecosystem: Environmental > Aquatic > Freshwater >...
TATTAAGGTGTATTAAAATTAAATCCGATTCTCTATACAATATTCCCGCAGGGTATTCAGCGAGGCGAAGAATTCCTTCATCATGGTGCCCACAGGGTACATGCCGCGCCGTGTAACTGAAATGAGACCGTCTTTTTCTTTTACTATGCCTGCCGTTTTGAAGAAGAGAGGCTCGGCCATGAGTTACAATCTTAGTGTCGCTACAATCCAGAGGAATAAGACCTATGGTTTATTCTTATGATGACCATTCATCCCTGGTAATTTGAGCCTGTTTTAATATCTTGCCAAGCAGCATTATCCCGATTTCTTTACGATGAGGATTAGGTATAGTCAGTACGAGATTCCCTTTGATCATGTAGGGATGCTTTCCACCCTGAAAAGGGCCTTCAAAACCCAACCTCATAAGCCGTTTAATCAGATCGCTCCAGGTAACGGGTGTAAGATCAGCCACCGACCTCTAACCTTTTCAGTTCCTCTATCTTTCGGTCTCCTATGGCAGGTATATTTAATCCCCGCTTGAGGCGGACCACGAGCCACCCATCGATGACTTCTACAAGGTTTTGCCGGCATTCTTCCAGTGTCCGACCCGATGCCCAGACTCCATCCAGGCCCGGTATTTCACCGTAATATGGATCTTCGTCATCAACAATTTCATATCTGGCTTTTTCAAGCGCAGCTTTTATATACTCGGTTATCATAAAATCGCCCCCCAATTGAGGATCTTCTACTGATTATCATAGCGCAAATCCAGTTTTGAATAAAGGATATTTTGATTTCCTCGATTTATGAGATCGCCACGTCAATACGCTCCCCGCGATGATGTGGATATATAGATGGTCACGATGGTATATAGAAGTTAAATCCCACTCTCAATACAATATTCCCTGAGAGTATTGAGCGAGGCGAAGAATTCCTTCATCATGGCGCCCACAGGGTACATGCCGCGCCTGGTGACCGAGATCATGCCGTCCTTCTCCCTGGTTATGCCTGCCGTTTTGAAGAAGAGGAGCTCTGCCCGGAGCTTTGAATGTATATCAGCCTTGAAACGCCTGCGGAATGCTGAGGCATCCAGCTTCATGCCGAATAATTTAGTCAGCATATAGTAGCGCCGATGCTCTGCGTCGGAAAGGAGGCGCATGCGCACAATGGGCAATTTGCCCTCAGAAATCAGGCTGTGATAGCCTTCCAGTGAGAAGGAATTTACCAGGAAATCGCCCCCCAGGAAACTGACAGCCCCCGCCCCGATGCCGATATAGTCATCATAGTCGACGATATACTCGTCGATCATACGGTCGCCGCGCGAGAAGCACCAGGCGGTGGAAGCCTTATAGCCTTCATCCAGAACTTCGCGCAGTATGATGTCGTAGAACTGCTTTTCCCGCGACGTGTCCACTACTCTGAATTTCCTTGACAGGGCATCCATTTTATGCGGCGAGGACATGAGCGGGTAGAAGGTGGCCTGGTCGGTGCCCAGGGTCTTGAATATCTTCACATCCGCTTTAAACTGCTCCAGTGTCTGCGTGGGGAAGTTGAACATGAGGTCGACGTTGACGGTATCGAACTTGCCTCCCGCCAGCCTGAGCTTCTCTATAGAGTCTGCGCCCTTGAAGAGCGTCCGTCCCATGTCCTTGAGCAGCCCGTCATCAAAGCTCTGCACCCCCACGGAGAGGCGGTTGATGCCAAGCTGCCGCAGCAACCCGATTGTCTCGGACGTGAGCTCGCGGGGTGTAGTCTCCAGCGAGATGCGCCTGGCCTCGAACTTCGAGCGTAAATAATTAATGAAATAATCGAGCTCGTCCATGAGCACGGTGGGCGTGCCGCCACCGAAGTAGACATCGTTGAATTTGAATCCCAGCCCGACATACATATCGAGCTCTCTGCGCAGGTCGGTGAAGTAGCTCCTGGCCTGCTCCTCATTATAGAGATAGCGGTTGAAGCAGCAGAAGGGGCACAGCGTGCGGCAGAAGGGGATGTGAATATAAAGGGAGACCCGGTCTATATGCGTCCTGCCTTCGCCGGCAATGCGGGACAGGTCAATTTTATCGGAGAATTTGAGGAATTTCCTGCCTTCACGGCGGACGACGGAGCCGACGAACCAGGGGATCATAATCAGGGAAATTATACATCAGGGCGATGAGATTGCCACGTCCCGATTACGTCGGGACTCGCAATGACATAGTGGCGGACCCTCACCCTGACCCTCTCCCTCGAGGGAGAGGGTATTTTCTTTTGGTAAAAGAAGGGCTGCGCCCTTCTGTGACTTCCCGCTTGTAGAGAGGGAAAGAAAATATCAGTGTGAGTCATAAGAATTACTTCTGGACTACTGTCGGTGATAAGACACAGTGTGAGCACTTCTGGGGATTTCCGCTTGTAGGTAGAATTACGATGTGACGACAGGAGATTGCCACGCCCCGATTACATCGGGACTTGCTACGACGTTGTGACCGCGGGCGGGTTTAAAAACCCGCGCCCTACAGCCACGCAATGACATAGTTACGGACCCTCACCCTGACAGGGAGAGGGATATTTTCTTTCGGTAAAAGAAGGGCTGCGCCCTTCTGTGACTTCCCGCTTGTAGAGAGGATAGGAATTGACGCCAGTAATGATATTGAGCAGCCGAGTTTTGGGACTTGGATCTGTTTGGGATGCAAGGTTTAGAATTTGGAATTTCTAATATTGTTTGGAATTTGGCTCTTGGAATTTGGAATTTAAATAAGAAGGGCGGGTCTTCAGACCCGCGCCCTACAGCACGGCAATAGCAGAGGCGATATTATACCTGTATGGGTATGCCGTGGCTGCCGTCATCGGTGAGGATTTCGAAGGCAGCCCGGTGCACTGTGGTAAGCAGCTCAAATGAGCCTTTCCTGCTGCCTTTTCTATAGGTTATCCTTAAATTGCAGGAGGCTATCTTGCTGTTGAGGCAGTATTTGTTCCCGCCGGGAGGATTGTAGTAGTTGAGCCCGGCGAACCGGCTGCGGTCAGCCCATGTCCTGCCCGCGATGCCCACACGGTCGTCCTCCGACCCGAACCGCCAGTCGAAATAGCCGAACTCCCCGTGCGCATAGAGCGTGCGGGTAATGCTGTTGAGAGCATATTCCTCTCCCCTGTGCCTGAGCACGATGGGCGTCATCTTCGGCGTCCAGACGGGGCCTATCCTGACACGCGCGGTGGCAACCTCCAGGAAGCTGTCCGGGCTGTTATCGAAGCCCGCCACCTGTCCCCAGGCATACAGGTCGGTGTGCTTCGACCCCCAGTTGTGATTCTGGCTTCCCACCCAGTTCTCAATGCTTATCTCTTTTCCGTCCACCGTGAGCTTGCCATTAAATTTTGCCAGCGGTAGCGGCACCAGGCTTTTGGCTTTGGGGAATCCGCCCGAATACAGCTCCAGCGGCAGCAGGAACAGCGGTTTGCCATCGCCGCTGTAAGACAGCTCCCACTCAATCTCGTGATTGTGCGCGGCGGCCCTGCCCGACAGTCTGGCGGCATCGAGTATCGCGCCGCCTATTCTGACGTTCAGGCCGGAGGGACCGAACGAACACCCGCTGAAGGGTAATTCGCTTTTGACCGCCGTGTTAACGTTGTTTTCGCCGTCGAAATACACCGCCCACAGTTCGCCTATGGCCTTATCCGGATGGCCCTGCGGGCTGAACAGCGTGTAGCGTATCCAGAAGGCCAGCGGCTGCTGCGGATGGTTGGCCCGCAGGAAATAGCTCTCGTAATGGCCCTTTTTCTGTCCCGGTTTGTATATCGTGTTGTTAGCCTTGCGCGACCACTCAATTTCCAGTTTTTTCATATATTCATCCTCGCCTGGATATTCTCCCAGCAAAATGATATACCCCTCGAAATATTTTTTCTATAGCACAATGTTGCAAAAATGTGCAGATTGTCATATTATCAATCTAAGGTAATATAGTTTAGATACATGATAGTTCGCAGGGGACATCCGTAAGTATAGTGAAAAAGGACGGCAGGAAATTTACCCGGATTATAACCTGCTCGATGTTTGCGGTTGCCATAATCGTCTCTCTTGTCTTCGTTGCCTGCGCCAAACCGGATGGAGGGGCGCCTCAAGACAATACCACGCAAAATCCGGCCTCATCTCCAAGTGCCACGCCTCCTGCTACTACGCCGTCCACTCCGGTGGCTACACCGCCCGTGACTACACCTGCGCCGGTGACTCCTCCGCCCACTTCGCCACAGCCTCCCGCTACGCCACCTCCTGTATACACGCCTCCTCCAACCGCCAATGCCGTTGATCCCTCTGTCATTATCACCAAGCAGGCCAGCCAGATGGTGCTGACACCGGAGGACATGGGACAGGGATGGCTCAAGAGCACGGGGTCTCCGCCCTCAAAACCACAGTCATATTCCTCATCAGTGGTTCAATATATCCAGGGCGGCTCCTTCCCTCCCAAGGTACTCAACATGGCCATGGTCTTCCGCTCCATCCCTGCGGCCCAGGCCGTATTCGAATCGGAAAAGCCGGTAAATAAAACGGTTTCATATCTGGATATAGGTAATGAATGCTTCCTGGATACTTCGGTCCCCATTAATAAAGAACTGGTATTCAGGAGGAATAACGTCGTTGAATGGGTCTGGTTGCAGAATGATAAAACCGGCGACCCTGAACACTACGCCCGGATAGTTCTGCAGAAAGTAGCTCCCTGAGCTCTTCCTCTATATGTCACTACGAGCGCCAGCGAAGCAATGACACTTTAATTTGCGGGTGGGGCTTAAGCCCCGCACCCTACGTTTTAGTTTCACGCGCTATCACGGCGGCGCCGAGCGCGGCCATTAAGCGGGGATTATCAGGTACAAGCATCTTCATGCCCAGCTTCTCCTCTATACTCTGCACCAGTCCGGAGTCCAGCGCCCCGCCTCCTATGACAACGATGTCCTCCTGCAGGGTCACACCGCGCGCCATGCCGCTGATCTTATCGGCTATGGAGCGGTGAATACCCGCCAGTATATCCTCCGGCTTATCACCCTGCGAGATGCGTGTAATGACCTCGGTCTCCAGAAATACCGTGCACGAAGTGGAAAAATTTGATGGTTTGGTGGCCTTCAGGGACAGAGGCCCGATCTCGTCCATGCCTGTCTGTAAAATACGCGCCACCACCTGCAGCAGGCGCGCACTGCCCGTGGCGCAGATCTCCGAAATATTGAAGTTGATGATCTGCCCGGCCTCGTCCATGGTGATTAGCTGGCTTCCCTGGCCGCCGATATCGATGATGGACCTGGCCGTGGGGAAGGTGAGGTTAACGCCACGCGCATCGCAGATGATGACGCCGTGATAGCTGTCCGCGCCGGCGTTCCTGCCGCCGATTCCCGTAGCTGCGGTGGCCGTGATATCCGATTCCTGCAAACCGGCGCTTTGCAGAGCTGCAGCTTTTACCGCCGCCGAAGTCGTGGCGTAATTGGTGCCCGACGGTATCACCGAGGAGGCAACCATCCCGCTATCGTTTATAATAACAGCCTTGCTGCCCACCGACCCGATATCGAATCCCAGGTAATATCCGCTCACCCGCTTCCCTCCCCGTATTCTATGTACGCCTCGCTGAGCATCTTCTCCCGGTGCGTATCGTACTCCCCCCTCTGGATGAGTTGGAAGGCCTGCTCTCGCGCCAGTATGGCCGCGCCCAGTGCGCCGGTGATCAGCGGCTCCTGCGGGATAAGCACGGGAACGCCCAGCACCGATTCCATGGCCTTTACCATGCCCGGATTCTTGGCCACACCGCCGGTGAAGACCACCGGCGTCTCCACCCTGAGCTGTCTTGCCAGCTTGACCACACGTGTGGCAATGGCTATATAGACGCCCGCCAGTATATCCGGCAGGGGTTGGCCTTCGGAGAGGCGCGAGATGATCTCCTGCTGGGCAAAGATGGTGCAAAGGCTATTTATCTTTACCGGCGTATCCGTCTGCAAAGAGATGCGCCCCATCTCGTTGAGCTCGAGGCCGAGTGTCTCGGCGGCTACCTCAAGGAACCTGCCCGTTCCGGCGGCGCATTTATCATTGGTAAGGAAATCGACGAGCCTGCCGTTTTTAATCCTGAGCACCTTGGCATCCTGCCCCCCTATATCGATAGCCGTACGCACGTCGGGGAAGAGCGAGGCCACCCCCCTGGCGTGGCAGGTGAGCTCGGTGACCTGTTTATCGGCAAAGGGGACGTTCACGCGACCGTATCCCGTGGAGATGATATAAGCAATTTTATCGAGGGTGATACCGGCCTTGCCCAGCGCTTCCTCCATGACCCTGTTGGCGCGACGGCGGTGTTCAGCGCCTGTGGGGCCGACCACATAGCTGCGCATGACATTATTGGCATCCGTGATGACCGCCTTGGACATGGTGGAGCCAATATCTATGCCTGCAAAGAACAGTTCCGAAGCTAAGTCATTCATGGGGATAAACCGATAGCCTCAGCCCAGTGTCTCCACGAATGCCTCCACCCTCGTCTTAATAGGCGCCAGCGACCTTTCACTGTAGTCGTGCTCAATATAGATGCTGGGGATGCCCAGCGTATCCAGATAGTGCCTCAGGTTAGGCACCTCGTAACCGTGGGTATCGCAATATTTAACGCTCTGCAGCACGGCGCCGCTTACGTTCCAGTCGACTATGGCTTTCTTGATGTAGTTGAACCTGCTGTCAAGGTCTTTGTCGTAGTCCCTCTTGGTCTCGGCGGGCTCGGCCTGGCGGTAGGTGCGCGGGCATTTTATATCCACCAGGTAGCGTTGCGCCAGGGCCTGAAGGTCGTAGGGCGCTTTGACATCAGCCCAGAATGCCCTGGTACCCACACAGGTATCGTCCACAACCACGCTGGACCCGGCGCTCTCGATGAGCTTAAAAAGCGATGTATTATCGAAGACCGGGCCCCACACCAGCAGGCGAGCCTTTTTCCTGCCCGGCCTGTCACTACGCTCGCTTACCTGCCTGATGACGCCTTCCAGCAAATCGTTGCCCTCCTCCACGGGGAGGCTGAAAAGCGCCACCAGCACTTCCAGGTTCTCCGCTGAAGTCAGCAGGGGCGGATCGGGCTTGCGCAGGTCGTAAAGCTGCCTTACCAGCTTGCGCTGCGTATTGTGCAGTTCAACAGCTTTTTTAAGTTTATCATCCGTCAGCTTCTGTCCTGCGTATTCCTCCAGGTGGCGTTTGAATGAGTTGAGCTGGCCGGCAAAATACTCGACCGCAGGAGGATGGTCGGTATGCGGAACATCGATGAGATGGGTGAAAGGGGCGTCCTTTACATAGTCGCGCCACTGGACGATGATGCCGGCGCCGATATCGCATGTATGCGCGCCCACCACGCCATCCAGAAAATCGAACTTGCCTTTCATGCCCAGGTCGATGATGCTGCGCAGGAAGGGGCAGACCACGGTTGTGGAGACCTGGTCGGCAAGGGTAATGGGCTCACTCATGTTCCCGAAGATACGGAAGGGCACCATGCCCAGCGCCGTAATTATCTCTACAGGCGGATACAGGCAGATATAGCCGATCGTCTTCCTGCCGGCCTTGCGCAGCTCGCGCACACGCCTGCCCCTGTCCTCGTATATATCATGTGCCAGGGAAAGCCCTTTGTTTATCGCTATCGCCATCTTAATCTCCCAAGTTTTATTAGTTAGCTACCAGTCGAGCCCCTTGGACAGGCGCACTTTATGGTAATGGCCCATGGTCTGCTCGAAAGCTTCGGCACGCGCCAGCGTCTCCTGCGGGTTGAAAACACGCTTGTCGATGATATCGCCCTCCACCCACAGCGTGGGCACATCCAGCTTCCTGAGCAGGAACTCCTGCACCGACCTCAACCCGGCGCTGGCAGCGCGGCATGAGATCAGCGGGTGCAGGAAGAACCCGTCGACCTTGAAGCCGCGGGCGATCCTCAGGTACTGCTCCACCAGCGGATTGCCTATATTATCGGCCCTGGCATGCTCGTGGATGTTGAAAATAAAATTGCGTGAAAGTCGCGCCAGCTTCTCGCAGGGATCGCTGATCTTGCTCAGGTCGGGCGGTTTGGGAGCATGGTAGCCGTAGCTCTCGTAGACGAAGTTCCAGCCTTTTTCCGCCAGGCTGTCGAAGAATTTCAGGCTGTGCCAGGGCGGAAGCTCGGCGAATACTATTCTATACTTTTCCGGATAGTTGATGGCGGCTATTTTATTATTGACCCGGTCCTGCACTTCGGCCAGCATATCCCGGTAGAACTGAAGGGCTACTTTCATGTCGCCGGCGAAGAAAAGCGACGGCGGCATGCTGCTCCAGAAGTCAGTGCTGTGCATGGGGCCGGGCACGGACTGGCGCAGTTCGCTGATCTGCCAGGTGGTCTCATGTATCCTGACGGCAAGGTCGATGAGCTCTTCCAGCCTGGCCCAGTCCATCTTCCTCTGCAGCAATTTCTCCAGGAATTCGATGAATGCCTTCACTTCTCTGGTGAGGAACTTCACCTGGTATCCTTCCAGGTCCGGCTCGGAGCCTTCGAAGGTGGGCATCATGGGCATTTCCAGGCACCACTGTGGGGTATCGAAGTACCTGCCCAGCGCCTGGAACCATTTAAAACGCGCGTCACAGATAATGCCGGAGCCCAGGAGCAGCGCGGGTTTGGCCATGCCTCCCACCGGCGCTTCCGGGGGTATCTTGCCGCCCAGTTCCTTCATCATGCGGTATGAATAGCCGATGGTGCTCCTGCCGTAGCCGCACATATGAGTGGGGAAGCCGTCCGAATCGGAAGCATCCAGGAACGGCTCGGCGGTTCCGGTGGAGGCCAGCAGGGTGGAGTAATTCTCGGGGTAGACGATGTTGAGCCCCATGGCTTTGAGAGGAAGGTCGCCCTCCCAGTAATTAAGCATGGACCATACGGTGGGCTTGCCTTCGTTGCTGGCCTGGAGGGTATCGATGTAGTCCTGCTGCACAAGGTTGCGCAGCGGATACATGCTCTTCAGCCTGTTGATGGCCCTTTTCTGTTCTGTTTTGGCGGGAGCGGCGGTCTCACTCATGATACACCCCTTAATATTATGGAAATTTTTGCCGGCCTGAGAAGTAAGCCTGTACTACTAGATGTCGTTTAACAGAATTTCCTTGTTAAGTCGCTGCGCTTCTAATAAAAGATCCGGTTTACCATGCATTGACAGTCTTTCGTTAATGTTAAAGCATTGCGATTGTTATTGCAAAAGAGGTTGAAAATACCACATATGACGATTGACAAAAGGGATAACTCAATATAGAATGAATGCTCAGTCAACCGAAATCAGGCCGATCCAAACGTGTTTGTAGAAGTGATGCTGTGTTCTGGTATTACATGACATAAATTGTCTGATTAATTAATCAACATAATTTTAAGAGGAGGTTTTATGCACAAGCAACATTACATCTTTCTGTCCCTGGCTCTGGTATTAGCCCTGACGTTGGCGTTCGGTTGTGGCCCGGTGACACAACCTGCAGCCGGCAAAGCACCGATTATCATTGGCTACGTCGGCACAGCGGCCGGCCCCGGCACCAAGCCATGCATCGACGCCCAGATGATGGCGGTGGAGGAAATCAATGCCGCAGGCGGCATACTGGGCAGGCCGGTTAAGTACGTGGTTGAGGACGGCAAAGGCGAGACATCGCTGTCGGTAGCCGGCGTGACCAGGATGGTCATGGGGAGCAAGGCTGTTTTCTACTCGGTGGAAGGCAGGACCGAGATCTGCATGGCTGCCAAACAGAAGACCATCGAGCTCTATAAGGATTTCCCGCATATCATGGATGCCAATGGCGCCAGCGGTGTCGAAGTTACCGAATCTGTAATCAACAATTATGACAAGGAAAAGATGATCTTCCGCATGTTCAATCCCGAACCCGGGCATTATGCATGGGCCAAACTGGTCTTTGGCATGTCCTCACCAACAGCGCCCAACAGCATACCTGGATTCAAGGCCAAAAAATGGGCCCTCCTGTATGAGAACCTGGCCTGGACGTTGCTCTTCCGCAACGGCGCTGCGCCGTGGGGACTGGGTACCTGGGACCAGCTGGCCAAGGATGAATTCGGCCATGAAATAGTATACAGCAAGCCCGTGAGCGCCAGAACAGGCATGTGGCTTCCCATACTCGATGCCGTGGCCAAGAGCGGCGCCGAAGCCATCTTCTGTGTATCGAGCTGGTTCACCGACACCGAGGTGCTCACCAAGCAGTGGGCTGATTCACCCGCCAAGGATATACAGCTCTACCTCTACGGCGGCGTGGCTCAGACACAGGATTTCTGGAAGATGACGGGCGGCAAGGCCCTGGGTGTATTGACTGCCTCGTATGAAACCCCCATCACAGATGTCAATATGGCATTTGTCGACAAGGCCAGGGCCAGGGGCATCCCCGTCCAGATGCACGTGGCCTGCGCTTACGATGATGTTTACCTGTTCAAGACTGCTGTCGAGGCTGCCGGCGGCACCGACGATATGGACAAGCTGATCTCGGCGTTCGAAACGGTAAGCTACGACGGTGTTCTCGGCAAAGAAAGAGTTGAGATGACCAAGGTTCCCGGTTTCTTCCATTCCCGTGTAACTGCTGATCCGAACAAACCCACAACATTAATACCCGATTCTACAGGAATCGGAACAGCACAGGTGCAGGCCAATGGTCTATATGTGCCAATGTACCCGCTTAAATTCGCCCAGGTGGATAAATACAAGACCCCGGCGGAACTGCGAGCTGCGGCAAAATAGACACGGGGTAGCCGGACTACATCAACTAAATAGCGTAACCTGATAACAGGGGCGCCGCTCAAGCGGCGCCCCTGTATATTGTCAGGATAGTTTAATTGATCCAAGTCCACGAGCACACCTTGACAACCGCCATATTCTTAACTAAAATTTGGGTCGACCGATTGATAAAATTTCGTGCAGGGATTTATTGATAAGCGGACAGGTTTTGATGGTTGCTCATGATGTGGTAATACCGGTCATCCGTATCAATTATAAATAATATAGGGAGGTGTTATGTTCAAAGGTAAGGTCATCCTGTTGTTCACTGCTCTGACTTTAGTGCTTTCTACGTTGGTTGGCTGCGCGACTACATCGGCTCCGGACAAAGACAGCGGGCCGATAGTCTTCGGCTACGTAGGCGCCGCCAGTTCGCCGGGCACCAAGCCGGTGATGACTTCCATGCAGATAGCAACGGACGAGATTAACGCGGCCGGCGGCATAATGGGGCGGCCGGTGAAGTTCGTGATTGAGGACAGCAAAGGTGAAACATCCCTGGCGGTGGCTGCGGCGCAGAGGATGGTGATGGGGAATAAAGCGCTTATCTATTTCGGGGAAGGAAGGACGGAGATCTGCCTGGCCATCAAGCCGAAATCGGCGGAGCTTTTTCCGCAATATCCCCACATACTGGTATTTCAGGGCGCCATGGGAAGGGAGCTGACCGAGGATGTTGTCAAAGACTACGATAAATACAGGTTCGTCTTCCGTGACTGGGATCCCGAAGATGCCTACTATTGTGTATCTCCCGCCTATTTCGGCGTCTTCAAAGAAGTGATCGGGGCAAGCAAGATAGCCTTCCTCTGGGAAGACCTGGCCTGGACTACTGTGTGGAGAAACGGGCTTCCCGGGCTTCCCAAGTGGGAAGATTATGCCAAGGAAGTCTATGGCCTGGAGACCGTGTACAGCAAGCCTGTAAAAGCACGCACGGGCATGTATTTACCGGTGCTCGAAGCCCTTGCCACCAGCGGAGCGCAGGCTGTATGGTTCGTCTCCAGCTGGTATACGGACACGGAGGTCTTTGCCAAACAATGGGCGACCTCCTCGGCTAAAGACATACCGGTATGCTTCTTCGGAGGCGTATCCCAGACCTATGATTTCTGGAATCTCACCGGTGGGAAATGTCTGGGAGCACTGGGCACTTTCTATGAAAAACAGGTGCCGGTCACTCCTGTGAACATAGAGTTCCTGCAAAAAATGGACAAGCTGGGTATTCCCGTACAAAATAACGTTGCCGTGGGCTATTCCGACATGTACCTGTATAAAAAGGGCATTGAGAAGGCCGGAACCACCGATGTGGAAACATTGATCAAGACAATGGAGGGGCTTACACTGAGCGACACGACCTGGTACGGCATGTTCGGTACATCAGCAGTCAGGACGGCGCCGTTCTTCCATTCGCGCATCTTGGCCAATCCTGACAATCCGCGCGAACCGGCCCAGGTATATAAGGAGAATCCGCAATACTGGTACAGTCCCATCGGGCAATTCCAGGGCAAAGACAACGTGGTGTTGATGGCCACCGGAAACAACAGCAAAGAGTGGCCCATCAGATATAAAGGCGATTTCGCTGAGCCGGAGAAATACAAGAGCCCCGCACAGCTGCGCCTGGAAGCCGGAAAATAACACCTAATTAAGAGCACTATCTCCTGTGCATACCTCCAATCGGAATGAGGTGCCCGAGCCTGAGGGCACCTCATTCATTATAGAATCATGATAGTAAGGGATGCTGACCGGATTTTACTTCGCAACACTTATTCGTATAGAATTTGTAACGGCATAACAAGTATGATTTCACACTGATAACAGATGAACAGATCCGAGATACGCCAAAAGCCTCGCCGGACAAAGAGGCGGACTTATAAAGATGAACGCCTGAAGCAGATAGTGAAGACGGCATCCAAACTGTTTTATAAAAACGGTTACGCCAGTACCACGACCCGCCAGATAGCCGAAGCCTGCGGCATAAGCCAGGGCAACCTCTATTATTACATCAAATCCAAGGAAGATTTCTTCAACCTGTTCGTGGAGATGACGACCAGTACGTTCGAAGAATACGACAGGGAGATACGCAGCCAGTTGCCGCGTATTTCGCACACCGAGGCAATGAAACGCAGGATCAGGGAGGGCTTGAGGCTGATAGACGCTGTCCAGGACATGATATTGTTTGTCTACCGCGAGTCCAGGACCATGAACCAGGATCACCTTGACCAGCTTAAAAGGCAGGAGCTCCACTCGGTTGACCTTCTCAAGATGATAGTGGAGGCTGGATGCAAGGCAGGTGAATTCGGCACTGATGACCCCCAGTTAGCCTCCTACTACATTATGATGCTGGAACATATGTGGTCGCTAAAGAGATGGTACCTGAGGAAGCACTATACACTGGACGAATATATCCGGAAGTGCCAGGAGGCAGCCGTGGGCATAGTCGGCGCCAGGGAAATAAGCAAGCCGGTAAAAACTTCCGCTGCTGTCTCTAAAAGCAGTAAATAATACCTTTTCAGCCTTTTTCAATGATCTCCCCGACCATATAGCAATCCTGGATAACACCCTCTTGACGGTTGCTGTTTACAGGTGATAGATTGTCCTCTGATAATTTCGACCGGGCAGTCGATCATAGTTGATCCGTTATATATGCGACAGGGGGTATTATGCAGGATTATCCGTGGTTCCAGAGTTATGACCCGGGCGTGCCGCATACATTGCAGCCGTATCCACAGATAACCGTGCTGGATGTCCTGGCGGACGGCTTGAAACAGAGGCCGGAGCATCCGCTGTGTATCTTCCAGGGCAGGAAAGTTCCTTACAGGGAGATTGAGCAACACAGCAACGCGCTGGCGAATGCTCTCGTTGCAGGGGGCGTTAAAAAGGGAGACAGGGTCATCTGCCTGTTCCTCAACAGCCCGCAGAGCTTTGTTGCATTTTTTGCGGTGTGGAAGGCGGGAGGAATCGTGGTGCCCCTCAATCCCCTCTATACGCCCTTCGAACTGGAGCGCTCCATAAAGGACGTCGAGGCCGGGGCGGCAATCATTGATTCTCAATATTATCACACGGTTAAATCCTTCCAGGATCGTACGAAGCTGCGCAGATTGATTGTTTCTGATGTAGATACTTATGCCAGTTCACCCATGAAAAAAGAGGGCGGGTCTGTAAAGCTAGACAAGGGAGACGACTGGTGGACGAACCTGGTGGAAAAATACCGGGGATCATCCAGGCCAGCCATCCAGGTGAGCCCTTCCGACACAGCCCTGATACTTTTCAGCGGTGGTACTACGGGAACTCCCAAGGGCGTTATGTGCGCCCATCACGCCATTATTATCACCGGCACAGCCCATCTGGCATGGTATAAATCGGTAACCGTTCAGTGGGTAGATAAAGCGCTGGTCATGCTGCCTCTGTTCCATTCCTTCGGCGTCTATGTGTCTTTTGGTTCGTTGTTGATGGGACATATTCCGCAGGTACTGATTCTGAACGCCCGGGATATAAAAAACATGGTGGAATCCATAAAAAAGTATAAGGTTGCCAGTATGTCTGCTACGCCGACAACCTTTATAGCGATTCTCAACTATCCCGGTTTGAAACCGGATGACCTTCGATCTTTAAAAAGGGCTGGATCGGGCGCTGCCCCGCTGATGGCGGAGACCAAACATGCGTTCGAAAAATATATCAGCGGCCCGATTATAGAGGGTTACGGCCTGACGGAATCAGGGATTGTCGGCGGGACCTTCCCAGTTAAAGGAAAGTGGAAGCAGGGGGCGGTTGGGGTGCCTCTTCCGGATGTAGTTGTGCGTATCATGGACATCGAGACTGGAACGAAAGAACTCAAAACAGGAGAGATAGGAGAAGTTGCTATCAAAGCGCCACAGCTCATGCAGGCGTTCTGGAAAAGGCCGGAAGAGACGGCGGAGACCCTGCGTGACGGCTGGCTGTATACCGGTGATATCGGCTATCAGGATGAAGACGGATATCTTTTCCTGACATCACGCAAGAAAGACCTGATCAAGTGCGGGGGCTTCCAGGTATGGCCGCGGGAAATAGAGGAGATCATTATGATGCACCCGGCCGTGGCCGAGGTGTGCGTTGCGGGAATCCCCGATTCAAGACAAACCGAGGCGGTCAAGGCATGGGTGATTTTAAAGGAGGGCAAGCAGACTACACGGGAGGAGCTGCAGATGTTCTGCAAAGAGAAGCTCACGGGTTACAAGGTGCCCAGGTTTTTCGAATTCCGCAGCGAGCTGCCCAAGACGCTGGTTGGCAAGGTACTGCGCAGGGTGTTGCAGGAAGAGGAAAAAGCTAAGTAGTCGGTTTGCCCTTGGTGTCAGGGCGAAGCCAGGCTTCACTGCCGAGTCCGCCCGGCCTTTTCTGCCGTTCCCGGTCCCATATTTCCTTCAGCTCTTCAGCTTCAATCTTCTTGTATTTGACAGAATCGGGAATCTTCAAATTATCGGAGTTGCGGGCTATCAATATCGCGAACTGTTCGCACGCTGCGGCATATTGCTCAAACGTATAAGCGGGATAAAGATTCCATCCCCTCAGCACCCACGAAATGCACATCATGTCAATATTGATCGCTGCAAGGAGAGTATCAAACGTCTTGAATTGACCTGACTTTACGCCCCTGTCCAGAATATCCTTGAACGTAGCAATTACGCGGAGTACAGTATTTACTATGTCCTCCAGTTGCGTCAACTCCAGATACGGTGAAATGTTATACCAGAAGTGCACCAAATTTTCCCTTAAATCGACAAGGTAAATGTATTCCCTCACGGCTTTCCTCAGCAGCTCTTCGGGTTCCATATTATCCATATCCTTGCGCACTTCCCTCTCCCATTTGCTGACATCGCTGGTCTGGATTTTGCTGAACATGCGGGGGAAATCGTCTTTGGATTTAATGTAGTAGTACAGGGTTCCCACACTGATATTGCATGCCTCTGCAATCTCCTTGGTGGTGGTCCGCCAGTAACCTTTTTTGAAAAACAGACTGGCGGCAACCTTCGATATCTGCTGCAGCCTGTCGTTCGCGTACTTTGTGCTTTTACGAGTTTTTTCCGACTTTTTAGCCACGTTTATTTACTGAGTCTTATCCTGGGACATATTCTACGTATCACGGCGCATTATATACAAATTCGATCTTCGGCTCAAATTTTAAACTGTAAAATCGTGATGCGCCGGAATAAATTGAGGTGCCCTGGCCGAGGGGCACCTCGCTAATTAAGGGGAAGAAATATAAAGATATTTAGATAGTAATCCTGCTGGTTTTTCCTTCGTACTCAAAGGTGAAAGAAATGCTCACCTCTGCTCCCAAAAAAACAAACCGAGTTAGATCGACCAGCCGCCTGATATTTTGTGATGTCCTAATTTATCACTTATCAGTATTGACTGTCAAACAGCATCAGCTTGAATGCAACAATAAAATAGATAAACTGGGGCGTTTAAGGAATTGGGTGTGGTTAAAGGCAAATCTATAAAAACGTTTGGCTGTTAAGGCCAGCGTTCGATAGTGCCCAGGTAATCGTCGATAGTCTCCGCCCGCCTGATCTTCTTGAGTTCCCCGTCCGGCTTGACCAGCAGTTCCGCCGAGCGCAGCTTGCCGTTGTACTGGAATCCCATGGCGAAGCTGTGGGCGCCCGCATTGTGCAGGATAAATACGTCGCCAGGTTCTATCTCCGGCAGTGGGCGGTTGATGGCAAACCTGTCGTTATTCTCGCAGAGCGATCCCGTCACATCATAGATATGGTCCCTGGGCCTGTCTTCCTTGCCCGGGACTGAAATATGATGGTAGGCGCCGTACAGCGCGGGACGCATGAGGTTGGCCATATTAGCATCCAGCCCCACGTAGTCCTTGTACTTCTTCGCGACATGCAGCACCCGAGACACCAGGAATCCGTGCGGGCCGGTGATGGCCCGGCCGCACTCGGTTACAATGCGTACCGGGGTCAGCCCCCTGTCTTCGATGTATTGCTTGTAAGCTTCCCGGACGCCTGCCGATACTTTCTGCAGGTCTATGGCCTTCTGCTCTGGCCTGTAGGGCGTGCCGAATCCGCCGCCCAGGTTGATGAAATCGAACTTGAACCCGGTATCGTGGTTGATCATGGCCGCCAGCTTGAACAGCATGACGGCGGTCTCTATTAAATAACGCTCATCGAGCATATTGGAAACGACCATAGTGTGCAGGCCGAACCTCACGGCGCCCAACTCCCTGGCCTTGATGTATGCCCCCGTAATCTGGTTGGTGGTAACACCGTACTTGGCCTCCTTGGGATCGCCGATGATATTATTACCCTCCCTTAGCGGACCCGGATTGTACCTGAAGCAGATGAGCTCCGGCATGCCCGCATGCGTATCCAGGTAGCCAATGTGCGTGATGTCATCCAGGTTGATCACGGCGCCCAGCTGCCGCGCCTTTTGATATTCCGCAGCGGGCGTATCGTTGGAGGTGAACATGATGTCCTCACCCTCGAATCCCAGCTTTTCGGTTATAACAAGCTCGGCCATGGAGCTGCAGTCGGCGCCGAAGCCTTCTTCCTGCAAAATGCGTACGATATGCGGATTGGGGCAGGCCTTGACCGCAAAATAGTTCTTGTAAGCCGGCCTCACCCATGAAAACGCCTTTTTGTAGGCGCCGGCGGTTTCCCTGATACCCTGTTCATCGTAAATATAGAACGGGGTCGGATATCTCTTCAGCGCTTCCGGTAGTGCGCGCAGGATGCGCTCCGGTACGGGCTTGCTTGATTCACGGCGGATTACATCGCATCTCACCGGGCTGCGGCCCCGGGTGATCTTCTCCAACCTGTCGATGTGAGGATGGCTGCCGGGATTGTCCCTGGCCTCTTTTCTGAGCTTGCTGCCGTATAAGGCCAACCCCTCCCTGGCGCCTGCCGGGCTGATGAAGCCGTCGTTGGACGTGATAGACGCGTAAATCTGCAGGGAAGCCTGCTGTCCCTTTATATTCCTGATTGTTCCGCCGTGTTCACCCTGCAGCCTGATCTCCTCGATGGCCGAGGGGTCCAGCCGCAGGGCTGACAGCCTGTTTTCCAGATTGTCTCGATCGTTCATATGACTGACCTTATATATCTTTCACGATTAAGTGGAAGCTTTACTA
>Ga0208047_1000332_pt1 | contig 17749 bp, 17 predicted proteins | sample Kivu_220m_FD_184162 | JGI IMG/M metagenome (GOLD analysis project Ga0208047, IMG submission 184162) | Freshwater microbial communities from Lake Kivu, Western Province, Rwanda to study Microbial Dark Matter (Phase II) - Kivu_220m (SPAdes)... | ecosystem: Environmental > Aquatic > Freshwater >...
AAGCATCCAATCTGCTCAGCAGGGACGCTTGAATTCTCAATCGACTGCCTGATTACAGTCGCTACTGCGTTCCACCACGCGTTCGCGTCTAGCTCGACCCAGCCTGGCTTCGGGTAGCTTCTGGAGTGCGGGAGCCAATGACATACCGGACAGTCAGTTGTTGAGGTACACTTGGGCCGGGGTTTTGTAGTTAAGGCTTCTGTGGGGTTTGTTGTTGTAGTATTCTCTGAATCTTTCCATGTCATTGAATCGTGGATAGTATAGTTCGAATGTTTGCCAGAATCGTTCGATCTTGCCTTGGGTTGTAGGTTTTCCAATGGAGCCCGTGATATGCTCGATGCCGTGTGCTTCCAGGTATAGCGTGTATCTGCTCTTGCCGTTGTCGCTGTAGTATTGGGGTCCGTGGTCGCTGAGCACCTGGCTGGGGATCCGCCCGTGGCTTAACGCCGAGTCTGTGAGGTTGAGGAGGTTTTCGGTTGTTGCTTCCGTGTAGAGTTCTATGCCTGGAAGGTATCGGCTGCAGTCGTCCAGGTAAGCGATCAGGTACTCGTCTCCGTAGTATTTGATATCCGTCTGCCAGAGGCTGTCTGGGTGCGTACGCTGGAAGCGGATGTAGGTTCGTTGTCTTCTAGGCGCGTACGTGCGCATAGGCAGGTGGTTCTGTTTGAGGATCGCGTGGATGGATCCGTGGCTGACTTGGACGCCGCGAGCTTTCAGGTATGCTTCGATGGCTTCGCTGCACCAGCCGTGTGTTCTTCTGACTTCTAGGACTTTCTGGACGGTCTCTTCTGGGAGCCTGTGGATTGTGCGGGGTCTTCTGGATGAGTCTGAGAGGCCCACCCATCCGTTCCATTGGAACCGTATCCACCAATCATGAACTGTACTCTTGGGCGTCATAGCGTGAGTTGAAACATCTCTAATCGACCAATCTTCAAGGAGGCGTCGTATGCACCATCGTCTAAGCTTCTCTACGTCTCTTTCTCCACGCATCCTCCAACACTACATTCCGGGTTATCCCTACTGTCCGGAATGTCTTTGGCTTTCGCAACCTCGGATTTGAAGACTCCGTGGCCAACCCTGCTGGTTGACCTCGACTTGGCGGAAGAGAACATTGACAGAATGACCGAGTACTTCAACGGAGTCAGATCGAAGTCGGAGCTGAGGGTGTCTGCTGCCAGAAGCTCGTCGAAGCCTATGGGTGGCGTTTACCTGTTTCGGTGATCTGCGAGCAGAGCAGTGCGGCAACAAGATCGAGCACCACAAGCACAAGAATCGAGTACTGGAAACTGCCAAAGGTGGTCTTCACCGACTCCATCAGGACGATGAAGGCCACAGATCCGATCTGAGAGAATAGCCACAGCACTGAGGCGGCCGTTCCGGCCATGCTTGACCCGACGAGCTCAGCTGAAACCTGCAGCCCAATCGGGAGTGAAGGCATCAGGAAGAAACCTAGCATGAATGCCCCTGCTAGGAGAAACATGAAGCTTCCACCGGTGAAGAAGATCATTAGAGCAACGGCGGAGACAAGCAGCTCCCCTATCAAGAATGGCTTTCGTCTGCCCGTCTTGTCAGATAGAGCTGGGATCACGATCGACCCGACGATTCCGCCGACTATGAAGACACCTCCGATTATGCCGGCGTCGGTGATGCTGATTCCGAACGGCTCAAGCACCTTCTCCAACCACGTGGCAAGGGCCGTGAACAAGCCAACACCGATGAAGAAGGCGGCTGAAAGAAGGATGATGCTCTTAGATCGAATGACCCGCCTGAAAGCCTTCATAGAGAAGGCTTCGCCCGCCTCGTCAGGCTCAGGAGCGATCTTTGGCTTCGGTCTTGCGACGAACATGAAGAAAACCGCGCCTACGACTGCGATAGCGGCGTAGATCATGAGCATGGATTCGAATCCGAACGACAATGTGAGGAATGGAGTGGCTGAGAGACTGAGCATCATTCCGAGAAAGAGCGCCATGCTTCCCAATCCGGTGGCAAGAACTCTCTCCTTCCTTGGGAACCACGTGGCTGCCAGTTTTGAGACGCTGTTCATCACGAATGGTTGTCCGATCGCAACCCCGGCCTGGAAGAGCAAGAGCATCGTGAAGTCCTGAGAGAAGATTCTCAAGACTGAGAAGACGGCCATGAAGAGGACTCCAACTCCGACGCTCACGCGATACCCTTTCGAGTCCGTCAGGATGCCGGACGGTATCGAGATCGGTATGTAGAGCAGCGGGAACACCATGGATAGGAGGCTGACTTCGAACTCGCTGACTTGGAAGAGCCTTTCAACGAGTGGCATGATCGGAGCGAAATTCAGCCAGAGTAGCTGTGAGACCGCAGCTCCCCACATGTACGCTACAAGCACGATCCAGCGGTACCCGCCGATCTTGGCAGCCTGCATTTAGTCACCTTCAGAAAGCCACGACAATATGCCGTTTGATGTAGAGATATGACTAACGGTTGCGACCGCGGCCTTCTCCGGAGACGTGAGCGTATGGCACTCTTGGATTCAGCGTGCATAACGTCCGTTCGACAGCGCGGCTTAGACCCTATTGTAACATAGACTTGACTGTGCTGCTGATCTTCTCCTCGCTTGGCATGACGTATTGTTCCATCGGGTGACTTGCAGGTATCGGCACATCAGGCACCGCGATTCTCTTTGGCGGCCCCTTCAGTTTTCCCTCAAGGTGTTCGCAGGCCAATGCGACGATCTCCCCTGAGAGGCCAAAGCTAAGATAGTCCTCATCAACGACGAGCAGTCGACCAGTCTTTGCCACGGACTCCAAGATTGTTTCTCTGTCCAGAGGCACGATCGTGCGCAAGTCAACGACCTCAACTTCGATGCCTTCCTTTGCGAGCCTTTCAGCCGCGGCAAGCGACTTGTGCACCATGAGTGCAGTCGCGATGATCGTCACATCTTTGCCCGTGCGTCGCTTGATCACCTTCCCGAACGGAATCTGATATTCCTGCTCAGGGACGGGACCAGTCACTCCGAATGGAAGGAACGGAATGCTGTAGAGCAGTTTGTGTTCCAGGAACAAGACGGGGTCGTCGCAGCGAATCGCCCTAACCAAGAGCCCTTTTGCGTCGTATGGTGTGGATGGCACGACGACCTTGAGTCCTGGCAGGTGCGCGAAGATTGAGTAGAGGCATTGGGAACCTTGGGCGGCGTCTCCGTAGCCTCCGCCCATGGCCGCACGAAGCACAAGAGGGACTTTGAACCCGCCAGCTGACATGTAGTGGATCTTGGCCATCTGGTTGTAGATCTGATCCATCGCGACGCCGAAGAAGTCTATGAATTGGAGTTCAACGATTGGTCTAAGGCCCGTGGATGCGGCGCCGATTGACGCGCCGATGAATGCCGATTCCGAAATCGGAGTGTCAATGACTCTTTGATCTCCGAATTGGTCATGCAGGCCCATCGAGCATCCAAATGCCCCTCCTCCGAGCCCGACTCTGACGTCCTCGCCGAGGAGGATCACTCTGCTGTCGCGCTCCATCTCCTGCCTCATCGCTTCTGTGATGGCTTCGCCGAACGTGATCTCTCGTCCGCCCGGTTCGGGTAGAGGCTTGCTTGGCTCGGATGTTTCTTCGAAGACAGAATCTAGCGCTTCTTCGAGTCTAGGCCAAGGCGATTTCTTTGCAAAATCAATCGCGCTGTCGACTTTGGCCTTCTCCTCTGCTTTGATGCGATCCAAGTCCGACTTGGTGAAGACGTGCTTTTCCAGAAGATGTTTCTCCATTCTTGGGATCGGATCCTTGCTGAGCCATTCCTCCGCTTCCTCCTTGGACCGGTAGATCTGCTGGTCTCCTTCTATGTGACCTCGGAACCGGTATGTCTTGCAGTCGAGCAGAGTAGGGCCTTTCCCTGATCTCGCGCGAGCAACGGCATCACGCGTTGCGCTCCAGACGCCCAGAATGTCGTTGCCATCGACGATGACACCCGGCATACTGTAGCCTGCCGCTCGCAGCGCGTTATCCTGCACGGAAGTGCTCGCTGTCTTGGGAACTGACATCGCCCACGCATTGTCCTCGCAGACAAAAATCACAGGGAGCTTCCAGACAGACGCGAGATTCATGGACTCGTGGAATGTACCTTGGTTTGCCGCGCCGTCCCCGAAGAAGACGGCGGAGACCAACTGCTTCCCAAGGGTTTTGAAAGTGAGTGCAGGTCCGAGAGCAAGTGGAAGCTGGGCACCCACTATGCCCGTGGTCGAGAAGTTGTTCGACGCGTCGAAGAGATGCATGTGGCCGCCCTTGCCTCTGCACAGTCCGGTTTCTCTTCCGAGGATTTCAGCGGCCATCCGTGCAATGTCGACCCCTTTGGCTATGGCATGACCGTGACCACGGTAGTAGCTGGTTACGCTGTCCTCTCTTCGAAGATGGCCGCATACCGCGGCCGCGATCGCTTCCTGTCCGATGGATAGGTGGAGCTCGCCTAGGAGGCTCCTGCCTTCTGCCATCTCGTCAATGTAGACCCCTCCAATGGACTCCTCGAAGAAACGTATCCTAGTCATCGTACGATACAGCTCAGTCAACTTGTCAGAACTGAGGTCAACAGCTTCCAAGGAGGTTGCACCCTGCTTGGCGAGGTCTAATCATCGAAGAAATTAACTCTTGTCAGGCTACTAGTCGGGTCTTGGGGAATGCCTTGAAGGCAGCCGTTTTTCGTGGAGTACGGAAGATAGACATCACTGATGTGCCTAAGCCGGAACCTGACGCGAATGAGGTGCTGGTCAAGGTCAAGTACTGCGGCATCTGCGGCTCAGACGTGGGCTCGTACAAGACCGGAACATACGAAGAGGGCCTAGTCATAGGCCACGAGTTCTCAGGAGAGATCGTCAAACTCGGCCAAGGAGTGGCTGGATGGAAACTCGGCGACCGCATCGTTGGGAACGGCGTCAGACCTTGCGGGAGATGCTACTTCTGCCATCACAATAGGCCTAGCCTCTGCGACAATGTGCAGATGTGTGGAGTGTCATTTGACGGCGCCTTCGCGGAATTCGTCAAGGTCCCGTCCGACATATTGTACAGAATCCCTGACAGCGTCAGTGACGAAGAGGCGACTCTTGTCGATCCGCTCTCTAACTGCATACATGCTGTTCGGCACTCCGCCCTACAACTTGGAGATCGCGTTCTCATAGTGGGTGCTGGCCCCATCGGTCTTCTCATGCTCCAGTGCGTCAAGCTCGCAGGGGCGAGTGCAGTCTACGTCTCAGAGGTAAGCGACAAGCGAAGAGGCATGGCTGAGAAACTCGGAGCGACGGCTTCCTACGACCCGTCGAGAGAGAATCTGTATGTGAAGATGGATGAGGTGACTGCTGGGAGAGGCCCCGATGTTCTGTTTGAGTGCGCAGGCACACCACACACCCTGAGGGAAGCAGTGACGCTCGTACGGAAGGGCGGCCAGGTCTTCGTGATCTCCATCTGCGAGGAACATGTGGAAGCGGACTTCATGACGCCTGTCCTGAACGAGCTGGATATCAGGGGAAGCTACTGCGGCTATGAGGAGTACCCGCAGGCGATCGACATGATCGCGAAGAAACGTGTCGACGTGAAGTCGTTGATCTCCGACGTGATCCCGCTTGATCATCTTGTCGAGAAGGGCTTCGAGGTGCTGGCGAAGCCCCGGACCGAAGCTGTTAAGATCATAGCCAAAATCAGTTAGGGACCAAGGAGACGTTCCGCTTGAAATTGGGCAGCGCAGAATACATGGAAGAAGTGTTGAAGAGAACGAATTCAGACGAGAAGTATCTGAAGCTGTCGAAGGGTGAGAACGAGATCTACACGCTCGTCCTTGAGGCAGAGCCAGCCAAGGGCATCGCCGAGAACCTGATCCTCTGCTACAGGGTTGAGGATGGGAAGATCGTCGAGGTCTTCCCAACAGAGAGAGAAGCCACATTCCGCATAGCGGCACCATACGGGACATGGATTGAGATCCTGACAGGAAAGCTGGGCGCAAACAAGGCGATCATGACTCGAAAGCTGAAGGTCAAGGGCAACTTCATGAAACTGATGAAGTACTCTGAAGGAGTGCTTCGCTGGGTCGAGATCCTCAAGACGGTTCCGACGGAATTCGAAGGACAGTACTCTGAGTTCAACATCAAAGGTTCGTGAGAAAGAGGGCGCGATTCTGAATGTTCAGGTTCGGCAGCCTCGAATACATGAATGAAGTGATGAGGAGAACGAACGAAGACGCGAAGTACCAAGGCATGGCGAAGGAGGAAACCGGATCGTTCACAATGATTCTTGGAGGGGACCCGGCAAACGGCATCCCACAGCCGATCGTGGTGGGCTACAGGGAAGAGAAAGGCAAGATATTGGAAGTCTGGGAAGGAGAACGACAGACAGACTTAGTACTCTCGGGACCATACGGAGTATGGGTTGACATATTGCTCGGCAAACTGGGCGCGAGCAAAGCATTCGTCATGAGAAAGCTCAAGGTTCGAGGAGACTTCCTCCGGATCTTGAAAGGCTCGGAGCCAACGATGAGGTGGCTCGAGGTCCTGAGAACGATTCCGACGGAGTTCGAAGGCAACTTTGCCTCTTCATCCATCAAGGGGGTACCCTGAATGACTGCACGGAAGCCTCGGCCTAAGGGCGTGCCTCTAGTCGCCGGAGTCCTCCTGTTCGCGGCGGTCTTGGTCGTCCTCTACTGGGTTATGTTCTTCTCAGGCTCAGGAGCTGTGACCAACGAGAATTGGTACATCATATTCGAACAAGCATTCCCGGCCGCCGACGCTTGGCTCGCGATCACGGCACTCCTAGGATGCATCGGACTACTGAGACGAAAACCTTGGGGTGTACTGTTCACCTTGTTGGCGGGTAGCGCATCGATCTTCCTTGGCCTGATGGATGTTCTATTTGATCTTGAGAATAGAATCTACACGCACTACTTCGCGTTGGCCCCAGGAGAAGTTACTACTGAAATCGCGATCAACGTGCTGACGCTGACTCTCGGTCCGATACTGATTTGGTATGTCTGGACTAGGAGAGAGTCTCTACTCTAGCCACTGACCAGAACAGAGCACTTTGGCCGAAATCTTACGCGTCCAGCACTCGTCTACCAGTATCCGTAGGCCGGCATTGGCATCCATTGAGCCGGGTACTGCGGGTAGGCCTGCGGGACCGCTGCGGAGTAGTAATAGTTGGGCTGATAGTAGCTGGGCTGGTAGTAGTAGCGTGGCTGATAGTAGGGTGACCAGTAGGGCTGTTGGTACCCCGGGTACGAGAGTGCCCCACCTGCCAGTCCACCGATAACACCGCCGGCTAGACCTCCGATTGCCGCGCCAGTCCAACCGCCCAAAGCCCATCCTCCAAATCCGGCGAGGGCTGCGCCACCAAGCGCTCCTAGAAGCACAAGGGCCATTCGAATCACGCATATCAGCGGCTGTTTCCCGAGTTGTAAAGGATTTGGTTCGCGTTTACCGATACAGTGCAATCTGGACTTGGGACTGAGTTGCTGGTATACATCGGCGGCACAACCGCAACGCGGTCCAAGAAGGCACAACAGTCTCCTCGCGAGTGACCGTCTTCACGTTCAATATGCCCGACCAACCTCCTCCAGAATGCCCCGCACCGGAGCCTGTTACATCAGTGTCCTGTCTCTCCCTCGGACACGATCCGGCCAGCTGGTTAGTCGTAGTATTCGAGACCCAAGTGTGTGATGAGTTCTTCTCCGCGCAGATAGCGCAGCGTGTTCTTCAGCTTGATCATTTGGATGAATAGATCGTGCTCGGGATAGAGACCTGGCGCGGTCATGGGGCTCTTGAAATAGAAACTGAGCCACTCTTGGATTCCCTTCATGCCGCTTCTCTGAGCAAGATCTAGGAAGAGCGCCAGGTCAAGGACAACCGGAGCGGCAAGTATGGAGTCTCTGCAGAGGAAGTTGATCTTGATCTGCATCGGGTAGCCAAGCCACCCGAAGATGTCTATGTTGTCCCAGCCTTCCTTGTTGTCGCCTCTTGGCGGATAGTAATCGATCCTAACCTGATGCCTGATGTCACCATACAGGTCCGGATAGAGATCAGGCTGGAGTATGTATTTCAGAACACCGAGCTTGGATTCTGCCTTCGTCTTGAAACTCTCAGGATCATCCAAGACCTCCCCGTCTCGGTTGCCGAGAATGTTTGTAGAGTACCAGCCGCGGACGCCGAGCATTCGTGCCTTGAATCCCGGCGCGAGGATCGTCTTCATGAGCGTCTGGCCGGTCTTCAGGTCCTTGCCGGCTATCGGGACTCCGTTGGCCTTGGCCAATTCCACGAGAGCGGGCACATCAACGCAAAGGTTGGGCGCAGCATTCGCGAAAGGAACACCGGCCTTGAGAGCCGCGTAGGCATAGATCATCGATGGAGCGATTTCTGGGGAGCTGTCTTCGAGCGCCTTCTCGAAGGCTCTGATGTTCTCATGCTCGGGTTTGAGGTCTGTGTGAGCCTCTGTCGATCCACACCAGATCATCACGAGCCTTGATGCTCCTGTCCTCGACTTGAAGTCCCTGATATCTGCGAGGATCTGGTCAGCAAGGTCCTTCTTGTTGCGGCCAACCTTCACATGAGTTCCGGTGAGGCGCTTCACCCACTTCTGCTCGAAGGCACCTTTCATTGGCTTGATACTGTGAAGTTGCGTCTCCAAGCTCTTGAGCAGTGTTGCGTCAAGGACGGCGGCCTTGGATGCGGCGACGAATGCGTCATCCGGGAAAATGTCCCAAGCACCGAAGACGAGATCATTCATGTCTGCGAGAGGCACGAAATCCTTGATGAGCGGAGTCCGCTTCTCGGTTCTCTTACCAAGCCTTATCGTTGCCGTTTGAGTTAGACTGCCGATCGGTTTTGCCAGCCTGAGCTTCGCGGCCTCCACGCCTGCGATTAATGTTGTACTGACTGCTCCGAGGCCGACGAGCATGACGCCCAGTTTGCCAGTCGGCGCACTGATCTCTATGCCTTTCCCCAACTCACAGCACCAGTGATGGTGAAGCGAACCAATCTGACACGTAATTCACCTTTGCGGTATCGACAAGTTCATCGTGTACGAGACTACTGCCAAGCGCGCACGACGGTGACTGATATCCATCGCCTCTCTCGCTCAAGGGTGGCCACTAGCACGTGAGATGAAAGCCCGCCAGCACGCGCTTGGAACTCGACAGGTCGTTGAATATTCCAGATGCTTTCTCGGTTCTCTCAGCTACTAACTCGATCCCTCTCTCTTCGAGAAACGATCTGGTCTCTTCTGGTATCTTCATCATCCCGAAACATCCGGTGCCGACTATCACAACCTCTGGCTTGAGGCGATCCAACGCGTCTCTGATGTCTGAGACATGCAGTGAATGGCCTTCCTTTCGCCGCCAGTCGGATTGGATCTCCTCGCCGATTACCAAGAGATCGTTCGAGTAGGTGGTCCCATCTATGATCATGTGCCCGAAACTGTAGGATTCAATCAAGCCGCGAGCATTCCTCGCCAGAGATAGGGATTCCTGCGTATGATTCGATTTGATTGCCTACACGACAAGCGGCTCAGCCACGGTCTTTCTTCGTTTGCGTTTCACCGATTCGACAATGGCCCGGAACTCTGGTTCACTGAGCACCGCGATTCCTATGTCGCAGTATCGGCCCGTCTTTCGCTCAATCTCGCGGTCAATCTCTTCGCGCTCTTCGTGCGTGGTTTCGATGCCCAGTCTCCGTAACCACTCTTTGACTTTGATACTCAAAGAGACAGTCTCTCCTCTTCTCTGAAGCACGGCTTCCCTGTCTTCGATGCTGCATCAAGGACTGAATGTGGCACGATGTTAAGGTTACTGGACAGGAAACCATACTGAGGAGAGGATTACGCGCAAGCCGCCATGCGAAAGCCTACAGAGAGGTAATATTGGACCTCGCTCCCTTGCGGGGAGGATAGTTCATGATCTTCGGCAGGGGAAAGAAACAGCGCAAGGACAAGACCGAGGGGAAAGTGCCGGGCGAGGAGAAACTTATCGTCACCGACGGCGCAGAGGAGCTGGCTGCGAAGATACCTCCGGAGAAGAAAGAACAGGAGCTTGTGGCATTCTACGGGTTCTCTGCGAAGATCCCGAATGACGCACGTATCGAATTCAACCCCAAGTCCAGGAGAGACAAAGGAGACTTGGTCTTCCACCTCCAAGGAGGCTACAAGATCTTCCTGTCTTGGGGCCCGCTGCAAGACGCTAGAAAACGCTTCAAGACGGCGGCTGAGCAAGCCAAAGAGAGTGTACAACGTTCCGTCAGGAGCTCAATGGCGAAACTGGACGGCGAACCCCGCACTGAGGAATTGAAGATACAGGATCACGATGCAGCGTACACCCGCGCAAGAATGTGGATTGAGCGAGGAGCTTTTTTCATGGGCAAGCGCCGCATCACCCAAGACACAATCGCGCTGCACCTGCACTGTGAGGACGCAGATAGATACTATGTGGTCTACGCTTTCGGGCGCCCGGAAGTTTCCGATGAGATTCGGAGAAACTTCGAGCCGATCATGCGTTCCCTGAAATGCCATTAGCACGCTAGTCGAGCGCTTCTCTTCTCAGCCTCTCTTACGATGCTCCAGACCGCTCTCTCAACCTCAGGCGGCAGTGCCGGCGGTTCGTGAGATGCGAGAATCCTCTTCGCGGTTACGCAGGCGCGTTGTTTCGTGGTCTTCTCACACTTCTCGTGCCACTGAGACCACGTCATACTGTCTGAAACATGAGGAATCCACAACGCCTTCGAATTGTTCCGAGCTCGACTGGAAGAACAGTTCGATCGCTACATCAGACTGGCGCGGTGTGTGCTGGAAAAGTCATATCTTGGGCTGCCCTGTACCGCTTCGCAATCAGACCTCAGAGAGGAATCTTGGTTGGCGATATCGTGGGAGAATACTCTCAGGCTCAGCATTGTTCACTTCATGCTGTATCCTGACACGCAGTCTGGGGAAGGCCCGATTTTGGAAACGGTCACCCGCCTTGCCGATGATGATTTCTTGTCGGTTCTTGAAGTGACTTGGATCAAGGATCCGCCGGTTCGCCGAGCCGTGCGATCCATTGCTGAGAATTCGCACGTGTCGCTCGCCTACGGTGCGCAACCAGTACTCCTGAGCCAGAAACTGGATCTGAACTCACTAGACGACTCGGAAAGAAAGAAGGCGGTCAACCGAGTGAAAGCCTGTGTAGACGAGGCCGCCGAACTCGGCGCAAGCCGTCTAGCTCTTCTCAGCGGCCCAGACCCCGGAGACGCAAAGAGAAGCAACGCCACACGAGCTCTAGCGGACTCGCTCCGGGAGTTGTGCGCGTATGGCGAGCAGCGACATGTTGCGATCGCGATGGAAACATTCGACCGCGACGTGGAGAAGAAATGCCTCTCCGGACCAGCCCGGGAAACAGCTGCGCTGGCAAGAACGATCAGGAAAGATTACAGGGATTTCGGCATAATGTACGACATGGCGCATGCGCCGCTGTTGAATGAAGACCCGAGAAAGGGGCTCACTCTCCTCAGGAACTACCTGGTCCACATTCATGTGGGGAATTGTGTGAAGGTCGCGGGGCATCCTGCTTATGGGGACAAGCACCCAAGGTTTGGCATAGATGGAGGGGAGCACGACGTGTCGGACCTTGTGCGGTTTCTCGGAATCCTATTCGACATTGGATACCTCGGCGGCAGAAAGAGAACGGCTGACGAATTGCCGATAGTCGGGTTCGAGGTTAGGCCGCTTCCTGGCGAGAGGCCTGAGTCTGTCTTGGCGAGCACCAAGCGCGTCTGGAGAGAGGCTTGGACCAAGCTCCAACAGACTAAGCGATGAGCTTGGGGGTAGTACGATGAGACCGAGAGTCTACGTTACGCGTCTGATTCCCGAGGAAGCTCTCAAGAAGCTCGCGGACAATGTTGACTATCGGATTTGGGAGAGTGGACTCCCCGTCCCACGTGATGTGCTGCTCCGGGAAGTCCCTCCCGTTGATGCGCTTCTTTCGCTCCTGACAGACAAGGTGGACGGTCCCATCATGGACGCAGCACCCAAGCTGCGAGTTATCAGCAACATGGCAGTGGGATTCGACAATGTGGACTTGCGTGAGGCGACCAGGCGAAAGATCATGGTGTGTAACACGCCGGAAGTGCTGACGGACACAACGGCTGATTTCACATTTGCACTGCTACTCGCTGCGGCCCGGCGTGTTGTTGAGGGCGAGAGAGTTGTCAGAGCCGGAAAGTGGAAGACCTGGGGCCCCATGATTCTCCTCGGCAGAGACGTACATCATGCGACGTTGGGCATAATCGGACTTGGTAGAATCGGCGCCGAAGTTGCCAAGCGAGCGAAAGGATTCTCCATGAGAGTACTGTATCATCAACGAAAACGGCGGCCTGAGATGGAGAAGCAGCTAGGCGTAGAGTTCAGAGACCTCAATAGCCTGCTTGCTGAGTCAGATTTCGTCACAGTCCATTGCCCGCTGCTACCAGAGACGCATCATCTGATCAGCGAAGAACAGTTCAAGATCATGAAGAAGACCGCAATCCTCGTCAATACGGCACGTGGACCAATCGTGGATCCTAAAGCGCTCTACAACGCGCTCCACGATCGGCAGATTGCATACGCTGCTCTCGACGTGACGGAGCCTGAACCGATCCCGATGAACGATCCCCTCCTAACACTCGACAATATCGTTATCGTTCCTCACATCGCGAGTGCCTCAGTGGCGACACGCACAAAGATGGCCTTGATGGCCGTTGATAATCTGCTCGCAGGCATCAAGGGCGAGAGACCACCGCACATCGTGAACCCAGAAGTACTCACGTAGCCCGACACAGCAGGCATTTGCTGCAGGAACCGTGCAGTCACGCGTCTAGAAGTGCAGGAGATCGTCGGGAAGCACGCCGATGTTGCAGAGAAGGAGATGCCGACTACCGGGTTTCCGAGGAGGCGCTAGAAGAGAATGGAAAGCGGAAGTAAGCGCCCCCTGACGTCACTGTTTCGGGAGCGGAACATTGATATACCTTCCGTACTGCTCCAATCTGCATGACCCTAGCGGAACTCTTCACTGAGAACCCCTTCCTCATCCTCTCAATACTGTCTGGGGCGGTAGCCGCTACGATCCTCCTCTACAGCATTGTGTGCTCTAGAGCACACATCCCGTCTTATCGTAGTACAACGCTGCCCAGCGTAACCGGCGGTGAACTACTGAGCGGTGAGCATCGACCAAGGATGCTTGACAGGATCACCTTGCTCAACAGGAATCTGATCCAATGCCCCAGATGCTTCACGATGGACTACGCGGGCGCGCGATATTGCATTCGATGCGGAATGCCGATACAGCAGAGCCTCGAACTTCCGAGAAGCGGCATACAAGACGTTGAAGCTCGCTATCTGACGCAGGATGGGTCAAATCAGATGTTTGGGATCTCATTCCGGACCGATGCTAGGACTCGGATCGGCGTCATCATAGGCATACAGAACCGAGGAGTCCCAGAACAAGTCCAAGAAGCCCGAGAATGAAGACGCCAGCTCCGGCCCAGTCCTCTCCTCCACTCAGCCTGCCGTCTATTCTACTCCAGTCTCCGGATTATGTGGTATCCGAATTTCGTCTTCACGATGGGTGAGACCTGGCCCTTCTGAAGAGCGAACGCAGCCTCTTCGAACTCCTTGACCATCTTTCCTCTGGTGAAAGTGCCGAGGTCCCCGCCACGCTTTCCCGAAGGACATAACGAGACTTCTCTGGCGATGTTCGCGAACTTCTCTCCTCTTCCCAATCTCTCCGTGACCGCTTGTGCCTCTTTCTCGGTCTTCACGAGAATGTGAGCGCAATGAACCTCGTTGACCATCAGCATCCACTCCACACGATTGTGAGCGGCGAGAAGATGGGATGCTCAAATAAGCATGGCGGGGAAACTGCCCGACACGACAGACAGCCTGATGAACCGTCTTCGAGAGCAAGCGAGAATCCACTCAAAGGATGAAGTGAAAGGGATCTCTGAAGCTCACTATGAGGGCAAGCTGCTTCTGCTTCTGCAGTATGCGAACAATGGACTTTGCATGAATCCTGTCGTGCCACACGAATCGTCGCAGCACCTTCCTCAACGTCCACTCTTCGTTATCCACCTGGAATATCCGATCATTGCCCTGCTGCTCGAATAGCTCACGGAGGCAGCTGAGGCAATTTCGCCTCGCCTCCAGGAAGCCACTGCTTCGCTCTTCCGACGTGAGGTTGGCTCTCGAAAGGTAGTAGTACTGAGTGCCATTCACGTGCTCGAATATCTCTCGAATGGTCTTGGGCGTCTCGCCGTAGAAGGTCTTCCTAACCCTGCTCTCATCAACCCAGTCACTCAGTTCGGCGCTCTGGTAGAGTGCGTGGATTGTCTCTCCTGAGTACGTGGCTCGATCACGGAGCTCCTCGAATTCGTGACCGTTCATAGGCGACTTGTCTTCGTCAAGGAGGATCTCAGAGTCAGCATCCTCCACCATCAATGTGCAGTAATGTCTCTGAGAAACAGAAACGTCGTAGTCGACAGGCGCCTCGACTGCGAGCCACTTTGCATATGACCTGACTTCACTATCCACCTTTGACAGGGTCTCTTCTTCGGTCTTGCCGCGAACGTAGGCTCCTGGCAACTGAACAATGAACCCTATGAAGCTCCTTCCATTAGTCTCAAGAGCGACCGAAATCCGCCTTGCCTCGATGATGTCTGCCTTCGTCTTCTCCAAACCTACTCTTCTCGAGTTGCGGTTTAACGACTTATGAAGGTTCGACCAACCAAACGGCGGAGTAGGCGATTCGCTCGGCATTTCAACAGAATCGGCCCGACAGTCTTCTTCACTCCAGTGGAAGAGGAGTCGGTGGAGGATCGCCCTCCCTGAAGCCCGGTCGTCTTCGCGCGTCCCTTCCTCAGGCTTTGCTGGGCGTCAGGTGTCGTTCCGTGCGTCGCCGGTTGTTCTGTGCCCGTGGTTCCGGCCGCGTGCACATCGAACTAGTTCATGTTCTCACTGCCATCTACTTCTACACCCTAAACAGGCAATGGGCGTTGGCTGCGTCCCATTGACAGTTCAGCTGCTGTGACGACGTCCAGTTAGGCATCTTGCGTGAGCCCAGCGGGTCTTCTCTCCGTCTGGGTTCCACCAAGCAATCTCGTCCCCGATCTTGATTCTTCTCCCGCAACGGGAGCATTTGCCTGTATACTCGGCCCGAGTTGCTGTCCCCTTCCAGTGCAACTCCCTCACAGCAGGAGTCTGAGGCATTGTGTCAATTCCGGGTTCGTGCTTGGGGACCTGTGCGGGTACGGTACGGGTCAGCTTCCCCAACGAGGCCCAATCGTGGGTGGTGAAGTTCCTCACATGATGGTGCCGAGAGGTTTCGTCCCCGACATAGGCCTCTATCCATTCCAGCTTTGTATGCGAAGCAGTTTCCGCACTTTCGGGAACTGCGATGCTCAACTCAACGATCTCAAGTCTCTTTGAAGCACTTCCTCTAGCCTTCAATCCAAGGTCGGACTCGTCAAAGAGATCCAGAACGTATCCATGATCCCCTTCCCAGTAGACCGGCAGTGCATGCCTAGAAATGCGAATACTGTGGACTTCGATCAGATTCGATCTCAGTCCTGCCGAGCGCAAAAGAGAGCATGCCAGCACTGAAACACCAAGACGGTTGGTCTCCTTCCTACGCAAGATATTGGCCGCCAGATCAGGTTCTCCAGTTTCTTCAGACACTGCCACCTGTTTCTTGACAAAGTAGCCTATCTCCGTGGCCTTGCCAATGGACGTAGCTGTGTGATTTGTCAGGATCTTTGCGACTTCTTTGAGGACAGAAGTCACAGTGACGAAATCATTCACGTAACTTGTGTACGAGAAGAGCTTCTTGAGTCCTCTGCCAAGCTTGCGGATGAATCCTTCCCCAGGCACTTCCAGTCTGGTGCCAGCGAGGAGGGCCTCAAGTTCTTCGGCAAAAGATGGTCTCCATGATCCCGGAAGAACGAGCAGCTCACAATGAGTCTTGGCGTAATCCCAACCAAAGCGGTTGAACGCTATGATGTCCAGAAGAACCGACTTCAGCCCCACACTCCCGGTAACATCGGGGAACAGTCGCGAAAGGCTGAGGAAGTTTGTGTCACTAAGCGTGGCATTTCCAGCTCCGGAGAGTGCGCAGAAGAGTGTCACCTTCTCTGGCAATCCTGGCAGCACAAGCTTGATGTCCTCACCAAGATGTTTCCCATCGAGCTTCACGGATGTGATGTTGGGACAACCTGCCATCGTATTCGAGACAAGATCCTCGGGAAGAGTCAGCTGGAGTCGTTCCGTTTCTATCGAGTCCCTCAGCTCGTGGGGACTCTTGATTCCGGATCTAGCGAGAAGATTGAAGATGCTCCTGACAGCCCTGATCTTCTCGTCATTGTTCGGTGTTGAGAACCATATCAAGTTGAGTAGTTGGCCGGCACCTCTTGGCTCGTGATACTGAAGACGTCTTGCCAAGTCACGCGCTATCACGTAGACAGAGTAGTTCTCCCTCATCGCGCCCAGCGCACTTGTGTATCCGAGCAGCCCGGTCGCGAGCCTTATTGTCTGATACTCCTCCTCAGGAAACTCGGCTCCTCTCACGGCTTTGAAGAGAAGCATGACGACCTTCGCCGCTTCCATGTCACAGTCAGCCAGCATTGGGTTGGAGCCGATGAACTCCTGTACTTCCTCCTTCTCTTCGATTGATCTGAGAACCACAGCGAAATCTTCCTCGCTCGATGCCAACATCCTCAAGAGGCCTAGCTCTGCTCGGTCGCAATCGCCGAAAGTGTGGAAGCCGAACTTGCGCAATCCCTCGATCAGATTGATCGCTGTCTTCACATGGACGTACCAGTCACTTGTCAACCTGCCAAGTTCAGTTGTCGCCAGTTGGCCCTGATCATCGGACACGAATCCTCCCGTTACTAGGAGCGCGAGTTGCTCGTCCAGGAATTTCTCCCAACCGGGGCGTTTCTGGCGGTTCTGATAGTGCCAGAATGTACTTGTGAACCACTCTCTCAGACTGCGTTCGTCTCTGATCGTTCCGAGCTTGATCTCGGCGTTGATGTGATCGAGAAGGTATCTTTCCAGTTTGGATTCGATGTCTCTGCCCTCGATCAGCGCAGTCTCAACCAGTTGCCTCTCCTTGAATGGGACCAAGATTATGGCGTAGGCGACTGTCTCCTTGCCTTTTCGGCCAGCTCTGCCGATCATCTGTTTCAAGCTGATGAAGTCGATCTCTTTCTGCATCCCGACTCTAATGTCGCGAATTATGACTGTCCTCGCTGCAACATTGACGCCCCAAGCAAGCGACGTCGTGGAGACTAGTACGTCAATCGGGCCTTCGTCAAAGGCGTTGATAGCGATTTTCCTATCGCTCTGTTTGAGTCCTGCATGGACGAAAGCTGCGCCACGTTCCATGACTTGCCGGAGCCTTTGACTTGCTGCCGTTGAGGCATAGGAGGTCTCTAGAAGCCTGATCGAGTCGGCAATCCTAGAGGCAGTATCCTCGGCTTTTCTGCGGCTTCCAGCGAAAACCAGAATCTTGCCCCGTTTCTCCGTTTCAGTCTGCTCGGAAAGGAGCATCTGGACGGCATCGATTACGGTCTTGTCCTTGGCCTGTTCTGCGACATTGTAGTATCTGGTGTCTGGTATGGCTTCGAAGGACAGCGTCAGAGGCACGGGCCGATAATCAGTATTCCTGTAGAATTCTCCATTGACCCATTGAGCAAGCTGCTCAATGTTTCGCATCGTTGCAGAGAGCCCGATGACTCTGGATTTTGGCATTGTTCTCTTG
>Ga0208047_1000335_pt1 | contig 17723 bp, 18 predicted proteins | sample Kivu_220m_FD_184162 | JGI IMG/M metagenome (GOLD analysis project Ga0208047, IMG submission 184162) | Freshwater microbial communities from Lake Kivu, Western Province, Rwanda to study Microbial Dark Matter (Phase II) - Kivu_220m (SPAdes)... | ecosystem: Environmental > Aquatic > Freshwater >...
ACACCTGCCACTGCCCGAGACATCATCGCGGCTGACCCAATCTGGTCATAGCTGATCTTTCGAAACAACTCCCCGAAGCCGGGAATCTGTTTCTCAAGAATCGGGGCGACAGCTTCAACTGTGACGTCTGATGGTGCAATGCCTGTACCCCCTGTGACGATGACGGCGTCAGCATCTGTTCGTAGGGCATTTCGAACAGTTGTGCGCAGGAAACCCATCCGGTCAGGTATCAGTGCTCGCCCAATGATCCGGTGTCCTGCACGTCGCGCGAGCTCCTCGATCTTGTCGCCTGAGGGGTCATCTACAGGCAGCCCTTTTCCTTTCTGCTCTGCCTTCGATGTACTGCAGGTCACAATGAATATGGACGCCGTCTTGAGGGCACCTTCCTTGTGTAGCGAGGGAACATTCATCGCCCAGCTCATCCCTTCGATTTCTGCAAGACCTTGATATCCGCTATCCGGGTATCAGGATACTGTCCATGAGTGTCCTTCTCGTACTGTTTCACCATGTCCCACAATGTGAGAAGGTATGTCGATGTTGCGCTCAGCGCTTCCATCTCGACCCCGGTCTTTGCGGTGGTCCTGACGGTCGATCGAACCGTGATCGATGATGAGCTGATCTCGGCTCTTGTTTGAACGTTCGTGATGGGGATCGGATGACAGAATGGTAGCGTCTGAGGTGTGTTCTTTGCAGCTAGGACTGCTGCGACCTCTGCTGCAGCTATCGGATCACCTTTCTCTATGCGGCCCTTGCGTATTCTCGCTATTGTTGATGGCTTGAGGTGTATCTTTCCAGATGCGACGGCCTCCCGGAGAACGTCCTTCTTGGAGGTTATGTCGGCCATCGAGAACTTGCTGCTTTTGCGGCTCAACCTGTGTCACTCAGAAGGTCTTGACTACATTCCTTGAGGGCCTATTTTAGGCTCGCAGGCGCATAGTGAGGGAAGTACCTGTTCAGATGAACTTCCTGTGTGGCTTGCGGGCAGTTTCGAGGACTGCTTCTAGACTTTCTTGCATTGCGGATGCGGGGACTTTAGCGAATCCAAGAAGGGTTGTCCTACCACGCATGCCCTCACCAGACTTCTCGGCGGAGATGACGCCTATGGAGCTGAGCGCGCGAACGTACTTCCATATTTGTGTGTGTTGGCGTGGTTCCTCGTTGAACTCGTCGCAGGCAGCATGGTATTCGCGTTCCACGTCTCCCATGCTGATGTATGCGGCGTCTCTTTGAATGAGTAATCGAGAAAGGGCGAGCAGGAGCAGCTTCTCGTGAATTGAAAGAGCGGCTATGTAGTCAGTTCTCATAGCCGGATAAACACTTGCGATCGCTTTCCTGACATGCTCAGCGGATACTGCGCTCGAACTCTCCGAATCTGCGTACTTCCCAGCTCTCCATAGCAGCTCGATAGCATACCGGGCATCACCGGCAGGACCTGCCACATCTGCCAAGAAGCCCATGGTCTCTTCTGACACGGTGCTTTCTTTGAAGGCAAGCTCAACTCGGTCGGAGATAATGGTTTGAAGTTGATTTGCAGAGTACTTGTCGAGTCTTACAAAGTTGCGTTGTAGGGTTCCGCTGGTGCTTGCGTCAAGTTTGTCGAGATATGTGGGTTCTCGAAGGATGCAGATCAAGGATAGGCGCATGGGGGCACCCAAGCGTTCCTCTTGAATCCTTGTCAAGGTATAGATCGGCGTGGAACCTTCTGTCTGTATCAGGCTTTCAAGCTCGTCAAGCGCCAAGATCAGATGGGCATTCTGATCGTCGAGCAAATCCATTAGAACCTGAAGAAGTTCCTCTGGTGCGAAACCGCGTTTCGGAAACTCAGGTGCCAGCTTCTCGACTGCACGCTTCATTATGAGAAAGAGGCTGCCTTTGTTCTCCCTACAATTCACGTGAACGTAGTGCAGATTGACCTTACGATTCTTTGCGGCTTTTGTGATGTCGAGCCCGAAACGTTGGCACAGAGCCGTCTTGCCGGTTCCTACGTCACCTGTTACCAGCACGCGTTGACTCATTGAGCCAGGTTTCTCGATGGCGAATCTGAAGAGCTGTACCAGGAAACCTAGTTTGTCTTCTCGATGAGGAAGGCGCGATGGTACGTAATCGAGGGAGAGAGGTCCTTCGTCCTTGAAGACCGTAGGCTTTGATAGGATCTCCTTCACTATGTCTGAAGGCAACTGCTCAAGGACCCCTACGTTCTTCATGACCTAACGTGACCTGCTGAATCTTATCTGTTGTGCACACGGTTTCGATAAAAACGTGAGAGACAAGTGAAACTGAGGATCGATGGGAGCTACCTAAGCCGTTCCCTCGATTCATCAAGGAACCTGTAGAGTTCATCACGAGCCGGAGGCTCAAGCTTCACATGGGTTCCATCACGCCTAATGAGGGTCCGATCTTTCTCAGGTCGCGTGATCTCTCCGATTAGACACGCGTCGATTCCCTGCCGTACCAGTGTCTTCACTATTCGACCCGCATCGGTCGGTTTTGCCGTGATTAGAAGTGCTCCGGAGCTCAGTATCCGGAATGGGTCGATTCCCAAGGTGCGACAGACCAACTCTGTCTCGGGAGCCATCGAGATCTTTGACTCGTCGACCAGTATGCCTGTCGCTGATGCTTCGGTCAGCTCCCAGAGACCGCATATGATTCCGCCTTCTGTTGGATCATGCATGGCATGGACGCCGCCGGTCTTGCTGGCGATCGTGGCGTCTCTCACCACGCTTATCCTCCTGTAGAGGGCTTTCGCTCGCTGGACTGTGTCTTCGCCAAGTGACGAGACGAGCCTTTCTTGGAGATCGTGTGCGAGGACCGCCGTGCCCTCTATGCCGATGCTCTTTGTCAGGATGACGCTGTCGCCTGGCTTGGCGCCTGAGGTCGTGACGTACTTGCCGGAGATGGCTTCACCGACCATGGAGCCGGCTATTATTGGCCGGTCCAAGCCGGGTGTGATCTCCGAATGCCCGCCGGCAACTGTGACAGATATCTCTCGCGCGGCCTCGTCCACTTGACCCATGATCTTCTTAAGTATACTGGCATCTGAGTGCTCAGGAAGCAGCAGAGAGCAGAGGAACCATACCGGCTGTGCTCCCCGTGTAGCGACATCATTGGCGTTTACGTGAACAGACAGCCAGCCTGCGTTCTCGTGTGCGCCTGTGATGGGATCGGCAGTAAGTATGAGCAGCTTCCCTCGAACGCGAACCACGGCTGCATCCTCTCCGAGGGCTGGGCCGAGGAGCAGCCTGCGGTTGGGCGCCCCTGTCCGCTTGAAGACTATCCGAGACAGGAGATCCTTAGGAACCTTGCCTGTCAGGAAAGGCCTGTCCGTCAATGTTCGCCCCTCTCCCCGCATTCCTCGCAGCTGGTCTCACCTGAACACAATACCAAATATGATGGTTCCTGTCCCAGCGAACCTATTGGGGAAGAAAGCTGGAGAGCGGGCTCGCGCACTCAAGATCGATTTCATTCACTCAAATGGGCCAGAGTCGTCATCGCCCGCAGACATGACGACTGCAGTAGCGACATTTCGGCTTTGTGCTTCAGGCCGAGCGCGGAGTCCACGGCATCGTTGGAAGCGTATTCGGGCGGGGTCAACTTGATATGATCGGATCGGCGCGCCATGGATTCCAATCGAGTTACGATCATGAACCTGCCGTGGGAGAACGCTCCCTCGCTGCGGCGGTTCCTGTGTCCGTGACAATGTGCCGTCGGATTGAGCAAGGTTGAACCGCATATCATTCACGCCGATCGCCTTCGAGAGCCTCGGCGTTAGATCCATGTGCACATTCGTCGAGACCCCTGATATCAAGATCCTCGTCGACGCAGGCGTCGCGCTGGGTCCGCGCTTTCGCCTTCTTCCTCATCCGAGAGAGTACGAGGCGTTGGAGAGTTGCCGCCAGAGTATTCGCAAGCATGCGAAGATGGTGGACATCGTGACGGTTTCCCATTATCATCACGACCACTTCACACCGAGCTTCATCGACACAACTTGGCTAGCGAGCAGCCCACGGGAAGCAGCTGGCATCTATCGAGGGAAGACCTTGATGGTCAAGGATGCGAGATCATCGACCAACGTCAGCCAAAGAAGAAGAGGCTGGATCTTCCAGAGCTTCTGCCGGAAGATCGGCAGCAAGATCATCGTGGCTGACAACAAGAGCTTCGAGTACGGTAGCACGAGACTGAGATTCTCGCGTCCCCTACCACACGGGGAAGATTCAGGCGAACTCGGATTCGTTCTTGCTACGGTAATAGAATCAGATTCGGAGAGACTCATTCACGCATCAGACATCCAAGGACCAATGTCAGACGCGTCGCTCCAGTTCATTCTCAGCGAGAAGCCATCTGCAGTCATAGTCGGAGGCCCTCCGTCCTACCTGGCCGGAGTCAAGGTCGCTGAGGATTCAATCAGAAGAGGCATGGAGAATCTAGAAGCCATCGCCAGGAAGGTGCCATTGGTTATTGCTGATCACCATCTGCTCAGGTCTGAAGATTCAGCACGGGAGCTCTCCGCAATGTCCGCATCAACAAGGCCTCTTGGAGGCTCACTCATGAATGCCGCCGAGTACATCGGCAGGGAACCTCAGTTCCTTGAGGCAAGGCGCAGAACCCTGTACAAGGAAGACCCACCATCCAGGCAATTCGTCAAGTGGACGAAATTGAGGGAAGAGCGGCAGCGTCAGACCAGACCGCCGCTAAAACAGAGGAAAAGAAAAGGAAGGTAGGGCTCCAGAGCACGCTAGGCTCCAACGAGTTTGTCTGCGATTCTGAACTTCTTTCCGCACTGCGGACACGAGAAGTGTTTCACGTGAAGAGCCGGGCCTCTACCGTCTCTAGGTTGCATGTTCCATTCTTTCATGGGCCGTTCGATTTCAATTCCACATCTTGCGCATTTTGTCAAGTTGTTCACCGGGCTTGGATCGGCTGCATGATCTGCCTCGCGCCCAGCGGGCTAGTTCGAGGCAGTCATCCGCCGTCCGTGTGGAGTACCATGGGCAAGGTATATGAATGTTCCGACAACGGGACACTAATGTGTCAACCATCATGTCCCGAGGCCCGGATCTGAAGCAGAACGAGCTCAACGGCCTGCCCTACTGCCTTCTCAACATCCGGGGAGAACTCTGTGTTTGGGCCGAAGGCCTTCCCTTCAATCCCGAAGACTGTGAGACTGGCGTGGAGCGGATTCATTGTCAGTGCAAGCTCGATCGCTCCGCCAACACCGAAGGCATGGGTTGAGCAGCGGAAGTGGCTTGTCGGAATCGGGCGTGCCCGTGCGTCGAAACGGTGGATTGTGCCGGGTCTGGCTGCCAGAAGCAAAGGCGTCAACTAGGATGACATAGTCTGCGTTCTTTCATGACTCCATCAGTTCTGTTCCTTCTCCACTCTTCTCAGTCACAGCAACACCGTCGACGGACAGTTCTCTCACGCGACGAGCGATCAGAATCCCCGCGGCATCGTCGCTACGTATAACTCATTGCAGACTCCAATGATGAGAATGCGGGCATTTACCGGCAAAACTGCTGCCAGGCCTTCAGTCCCTTTCAACAATCACTTTCAGAAAGTGTGCGGAGCATGAGATGCACGGGTCGTAGTTGCGCACGACCTGCTCGCATATCCACGTCAGCTTCTCTTGTGTCAGTTTGAGGTTCTTCGAAACGAACGCACGAAGATCGCTCTCGATTGTTCTCTGATTCTGCGCCGTCGGCGGGACCATCTTGGCGTCAAGAATCGTACCGTTGTCGTCGATGCGGTAGCGATGGTAGAGGATTCCACGCGGTGCCTCGGTGCAGCCAAAGCCTCTCGAAGCGCGAGCTTTCACTTCCACGGCTGGTTCCTCCGGCATCTCATACTCGCCAATGATTCGCAAGGCTTCCTCGCATGCGTGCACAGTCTCCACGCTGCGTACGATGATGCTCTTGAACGGGTTGCGACATTCCGGGGTGAGTCCGGCTGAGCGTGCCGCCTCTTGTGCCAACGGAGAGAGACGGTCGAAGTTCAGGTTGTACCGTGCGAGCGGGCCCACGAAGTATGGCCCGCGGTCTTTCTGAACGGAATGGAGTGCGCTTGAATATGGCATGTGTTCTTCGAAGAAGTGGTTCTCAAAGTCGCGTATTGGGATGTCTAAGCCCTTGTTTGAGACGAGACGCCCCTCGTTGAACGGATACTCATTTGGGTGGCGGAGGGCGACGAACTCGTAGTCCTGTTCAAACTTCGGGAAGCGAAAAGTCCCAACCAGCCGGGTGGTCTCTACTGCGGCGTCCCGGGCCCATTTGAGGCGTTCGACGAGCGGAGCAAGTTGATGCTTGGTCGGCACCTTGTAGAATCCGCCGACTCGAACATTGATTGGATGGATCTCCCTGCCTCCAAGCAGTGTGACGAGTTCGTTGCCTATCTTCTTCAGCTCAAGAGCGCGCTGCACTTCCTTCGGATAGTCCTTTGCCATCTGGATCGCATCTTGGTATCCTAGGAAGTCGGGAGCATGGAGCATGAAGACATGCAGTACGTGGCTTTCGATCCATTCCCCGCAGTAGATCAGCCGGCGAAGCGCGCGCAGTTGCCCGTCAACCTTGACGCCGAACGCGTCCTCCATCGCGTGCGCAGCGCTCATCTGATACGCGATCGGGCAAATGCCGCAAATCCGGGCGGTGATGTCAGGAGCCTCCGTGAAGTCTCGTCCGCGTAGGAACGCCTCAAAGAAACGTGGAGGCTCGAAGATCTTGAGTTCGACGTTGGTGACTTTGTTGCCCTTCACCTTCACGTGAATGGCGCCTTCCCCTTCGACGCGTGCAAGATAGTCAACGTCTATCGTTCTACTTTTCATGGAACTCGCTCTCCCTGCGGAATGCCTCTGTATACGCGTTGAATGTTCGAAACACACGCATGATGTCGCGCTCCTTGACCCCGAGACGACTCCACCATTCGCTCAATGAGCGAGTGTTCGGCGTCTCCTTGGGACCGAAGCATCCGTAGCATCCCCGGTTATACGATGGGCAGAGTGCGCCGCATCCATCGCGGGTCACTGGTCCGAGGCACGGTGTGCCATGGGCGACCATGACGCAGACAGTCCCGTGCATCTTGCACGTCATGCACACGCTCTGGGTAGGAATGTTGGGTTTGCGTCCATTCAGGAACGCGCTGAGGACTTCAACGAGCTGTCGCTTGTTGATTGGACAGCCCCAAAGCTGGTAGTCGACTTGCACGTGATCTGAAATCGGCGTTGATTTGGCGAGCGAATCGATGTATTGCGGTGAAGCGTACACAATGGAAGCGTACTCCTTCACATCCTTGAAGTTGCGTAGTGCCTGGATTCCTCCAGCTGTCGCGCAAGCACCAATGGTGACAAGGAGCTTGGACATGTTACGTATCTGTTGGATCCGCGCGTCGTCGTGTGGCGTGGTTACAGAACCCTCCACGAGCGAAATATCGTACGGACCCTTCCTCATGGCTCTCGAAGCTTCCGGAAAGTACGCGATGTCCACTGCGCTCGCGATGCTGAGAAGCTCATCCTCACAGTCAAGAATGCTCAGCTGACAACCATCGCATGAAGCGAATTTCCAGACAGCGAGTTTGGGTTTCCGTTTCTGAGCCATGATCAGATCTCTCCCTTTCCAAAGAAGGGTTTGACGCGGTCATATCGAAACACTGGGCCGTCCTTGCACACGAAGAAAGGCCCGAACTGGCAATGTCCGCAGAATCCGAGGCCGCATTTCATGTTCCGTTCCATTGATATGTAGATGCTTTCGTCCCGTAGGCCGCGTCTCTGGAGTTCTGCGATGGTGAATCGCATCATTATCTCTGGTCCGACGATCATTGCTATCGTGTCGGCTGGGTCGAAGCTTGCCTTCGGTATCAGCGTCGTGACTACTCCCACGTTGCCTCGCCATTGACCAGTAGCTCGATCCACGGTGACATCGACCGCAATATCAGATCGTTTACGCCATTGCTCGATCTCCTGTCCATAGACAATGTCCTCTGGAGTTCGAGCACCGTACAGAAGAACGAGCTTGCCATACTCTTGTTTCTTTGAGAGCAGCTGATAGAGTGACGGGCGGAGAGGAGGGAGGCCGATTCCTCCCGTTACGATCACGACGTCGTGGCCCTTTGCTTCTTCGACTGGCCAACTTGTTCCAAATGGTCCACGAACGCCAACTAGGTCGCCGCGACGCAGTTTCCGCAACGCGTTCGTAACTGTCCCAACTGCACGTGTGGTGTGCAGGAGCGTTTCGGGCTTGCTGGGATCGCCGCAGATGGAAATCGGAACTTCGCCCACGCCGAAAACATACAGCATGTTGAACTGTCCCGGGGCGAACGAGAACGCCTGAGCCTTGTTCTTTGGCTCCAGTTCAATTGTGAACGTATCATACGTTTCCTGCTGTACGCGTTTCACAACATATGAATGCGTGAGCATTGGATTCGCGATCATGTCTTCTTCATCTTCCAAGTCATGGACGAGATTTGTAGACGTCCAAGAGTTGCAGCCTCGCCGCCTCAAGGCGCTCCACTATGATGCCGGCAAAACGCTTCAGAAGCTCGTAGCCAAGGTCATGATCCTCCTCAGATTTCATGCGAAGACATTTCCCGTCAAGAGCGATTGCACGCGTAAGCTCTAGCGCGCTGGCGTCGAAGCGCCAGCGGTACGGCGGAATGAGCCAAGACCAACCGAGCACTTCGCCCTCCCCTACGGTCTGAACTATGATCGGACCACGCTCGCCGCCTTGTATTTGCACAGCTACCTTACCTTCACGAATCATGTAGAACTCGTTGGCTTCTTCGCCCTCGTGGAACAGAAAGTGACCTGCATTGAACCGCACGTTCGACGCACATCCCACGAGGATCTTGAGATGCCGGGGCTCAAGCCCCTTCAGGAATGGGTGTTTCGCCAGGATGGGTTCGAGTGTTTCCATTCTCTTTCTCCTCGCTCAAGTTGCCGATTTATGACTTAATTCACTTTCTCGAATTGCACGTGCTTCTTCGGTGATGTCAATCGCCACAGGACACCATGTGATGCAACGTCCGCATCCCACACATCCCGAGACCCCGAACTGGTCTATCCACGTGGCCAACTTGTGGGTCACCCACTGACGATAACGGGCCTTTGGTGAGTAGCGGATACTCCCACCGTGAATGTAAGAGAAATCCATCGTGAAACACACGTCCATCCTTCGCCGACGCTCTGCCAACTGCCCGGAAAGGTCAGTGTAGTCCTCCACAGTCGTGCAGAAGCAGGTCGGACACACCATGGTGCAATTCCCGCATGTGAGACATCGGGAAGCTGCATCTTCCCATCGTGGATTCTCATAATTGCGATACAGCAACTCCTTGATCTGAGCCGTGTTCAAGGTCTTGCCCATCTGTCTGGAGCATGTGTCCACAGCACTGTCAGCTACCGCCTTCTCTTCTTCGCTCGCTTCTCTGTGTGTAACCTCTCCCAGAACAGCCACACCGATTTCTGTGCCCGCTTCCGCCACGAAGTAGTGCCGCCCGGTGCTAATGACCTCCGTCATCGCGAGATCAAACCCGAATGTTGCCTTGGGCCCGGTATTCATTGAAGTGCAGAAACAAGTGCCACCGGCTTGCACACAGTTGGCTGCAACGACGAAAAGGTTCTCGCGTCGTGACTTGTAGAATTGGTCAACATATTCTCCGGCCATGAAGACCTTGTCCTGAACTGCCATTGCGTGCAGTTCGCAGGACCTCACGCCAATGAATGCTGACCTCGGCGTCTCCTCCTTGCTTTCGACGGTCTTGAGACCCGTCTCATCGCTCTTTGCCTGCCAGAGGCGGACTTCTGGTTGGAGGAGGAATTTCTTCCATGAGTGAGGGCCTACAACGTAGCCGAAGAGCGCATTGTCCGCACGTTTCTTGAGGCGATACGTACCAGCATTCTGCTCGTCGGTCCACCCCGCGGGCAGATCCTCGAGCGATCTCACCTCATCGTACATGATGGCCTGGTCGCGCACGGTCGGCCCAAGAATGCGATATCCTCTCTTGCTCAGGACATCGAGAAGCTGTTGGAGATGCTGACGCTCCAGAACTACCTTGTCACCAACCTGTAAGGATCGTCCCACCGTTTCTCTTGTGCAGACGGCTCACAGCGTGCCGCATTAATCTGTCTTGTGGGGTTCTCTTCTCGCGTGAAATAGTTTCTGCATACTGGATAGACTGATATATGCACGGTCGCTTCGAACGCAGAACTGTCGATCTGGCCTAGACCCATGCCAAAGATCAGTGTACACGGAATCGACCTGTACTACGAGACTCGGGGGCAGGGCGAACCGCTCGTGCTTCTGCACAACGGTTTGGGATGCACGAGAAGCTTCACCCAACAGGTCGATGAGTTGTCCAAGCACTTTGCTGTCGTGGCCTATGATCGACATGGGTATGGCCGATCGGCCCACACAGTCACACTTGCCAAGAACTGGCTCGATACGAGCGTAGATGAACTGTCGCGTCTTCTAGACCGACTCGAAATCAAGAACGCACATCTCTGCGGAGTCTGCGTAGGCGGAGCCATTGCGCTCCAGTTTGCGGCCAGATGCCCTGAGAGAGTGAGAACGGTCATCGCGGCGGGCACTTGTTGTTACGGAGAAGAAGGCATGGCGTCCAAGGCGCTGGAGCTATACCCGTTGCCTGAAGACTTGCCACGTGACTGGGCACGTGAATTACAGGGGTGTCATGGGAGTACCTACTGGCGAGAACTCTACGCCGTCTTCCACCAGGCCATCAGGGAAGAGAATGGCTATCCGTTCAAGGGATTTGACCTGAGACCGATTCTTCCCAGCGTCAGGGTTCCGGTGATGGTCATCTATGGAGACCGAGACCGGCTTTTCGACATTGAACAAGCCGTGACCATGCATAAGCTCCTCGAGAGATCTGACTTGTGCATCCTGCCCAATTGTGGGCACTTACCGAATGAGGAGAAGCCGAAAGATTTCAACAGGGAGATACTGGGTTTCATCCGCCGATACCAAACCTAGCAATGAGTCCAAAGCAGGAGCTTGCCAAGAACCGGAGACAAGCCGCAGACTCGGTTCGATTTGACCGTAGGCTTCTTTTAGCAAGAAGCGCCATTGGTCTGTTCAGTGTTCCTTGATGAAGGCAGGGCGAGCCTATTGCGGGAAGATTCTCAAGGTTGATCTTTCCAAGAAACAGGTGAAGGAAGAGCCGATCAGGACTGAATGGGCTGAGAAATTCATAGGAGGCAAGGGCCTAGGCATCCGATACCTGTACGATCTCGTGAGACCCGGAACGGATCCGTTCTCCCCTGACAATGTTGTGATATTCATGACGGGACCCTTGACGGGGACCATTGCGTCCACAATGTCCCGTCTCGCTAGCATCACGAAATCACCTCTGACCGGGACGATGAGTGACAGCTACTCAGGCGGGTACTTCCCTGCAGAGCTGAAGTTTGCCGGTTTCGATGGAGTCATCGTTGCTGGACGAGCAGCCAAGCCCGTGTACTTGTGGATCAAAGACGGGCACGCAGAGATCAGAGACGCGAGCCACCTCTGGGGTAAGGGTGTATTCGAAACCACCGACCTGATCGTCAAGGAGTCCGGAGAGCACCCAGGACGCTACATCGAGGGTCCCAAAGTGGGCTGCATTGGGCCGGCTGGCGAGAACAAAGTGAGGTACGCGGCAATCGCGTATGACAAGCACCATTTCGCCGGCAGAGGCGGAACAGGTGCAGTGATGGGATCAAAGAACCTCAAAGCGATTTGCGTTCGAGGAACGAAACAAGCGAAATCGCTTAGCATCAACTCTGAACCAGCCTTTCTCGAAATGGTCAAGGAAATCGTGAAGAATGAGATTCATGGGAACCCCGACGAGGAATCACTCATCAAGGAAGGAACACCAGCTGTGGTCAACATGAGTCAGGGAGCAGGACTCCTCCCGACGAGGAATTTCCAGACTGGCGTTTTCCCTGAAGCGGATAGGATAAACACAGATGCCTTGTTCGACACGATCCTAGTCAAGCATACGACGACTTGCTTCAGCTGCGCCATTGGATGCCGCAACGTCACCAAAGTCAAGGATGGCAAGTATGCAGGGCTTGAAGGCGAAGGACCGGAGTACGAGACGCTCGCACTATGTGGATCGAATCTGGGGATAGGCGACATTCGCGTCATAATGAAGTTCAACGAGGAATGCTCTGACCTAGGCCTCGACACCATATCCGCGGGAAACGTCTGCGGCTGGGCGATGGAACTCTTCGAGAGAGGCATCATCACCATGAAAGACACCGGCGGCCTAGAACTTAGATTCGGAAACGCAGAGGCGGCAGTGACGGTGCCTAGCCTGATAACCTTGAGGAAAGGGATTGGAGACACGCTGGCTGAGGGCGTGATGGGGGCATCGAAGAAGATCGGAAAGAACTCTGAGCGATACGCGATCCACGCCAAGGGACAGGAGTACCCAGCCTACGACCCAAGAGGGTCATTCGGAATGGCACTCGCCTACGCGACGTCGGACAGGGGAGCGGACCACAACCGAGCGTGGCCGGTGGCGTCTGAAGCGTTCGGCAAACTCGACCCATTCACGGCCGAAGGCAAAGCCGAACTCGTTCAGACAGACCATATCCGAACGAGCGTGAAATGGAGCACGCCAATGTGCGATTTCTTGGCTGCCAACCTCGGCCTCATCGCGCGATTCCTCAACATCGCATGTGAGACAGACCACACGGAAGAGAGCATCAAGATTGTCGGAAAACGCATCTGGACTCTCACTCGACTCTTCAATGTCAGGGAAGGCTTCTCTAGGAAGAATGATTCGATGCCCCCGCGGATGTATCTTGACCCGTTGCCAGACGGCAACCCGAAAGGCAAGGTCGTTCCCGAAGAAGATTTCCAGAAGATGCTTACAGACTACTATCGCCTTTGGGGCTGGGACGAGCAGGGACGACCTACACCCGAGACGTTACGTGAGCTCGACCTCGAAGACCTAGTCGCCTAGATGACCTGAGCGCACTCCTCCCGGATTCTTAGCGGGTTTTCCCTTGATGACACAGCAAACCATGTCAAGAACCGGGACAGCTGCCGGATGCTAGGGCAATGATTCACTCACGAAGGCTTGCCTTCTGGGCCAGCTATCCCCGGGGCGCCCGCGTCGACATGGACTTGCACGTCAATGCCTTTCCTGACACTCTCCGTGACTACACAGAAATCCTGGAAGAGCTCCAGACACCTCTTCGATCGGTCAAGATCCTCTTCTCTCAATGATGGGTGAAGCCTCACCTCCAGAGACGCAATTCTCCATCGGCCCTTCTCGTTTCGTCGTGTTGTGGTCTCTATTGAAGCAGACAGATCGTTGACAGGCACCCTTGCTTTGCTCAGACAGAAGAGGAGGCTCGAACTGAGGCAATTCGCAATTGCAGCAGAGAGCAAGCGGGATGGGTTTGGGCCCAGACCCTTTCCGACGGGTTCAGTTTCGTCTGTCATCAAGTCCTGCATATCTGGAGAATCGAATCTTACTCTGAACTGATAGTCCCTTACTCTCTCCAGTCTCGTTGTGAAGCGTTTCTCCTCTGAAGACATGTGACTCACCATGGAGACAGACTATCATCTCAGATCAATGAATCTGACGGTTCCAATAGCGCAACGGAGACAGAACGTAAAGGCGCAACGTATTGGTTTCAGATCATCCGTGACTTCCAGTGGTTCCTTTCCTCGTCACGCTGAGCACATACAGCGTCTCAAAGAACAGAGATTCTTGACGAACCATCTCCAAGTTGAGATCAGGATGACTCATCTCTAGTTGCTCCGGGCGATTCAGCGAGCTGGTCAATAGCAGTGCGAATCCATTCTCGGATAGATGCTGGCCTATTTGATTGAGGAATCTATTGATGATGTATGTCCCGTGCTTTCCACCATCCACAGCTCGGTCCTCAAACTTGCGAGATGGAAGATAGGGCGGATTGAACACAATGACATCGAAATGACCATCGATCTTCGAAAAGAGATCGGAACAGATCAGCCTGATCGTGATTGCCAGTCGACCAGCCACTGACTTCAGTCCCTCGATCGTCCCAATGTCTGTGTCAGAGGCCGTCACATCTGCTCCTCTGCTGGCACAATAGGCCGCAAGAATTCCGGATCCAGTCCCGACATCGAGGACTCTGAGTCCCTGGAGACGCAAGTCCGCCAAGGCCCCGAGCATGAGGAAGGTGTCCTCGCGAGGCTCGTATGTGCTCGAGCTTTCTTGCCTTGCGGCTAGGAACCCGGCAACGAATTCTTCGGTCTGCAAAGCGTTCGAGACCACTGCCTAGTCTTCATGGTTCCTTCATGAATTGAATGAACTCTCTTACTGTTCGGGGTTTGAGGACGTAGTTGTGTGCCTTCTCATAGGCAATTGTCGAGCGAGACCTTGTTGCATAGTCGTGTCCGGGGTGCACCTCTGTTTCATCAGGGAGTTTCGCCAGCTTGTTGAACAAGCTGTCATAGAGCTGTTCTGAGCTTCCTCCGGGGAGATCGGTTCTTCCGCATTCTCCGACGAAGAGGGTGTCTCCGGTCATCAGCTTGTTGCCGACCAAGATAGAGATGGAATCGGGAGAGTGTCCGGGTGTGTGGATGAACCTGACCTCCAGAGAACCGACGTGGAGTACTTCCCCATCCTTGACGCTGATGTCCTTCTTCAGTTTCGAGGTCTCATGGGCGACTATCTTGGCGCCTGTTGTCTTGGCGAGTTCGTTGTTTCCGGAGGTGTGATCATGGTGGGAGTGTGTGTCGATAATGAGAACAACGCGCAGATTGTGTTTCTTGACGGAGCTTTCTATCGCGCTGATGTCCCACGCCGGGTCGACTACAGCGGCTTGGCCGGTCTCCTCGTCACCGATCAAGTATGCGAAGTTCTGCATCGGCCCAACTGGAATCTGCTCGAATATCACAGAATGGCTCCCTCTGTGGAGACCACAGGGCACATCGCCGCTCTGAAATGTGTTTCGCAAGGGTCTAGGAGGCCAGTTCGCGGAGTCTTCTCAGGTTTGTCACGTCTGTCCCGCGCCTGTCGATGGGAGTCTCCAGTATCAGAGGCAGCTTGCGAAGACTGTCGTTGTGGAGTATGGCTTTGAAGCCCTCTTCGCCGATGTACCCCATCCCTATGTGCTCATGCCTGTCGATCCCTGACCCAAGCTCACCTTTCGAATCGTTTGCGTGAATCACCTTGAGTAGGCCCAGTCCCACTACTCGTCGAAGTTCGTCAACTGTCCTCTGAACCGATTCCACGTTCCTGAGATCGTATCCAGCGCCAAAGGCATGGGCCGTATCGAAACAGACTGCCACGCGGTCCTTCTGCGACACGTGATCCAGGATTTCTCGTATGTCTTCGAATGATGATCCCATACTATTCCTTGTCCCTGAAGTGTTCTCAAGCAGCAGCATTGTTCTGCCTTTTGAAGTCTCGAACGCGGCGTCTATCGCCTGGGTGAGTTGCCCGAGACCCACCTCCCTGCCTTTTCCGAGGTGGCTGCCAAGGTGAGTCACAAGGTATGGAATATCGAGCACGTTGCATCTCTCAAGCTCCAGTGTCAATGTTCTGACGGACTTCTTGTGTAGTCCCTTCTTGGGGCACGAGAGATTGGGCAGATAAGGCATGTGCGCAACCGGCGGGTCAATTGCCGAGTTCTTGAGTTTCTGTCGAAATCCCGCCACGTCGCCGCGCGAGAGCTTCTTGAGCTTCCAGCCTCGTGGGTTGCGAGTGAATATCTGGAAGGTGTCACAGTCTTTCTCCTTTGCCCGGTCGACGGCTTGATCGATCGACCCCGCTATCGACACGTGGACTCCGCATCTTATCGGGGTATCAGTTGACATTTCAGCCACACCGCAATGAACCACGGAGTCTGCAAGATCAGCGCGCTTACAGAGAAAAGGGAACAGAGAAAAAAGGTTGTGGAGTCTTCCTTGAACAATCGATCATTTCGCGTTCTAGTCACGTTTCTTCATTTTGATCTCGATTGTCGAAACGTTCCTTGTTTGCCCCTCGTCACCAAGCACTTCGGTCCCGATCTGGACATCACTGATGACCAGCTTGCCTTCGAAGAAGCGTCTCCTGCAGACTTCGACAACATCCACCGCCTTGGAGATGGCTCTTCCACGAGCCTTCACTGAAATGTCTCCGCCGCCCGTATTGGCCTGCATCACTATCGCTGTTGCGTAGGCCATTAGTGGCTTCTTGCCGATCAGGACGGTGTTCGAGGGTACGCCGCTGAGACGACTCGGCGAGGAACTGCTGCTTTGTTTTTCTGTCAAGCACTGTTCACCTCCCAAGCACGAGCAATGTAGAGCGCGAACCCCGGAGGGCAGCTCCAATCTTTAAAAAAGTTGCGTCAACTCCCGTATTGTCAGGCTAGGGCCAAACGAAGAACAACAGGCTTGATCGAACAACTATGCTGATGCGACCAGGCTGAGGGCTTGGCTCGAGTCCCAAAGGGTCTTCTCTAATCCAAGAGAGTCAGTCGACACAGCTACGAAAAGCCAATTAGAGGGGCAGAACTGCCCTTGGGCTTGATGGCCGCCGTAGCGTAGAGGAGCCCAAAGAACTCCGCGTAACTTGGTAGCGTATAGACCACAAAATGGGTACACGGCTGTGGACCCTACGGGGCGAGTTCAAATCTCGCCGGCGGCCCTCAACAACATCTCGCAGACCAACATACTCTGTGTACGATCGCACGTTGGAGAAACGCTAAATCTCCAGCGACAGAGAAATGGGTATGAGACGGAGGCGGCCAACGTGAGCTATGATTCTCGAAAAGCGGCAGGGATTCTGGTCTTCGTTGGCGGAGCACAGTTCGTGCTGGGAATGTTGATAGCGGAGACGCTCCATCCCGGCTACAGTGTTGCGCAGAACTACATTAGCGACTTGGGGGTTGGGCCTGCCGCAGCTGTCTTCAATTCGTCTGCCTTCCTGCTTGGCCTGATGGTGGTTGGCGGCGCCTACTTCGCACATCGCACATTTCACAATCGTCTGGTTACGAGCCTGCTGGTGTTGAGCGGCATTGGTGCGATGGGAGTGGGGATATTCCCTGAAGACATTCCTGTGATGCATGAGATTGTTTCGGTTGTCGCCTTCATCTCTGGAGGACTTGCACCTATCGCAGCCTGCAAGCTGCAGAAGAAACCTCTGAACTATCTGTCAATTGTAATGGGACTATTCTCGCTAAGTGCATTGATTCTCCTGTCCGCTCAGTACACATTCGGTCTAGGCGAACAGTACTTCTTGGGTTTGGGCCCCGGCGGCATTGAGAGAATGATCGTGTACCCGATTCTGCTTTGGCAGACTACCTTCGGAGGCTACCTGATAGGCTCTTCCTGACTGGACTCAGATTTGACGCGAGGCGAGCCCGCGCTAGGCCATCCGAAAGACGGGATTCCTAGCGCGTCACTTTGCAGTGGTGGCGGGCTTGGTGGCTCTGTCGAAGTAGATACTCTTCCCAGACGCTGAGACCGGAATCCCCATCACAACACTCGATCGGGAGAGATATCCCAAGCGTTTGGCTGCTGTTCCTGCTCGGAACATGATTCGATTGTCGACGTTGAGGTCGCTTGCCATCTTCGCCGCAGATCCAAGAGCGATTCCAAGATCGAGCGCCTTGAAGACACAGTTGGGTCCCTTGAAGTCGAGGCCTGAAGCCTCAGTTGTCGCTTCGAACTCTTTGCACGTAGAGTGACCGCAGGCGCCGCAGGATAGACCGAAGTTCTTCCTGCCGTTCACGCCTGCAAGTAGCAGAGCTCCTG
>Ga0208047_1000340_pt1 | contig 17642 bp, 21 predicted proteins | sample Kivu_220m_FD_184162 | JGI IMG/M metagenome (GOLD analysis project Ga0208047, IMG submission 184162) | Freshwater microbial communities from Lake Kivu, Western Province, Rwanda to study Microbial Dark Matter (Phase II) - Kivu_220m (SPAdes)... | ecosystem: Environmental > Aquatic > Freshwater >...
AGTTATAATATTGTCAATTCCATCAAATGACGAACTCACAAGAACAACGGGATTAGGATATAATCTTTCGTGTATTCCTATTGATTTTTTCATTTTAATCCTTTCATAAATGGCACTATCTTAAATTTTATTAACAAAAATTTGCGATAATTCTATCATAAATAATATCTTAAATTATATATATACTAAAGTCTTTGCGTGAAAACTTTTTTGTTATATAAATACAAGTAGTATAATAATCAGGATAGTAGCAGTTATTCTCATATGTTAAAAGTAAATTTATAGGAGCGTTCACTTGTCTTCTTTACATACTATAAATAGGTTATTAATTAATTGTTAAATATTCTAAATTATATTTCCAATCACTTTAAATGACAAAATTGTTTAAAAATAATTGACAGGGTGAAGAAGTTATGTATAATTAATATGTAATTTAATTATGTATTAAAAGGAAATAAATTATGGGCAAAACAACAGTCGTAATTGATGATAAGCTTCTTAAGACTGCAATTGAAGTCACTAAAGCAAAAAGCAAAAGAGAAGTTATTGAAAAGGGGCTTAAGGAACTTGTACATAAAAAAAATATAGAAGCTTTACGTAAAGAATTGGGTACTTTTGACTTAAGTTTAACTCTTGAAAAGCTTAATGAATTAAGAAAGAAAGAATAATGGTTCTGGTAGATACTTCAGCCTGGATATTTGCTTTAAGAAAAAATCCTTTTATGTTAATAAAGAATAGGATAGACCATCTTTTAAAATTAGATGTTATCTCTACTATTGGTATGATCAGGCTTGAGATTTTAGGTGGTGCAAAAACAAAAGATGAATTTGATCGTTTAAAAAGTAGACTTGAGTCACTATATGAAATTTCCACTGATACTAAATTATGGGAATCGGCAAGTCTTTTAGCTTTTGACCTCCAGAGAAAAGGCTTAACTGTTCCTTATACAGATATATTAATAGCATCTGCAGCAATTAAGTCGAAAGCTACGCTTCTACATGCTGACGAACATTTTGACCTTATATCCGAGAAAACAGAATTAAAAGTGGAAAGTTATGTATCTAAGATTCAAAAGGATTTTTGACCACAATACATTTTTTACAATTAATACTTTAATAATTTTAGTATCAAACATTAACTTATATAGTGATTTGAAATAAAGGTTATTTTACTATGCTCCCAAATAATGGTTAGGATATTTTTGATGATGTATAGGGGGGGGGTGTATTTATTTTTGGCTTTTCTAGCTTGTTTGTAAGAATTGTAATTATACTACCTTATCCTCCTCTTCCCTGGGTAAATATTCTTCAACCCATGCTTTATCAGCTATTTCTTTATATTTACTCCCATACTCATCTAAAGATTTTGCAAGTGCAGTCACCATGGTCTCTGCGCCATCATGGGTTATATATGCGCCTGTTTCAGCAACTGCTTCTCTTAAAACATGAGGATTATCAATTATACAGCACGGTCTTAAGTGATTGCTGATTTGCATTTGTTTCTTTCTGAAAAGTTTAAAGAAGTCTGAAGTGATTACTTCAGTTAGACCCTTATCTTTTATATTATCTACAGCAAAGTGAATAAATACACATGGTTCTACATCGCCATTAACGTTGATGTGTAAGTAATTTTTACCGCCAGCCATACATCCATGTACCAGTGGGCCATCATTCCAAAAATCAATGGGAATAATATTTTTGGCCCTTCTTATTTCCAGAACTCTCCTTCGTCTGTAATCTCTTTGTTCGGGAGTGGGCATAAGATTTAAATCAGGGTCTTTCCCTGTGGGAATATAATTAAAATACCATCCAAGAAAACAACCTTTTTCTATAAAGAAATCAATAAATTCATCACTTACAATTAATTCATTATTACTCCTGACTGCAGTTACTGAATACCCAAAAAATACGCCGTTTTCTTTTAAGAGATCCATGGCAGTCATTATTTTTTCCCAGCTGCCCTTGCCTCTTCTGGCTTCAGTTTCTTTTTTAAGCCCTTCTACACTTATACAAATGACAGCATTTCCAAGGTCGGAAAGTTTTTTTGCTGCACTCTCATCGATTAACTGGCCATTAGTATATATTTGGAAAAAACAGTCATTGTGCTCATCCAAAAAATGGTATAGATGCTCCCAGTAAAAAGGTTCTCCTCCCGTTATTACAAAAAAATAAATTTATAAGAACTTTTGGATCACCAGTCTATAAACAGCCAAGAGTTAACATAATAAGGCTATCAGATTTAAAAAGCATGAGAAATCATGATACTTGAGTAGTAAATACATAGATAGTACAAAGAGAAGTAAGAAAAAACCATATCTGTTCCAGTTTTATGGCAGCAAAATATCCTGTGGCCCTATAATTAACCTAACATACATGGTCACAGTCTATATAATCGTCCCTTATATAATCATCAAACTCATCGGGGCAAGTTTCCATCTTAGGCGGAGGTCTTTTCCTTTCAAACTCATATATTCCCACATAATCAAGGATCTTCTTAACGATCTTATAATCCTCAATAAAAGCAATAATTCTCATGGTTCCACCGCATTTGGAGCAGGCAAGCGGGTCAACTTCATATATCTTCTGTATGAGCCGTGCCCAGGACCTGTTTAGGGTTCCAGAACTCTCATCTTCTATGATATGATACTCGGGCTGACCCTTTTCTTTTTTTAATCTGCCCCTTGTTGCATTACTATAGCGTCCATAATAATGAACTGTCTGCGCCCCTCTGTCCGGTATATGGGATACCAGGGCTGCCAGCCATTCAAGAGGCTCAAACTCGGCTAAATCTTTTCCATATTTAGACTCATATGTCACCATAGGCCTGTCCGGATAGTATTTCATTCTCTCTTGTGAAAAAGACGCCCTTATGACATACCTTGCCAGATTTTCTGTAGATATCTTATCTTTAGGATATATCCTCTTTCCGCTATAGACACTGAAGCCGGTGTGCCTCCAGCTACTTATCAACTCTATTACCCTTTCAGTGATAAGGCCCTTTTTAAGAAGCATCTTAAATATTTTGTGTACAAATAGTTTTTCAAGTGATGCGGTATCAATACTGATGGGGGGAGCGTAAAAGAATCCGTCACCACAAAAACATCCGTCTGCAGCCAGTATATGCATGTGGGGACCGGAGGCTAGATAATCTCCGAAGGTCTGGATGACTGCTATAGCTGCGGGCTTACCATAATCTTTCCTGCAGGTACTCCTGTAATAATCGCCTATGACTTCCCAGGAGATCCTTGAGAGCTCCTTAAGTAGATTTCTGTTAAAGAGAAAGTAGATCCTAAGTATTATTACCAGGAAGTCTAAAAGGGAAACTGTTAATATTCCAGGGTATAAGATAGTTAAAGGTAAACCTGCAGAAGTAGTTGATCTTCTGGGAAAATTGAAGAAAAGTCTACAAAATGCAAAAACTAAACAGTAAAAGAAACCACGGAAAAAGTCAGCTTCCTTATAAAAATTACATAGTAAAACTATTATTTCCAAAGACTTAACTAAAAGACATTTTTTAGAATAGGTTGCCCCGTTAAATGGAGTAAAGTCAGATAATGTTTAAATAAATTAAAGTTATTTAGTGCGGCATCTAAGCCTATCAGTTTCGTAAACATTGCATATTAGTTATTTTTGGAATTTTATTTAATTCAGCTCTAATTCTTTGTGCTTCTTCTCTTAAATCAAATTCATCCTGGATTCCCATCCAAAAATCTGCGGAGTTACCGAAATATTTAGATAATCTTAAAGCAGTATCAGCAGTTATTCTGCGTTTCCCTTTAAGAATCTGGGACACGCGTGTAGCAGGCATTCCGGTATCCTTAGATAACCTGTAAGCACTAATTTTTAAAGGCTTAAGAAATTCTTCTAAAAGAATTTCACTTGGTGTGATATTAATAATTTTTTTCATATTTATACTCCTAATGATAATCAGTTATTTCAACAAAACTTGCAATTCCATTTTCCCAATAAAAACAAATCTTGTATTTATCATTTATTCTAATACTGTATTGTCCTTGTCTATTACCAGTCAATTGTTCAAGTTTATTTCCGGGTGGGATACTTAAATCATTTAAATCTTTTGCTCTATTTATAATTATAAGTTTTCTAAGTCCAATCCTTTGAATATCTCTGGGCAATTTCTTAGAATATTGTTGATTCCAGATTTTTTCAGTTTCTTTATCCCGAAATGAAATTATCATTTTAATTATATTAACGCATTGCGTTATTGATGTCAAAGGTTAATATAATTTTTTTAGTTTTATTTTTTGGGTGTATTATTGCATTAAGGTGTTAGAATTAGTTGCCCGTTTGTTGGTGAAGAGCCGAAGAGCCGACGAGCCTCACTTTGCATAGTGCACGAGGTGGCTGGGGACAGTGGACAAAGTTAGAACCGAATTATTGAGCTTAAATGAAGATATTTTTATACCAGAATTAGATTATTAATAATCATTTCCAGTTTTTTTGATATTTCCATTAAATGAAAAAACGAAAAATATGACGACCGAGATTCTTATCTCCTAGACTAAATTGTAAATGTATTATTCTTGATAAGTTTTTGAATATTCCTTTTTATAAATATTATCCGTTTCAAAACCACAATTTTTATTAAATTTTAAGCAGTATAATTCAAAATCAGAAAATCCAGTATTTATTAAATATACCTCGTCTGGTAATTCCATTTCTGGATAATTTTTAATAATATTAAAAAATGCTTGTCTTATCATCAAATCATTTGTAAGTTGAATATCCTGAGATTCAATTAATAAGGCCGTCCTATAACCTGCATTTCTATATTGAGCAACTTTTTTTCCGCGACTTTTTACTGCTTTATTTAATACTGCTATTAATTCTGTTTGTATTTCCTCAAGAGAATGACAACAAAGACTGATGCAATTTTTACCTTTCCAGCGAATCAATTTATTTCGCTTGTAGATATTGTAGGGGCATTGACAGATAGCTCTAATCCAACGGACTACTTAAAAAAAATCCGTAAAAGGGATGAAGAATTGGGATTCTACATAGGGACAAATTGTCCCCATGTAGAAATGCTTACAGAAACAGGCAAAAAAAGAAAAACACTTGCTGGTAACGCAAGAGATGCCCTTCGTCTTATCCAGTCAATCCCCAGCAAAAAAGCCGAACCATTCAAACGCTGGCTGGCACAAATTGGTAAAGAACGATTAGACGAGATAGAAAATCCTGAGTTGGCACAAGAGCGAATGAAACTATTATACGAGAAAAAAGGCTATCCAAAAGACTGGATAGATAAACGCTTGCGCGGTATTGCAATCCGCCAGAACTTGACCGATGAATGGAAAGAGCTGGGGATTATTTCACAAAAGGATTATGCAATTTTAACAGCAGAAATTTCCAAAGCCACTTTTGGCATGACTCCAGGCGAATATAAAAGACTTAAAAATATTCCGGCAAAATCCAGGGCGAACCTGCGAGATAATATGACTGATCTGTAGCTGATTTTTACCATGCTGGGAGTAAAAGTAACCACTGAAATTTCCCGTAAAGAAAAACCAAAAGGTATGCCGGCAAATAAAAAAGTTGCCAAACGGGGTGGCGGGGTTGCCGGCAAAGCGCGCAAAGAAACAGAAAAAGAGCTGGGGGGAAGTGTGATTTCTTAAAAAGAATTATTTAAATGAATCAGATGAAAAGCCAAAATTATCATCTAAAAAGCAAAATTAATGCTAATTTGATTTTATTCTTTACTATTAAATCAAACAAATAGAGAGAGTTCTGTTACTATGTATGCACTGAAAGGTGAGGAAAAACCAAATTCTTTTTATGAACCACATTTAGTTTTACAAAATACATCTGAAAGTATTGGTGAAAAAGAAGCGGGGAAAGGCTAGGCGGAATTCCCCCCGGACCCCCTTCCGCCCCGATTGCATTTCGGAGCAGGTCTTTTAAAAAAAACTGGAGAGATGATCTTTCTGTTTTGGTCAACCATTATAGTAGCTGAACGGAATCATTGGGACAGGATTTAAAAATCTGGTTGAGGATTTTCTTCAAAAAAAATTCGAACTTCGTCCAGAAAACACAGCCAAAGTTTCAATTCATTATGAAGCAAATACTAAATTAAGTTCTTCTATTTTATTTTTAAATCTTATTATTTCTTCAAAATAAATAGTTCTAAATATGTTCAATATCCCCAGCCAGCCAGGGGCCGGCTCTTCAAGCGATTTTACTATTTTTATATTGAGTAGACCTTCTGTTTAAAATAAAATACTTTCTCCCCAAATCATTGGAATAAACATTGTATTCCCATCTATCCCTTTATAGTAGCCATTCGAATAGTTATCCAGTATACTTTGGTAGGTCATGCACTGCTCTTGATTTCCATTCACAATACTGGGCCCATGCCCTAATTCTAATACATGTAAGGGTAGAATAACCCCAGGGTTTGGAACAAGTTTCATTAGAGTGTCATTTGTTAGTGGATCAAGAGTTGTGCTGTGTATAATGAATACATTGATATTTTTATCTGTGAAATCTGGCTTATAATCAAAACTGGTTCCATCTCCTGTATGAAGTATTGTAAAACCAGACAAATTTACATAATACCAATTAACCGGGGTATCTATAAATGAATTTTCTGCATCAGGGTTATGGATATGTTTTGCAGGGTAAGCAGTAATCTCTATACCTTTTATTATAGTTTTTTCCTGAGGTTTTATACTGATGAAGTTGTCTGAGTCAATCCCATTTCGTCTTTTTATTAAAGTAACGGCATCTTCACCTTCAGGATCTCTGATAAATTCACTTCCATTAAATAGCACCTTATCACCTGGAATGATAACTGTAGCACCATTTTCTAAAGCTTCTTTAAAAACAGAGCGATTAATATGATCTCCATGAAAGTGAGAAATAACCAGGATATCAATATATTTAGTAAAGTCAGCCATGTTGGGGTAAACGTAATCCCCGGCTAAGTCAAATGCAATTGTTTTATCTTCAGATTTAGCTATAACTCCCATGTTATATATATACCATATTCTTATATTACCCTTGGGTACTTTTATTGTAGAAATTTCTTTAAGGGCCTGGTCAAGCCTTCTTTTTATCAAAGAATATATGCTTGAGGAAAAACCATTCCCACTAACTGATCTTTTGGTAAAATCATCTATCTGTATAAGAAGTTCGTTTCTTTCCAAAGATGTATTTTCAACTGTAATAGAGTTTATTTTATCGTTTAATACAAGTATATCTTTAGAATAAGCAAGTGTGTCTTCTTTAGCTTTAGCATCTGTTACTGTTGTTATAACTGAAGTTGTTTCTGTAGATGTTTTAGGGTTGCTGCATGCTGTATAGTTAAAAAGAAATACAAGAATTAATATCAGATTTAATATTTTTAGCTTGTTTTTCATTTTTTAAACTTTTCTAATCAGCATTTCAATTAGTAATATTGTTACTAATTAGTTTAATTTTTTGTAGTTTATTTGCAATGAGTTTTATATAAATTTCTATTTTAAAAAGCTATTTGCTTTAACTATTTCTTTAATAACTTGGTTCGAAACTTCGCAACTTGGGGCAGCCAGATTTTACAATTTATCACATAGCAAAACTTAAATTCAATTCTTCTATTTTATATTTAAAACTTACTATTTCTTCAAAATAAATAGTTCTAAATGTGTTCAATATCCCCAGCCAATTCAGTAATTTTCATACAATTAAATCCTTCAAAATTGTTGATATTTAACATTTAAATTTATTAGTACTATAATTATATTAAAATATTATTATCTTATTATATAGGGAGATATAATGATTAAGAGAAACATATTTAAGAAAATAACCATTATTATCATAATTATATCCCTATGTCTTACTTTTAACTTTTTAGTAGGTTTTACTAATAGCAGAAAAGAGACACCAAAAAGATTAAATGATGAGAATATCTTTTTAGATGATGGTGAGGAAAATAGCAATGGAGATGAAGATAATTCTAAAAAAGGTTTAAACATAGAGGAACTGATTAGTTTAGTACAGGAAGCTACATCAAAGCATTTAGCAATACTGCAAGAAGTTCTTGAAAATGCTCCTGAAGCAGCGAAGAAAGGTATAGAACGGGCAATTGAAGTAAGTACCCGGGGTAGCATTAGGGCTATTGAGGCTCTCAGTAAAATAAAGCCTTCTAATAAAAATAATGGAGACAATGGTCAGAAAACATTCCATATCATTGCCAGCTGTAATCGTGGCGGAACTATTGACCCAAAAGGTATCCAATTTAGCCAGGGAGAAAGTGTTAGGTTTGAGATTACTGCTAATGAAGGGTACACCTTAGTATGGGTAAGAGTAGATAATGAAAAATTTGAGGAAATCTCATCATATTCTTTCGATAGTATAGACAGCAACCACACCATACACGCACATTTTAAAAAAATAAAAAAACACCACTAATCAGAATGATGAAATTGATTAGAAAAGAAATAATAGATTAAACTTTAGTTTGATTATAAACCCAATTCTGGTATAAAAATATCCCCATTCAATCCAATAATCCTGGTTCTAACTTCGTACGCTATGGCCAGCCATAGATGTAATGGCGTTGCTATAGATTGATAAACTTTAATAGATGGAAATATGCCAGTGGCATATTTCAAGGGATTCGAAAGAGCAGACTGAAGCGACAGCTGAGGGAGCTCGCGGTTACGTGAGCGAACGAAGTGAGACGAAAGACTCAAGTCCTCCCTCCCCAACCAACATCCCAGCAAACCTTAAATATCGGTTCTTATATTCTTAATTTGACGAGAAGTTTTCTTTTAAATTTTAAAATAAATAAATAAAATATTGTCTTATGTTCATTTATATGTTATGTTCATTATCAATGAACATTCAAAAAAAATGAACAAAGGAATAGAAAATGGTTAATAATATTAAAGATAATATTTTTAATCTAGCAATTGATGAATTTAATAAAAATAAAGAGATCCAGCTAGAAATAGCATTCGAAGAGAAAGAAAAAAATATTAACGGTTTTAGGTTTGATAAATTGGTAAAATTTAAATACCAAAAGAAGGTTTTATTATATTATGTTGAAATAAAACCTAATATTAATAATGCCGTTATTGCTTTTTTGTTGCAACATAGGAAAAATCTATTACACCCACTTCTTCTAATAACAAGGTATGTTAATAATAATAAAGCTGAAGAATTGAAAAAAAATGGAATTCAATTTATAGATAATGCTGGTAATGCTTATATAAATTACTATCCAATCTATATTTTTATTAAGGGCAATAAACCACCCGATATATTTTTTAAAAATAAACAACACCGTGCTTTTGAACCTAGCGGATTAAAAATTATTTATACTCTATTATGCTACCCTGAATTGGTAAAAGAACCCTACAGATATATTACAGAAATTACTAATGTTGCTTTAGGCACGATAGGATGGGTAATGAATGATTTAATTGATTTAGGATTTGTAGTAAAAATGGGTGATAGAGGTAGACAGCTTTTAAAGAAAGAAGAATTATTTAATAGATGGTGTATAGATTATAATGAAAAATTAAAACTAAAACTATTAATAAATAAATTCACCGGGCCTAAAGACTGGTGGATCCATCATAAATTAAATCCAGAATATGGCCAATGGGGAGGTGAAGTTGCAGCAAATAAATTAATAAATTATATAAAACCCCAGGATATTATCATTTATGCTGATCGTGAAAAGTATAAAAACGTTGTAATTAAAAATAAGTTACGTAAAGATATCAATGGAGATGTTGTTTTTTTTGAGAGATTCTGGAAAGTTAACAAAAATAATAAATTTAAAGAAATAGTTAACCCAATTTTAATATATGCAGATTTAATTGATACAGGTAATCAAAGAGTTATAGAAACAGCCAGGATGATTTATGAAAAATATATTAATAGACATATCAGGGAAAATTGATAGTTCATATATTTCAACAATTAAAGAAATAAAAAAAGTAACTGATTCCCTTAATATATCTTTTTTTATAGTTGGTGCATTAGCAAGAGATATTATAATGGAATATTTTTATGAAATTAAAACGCCCAGAATAACAATGGATATTGATTTAGGAATTAAAGTTTCGAGCTGGAATAGATTTGAAAAACTAATCAATACCTTAGAAAAGTCTAGAAATTTCAAAAAATTAAAAGAAAAACATAGAATTCTTTATAATAATATTATAATTGATATAGTTCCATTTGGAGGTATATCCGGCAAAAATGAAAGAATAATCTGGCCACCTGAAAATGAGGTCACTATGTCCGTCAGGGGATTTAATGAAGTTTATAATTATTCAACTTTAGTTAGGTTACAGAACAATCCAAAGTTGGAAGTTAAAATATCGACTTTACCAGGTCTAGCAATCTTAAAGTTATTTGCGTGGAGGGATAACTTTCCTAATAGATCAAAAGATGCAGAAGATTTATTATTCATTATGAAAAATTATGAAAATGCAGGAATTTTTGAAAAACTATATGAATCAGAGTTACAATTATTAGAAAGTGAAGATTTTGATAATCAAGTTGCTGGAATTGTATTATTAGGAAAAGAAATGAGTAAGATATGTACAAATCAAACCTCCGAATTTTTAAGAAAAATTATAGATGAAGAAACTTCTAAGAATTCTAATTTTAACTTAATTAGAGACATGATGCTTTCTAAAAAAGACGATTTTAATAGAATTTTATATTTATTAAAAAAATTAAAAGAGGGTATTTATTATCAAAGAAAATAAAATTTCAAAGTTGCTTTTTTTAAAATATTAGAAATTGTAAAAATTTTTATAAATGAAAATTCTAATCATATATGAATCAAAATACGGCAACGGTAAAATTTTAGCTGCTGGCCTTCAGGAATTATTAAGAAATAAAAGCCAGGATGTTGAAATATTTTCGGTTAGAAATTTAAAGCCTTCCACATTACCCTGGGCAGATATTTATGTTTTTAGTTCACCGGTAAGAATGTTTATGCTTCCTTTAAGCATGAGGAGTTTTTTAAGAAGCTTCAAACCGGTAAAAGATGGTGCAAAATATGCACTTATGACTACTTATATAGATCCGCGGGTAAAAGCTCTTAAATTTATGGAAAAGCTTCTCCAATCCAAAGGAATGATAAAAATTACAGATGGTTTTAGAGTAAAAGTAATGGATATGAAAGGTCCCCTGGAGAAGGGTTACAGAGAAAGACTGGAGAAGTTTGCAGCTGAATTAATAAAATCATAGTTGCTGTCTCTAGGCGTTTAAGTGACGTAATGAAAAAAAGAAAGCTTACTGTTCTGGAAAAAAGAGTAATAATTGAAAAAGGTACCGAGCCGCTATTTAGCGGTAAGTATGAAAACTTCTTCGAAGAGGGTATTTATGTCTGCCGGCAGTGCGGAGAACTGCTGTATAGGTCTAAAAGTAAATTTAAGTCAGGGTGCGGCTGGCCTAGTTTTAATGATGAAATCCCAGGAGCAGTAACATGATTGCCGGACAAGGATGGAATAAGAACGGATATTCATTATTTCCTCCATTCGTAATTTAGTTAAGAAAATTTCTAAAATTTGTTTCAAGTTTTAATTAATCCATAAAATTCATACCCACCGTATAAAAAAGGAAGATATTTCAATCGGTATCTTTTGTCTCCAAACCTGTACGCCACATTGTCTGAGCTTTTCTCCAGTGAAAGGCAAATAGCGGAATTGCTATAACCGCCAGAAGTATTCCCCTCAGTAAATCTTTAAATGCTCTATCTTTTTCACTCTGAAGGGAGGCATTCAGTTCATCTTCGGCTAATTGGTCTATTTCCTCTTTGGATAGGTCCTGGTATTGATCTGTTGCTGAATACATAGTCATCATGCTGGACTTTGTCATGTATGTTGTTGGTTTTATGTAGTTGATAGCGCCATTATAAACCATAACGAGTCCCACTATGAAGATTACAAGTGCAATAAGGCAAACAATGTATAAATAAATCTCTCTAAAATAAACTCTTCTTGCCATTTCTAACCTCCTTGATTATAAAACTTGCTAAATATTATACTTTCAAACTGATTAAATTCCAATTTAAAAGATTATTTTAATGACTTAAAATAGAAAATTTAATATAATTTTTATTCAAATCAGATACGTAATAAAGAAAATAATCGAAAGGATCATATAAATAAATGGAATCAATTTTAGGTTTGTGTTTCTTACTAAATTTAATTCTTGAAAAATTAAAATATAAAAGTTCAATTAGAAAAAGTCTTATTCTTTTTGGTACAACAAAAAATAGCCCTTTTGCAGTGACTGTTGCACTCAGACTATTCAGTTAAAAGGCATCTGTCCCTGGAGCAATCTTTAGTATCTTCTTAATAATTTATCTTATAATTCTTAGTTTTATAGCAAGAAAGAATGAATGAAAATAGCCTTTTTGACTTAAGCTTCAGTATTCTGATAAAATAAATAATACGGGCGGTTAGCTCAGCCGGTTAGAGCGCTGCGTTGACATCGCAGAGGTCATTGGTTCAAATCCAATACCACCCACCATACCTCACTTTGGACAACAATAATATATTAAATTACAATTGACAGGCCAAAAACTTATAGAAAAATAGCTTATTCATAAATCTTGGGGCAATTTCATTATTAATACAAAAAATTTGGCTATTCTTTCACTTAATTCATCATAAGAAACCACCCAGGATTATTAATTGCTGAGAATTTTTAAAAATTTTTAATAATTATAATATCAGAGTATATCGTTTTTTCGTGTTTTATACTTGGGAGATCCAAAAGCAAATTCTTATAAATTCAATAGGACTAATAGAGATTTTAAGTTAAAATTGCTGATTTAGAGCCTTTTTAAGATACTTTTTAATATTTTCTCTTTTAATTCCTTTCTTTTCCTTGTATCTTTTGGAGCATTTTCTAAGTTAAAAATTAAAGTATCACTTCTATTTCCAAACTTTGCCAGGAGTTCTGTTATTTTGTAAGAAATAGTTGCCAGTAAAATATTTTCCGAATTTATGATTCTCTCTATAATTTTTAAAAAGTCAGGGTGAAATAGCTCCATCTTTCCAATTTCATCTATGACAATTATCTTAATACCAGAATCTCTTAGTGCATGATGCAAAGTATTCATTCCCACATTTTCAAAATCTCTTAAATTAACCCTATATTTTCCTACCTTAGGACCTTCCTTATAATAAATGTGTGAGAGAATGCCCTTTTTACCATCATAATTTTCTATACTAAAGCCAACACGACTTCCTTCCTCTCTAATTTCTCTGGTAATAAATCCATATAAATGTAGATCAGGGATGTTCTCCTTAAGATCAGTTACAATGTTATTGAAAATCGTGGTTTTCCCACTGCCAGGATAGCCGGTAATAAAAAAATTCTTATACATGATAATTAACATTAGTCAATTTTTTTTATAAACTATTTCCATTAGCATTACTTTAGAGTCAAACTGTGAGTTTTCAGGTATGGAAAATAAATTATAATTGTAAGATTATAATCTGCAGGTATCATTATATATTATTATTTGGAAAATATGGATTACAATGAAAAATCTTAATGTCACAGCCAATTAGAAATGATGAAAAGCGAGCCAGCCCCGCTTGCCTTTCATCTTTTCATCATTTCTTAAGATGATCTATAAAAACTTTAAACCTTATTTTATTTTTTTTCTTAGAAGTTTTAATTCTAAAAAAGATTAATTTAAATTTAAAAAAGTAGTATTTTTTTATTTAAAATATTGTAAAATGGATTTCAAACTTAATAAAGAATAAATCAATGAAAAATATTGCTATAGTTACAGATACTACATCTGATATTCCCGAACAGTTAGCCAGTAAATATAAAATAAGAGTGGTGCCTCTATATATCGGATTTGGCGGAAAATTATTTCTGGAGGGAAAGGAAATAACCAGTAGTGAAGTATATGAAAAGCTGGAAGCTGGAGTAAAAATATTTACCTCCACACCTTCTGTAGGTGATTTTGTAGAGGTTTACAGAGATTTAATAGAGAGACAGAAAAAAACTTTAATTTATTCAATTCATGTTAGTTCAAAGCTCTCTGCTACTTCAAATTCAGCAGATCAGGCCAAAAGATTTTTCCCTCAAGCTAAAATAAAAGTTATTGATTCCAAAACTTCCGCCATCAATCTGGGTTTTATTGTTTTGGAAACTGCAAGAGCTATAAAAAGGGGTGAAGGTGAAGAAAGAATAGCTAGTATTATAGATTTTATGATAAGGAAGAATAGGATGTTTGCCACTTTTGAAAATTTTGAATATATATTTAGAGGAGGCAGGGCGCCTTTCTTAGGAAAGTTTTTATCTAAATCAATAAAACTAAAACCAATTATTACTATAGACACTAATGGAAAGGTAAAGCTAAAGAAATTTGTAAGGAATAAAAGAAATTCTATTATTGAGCTTTACAGGCAGATTAGGAAAGATTCTTTTGATCCATTTTCTACCGTAAAGAAAAAAATTGGTATCTTTTATGGCTCTGATATCAATCCAGCTTTAGAACTTAAAAAGATGATAGAAGAGGACAACAAAATTAAGATTGACGAGCTGATTTTAACTGAAATAACCACAGTTATGAGTGCTCATACCGGTCCTGGAATCTGGGGGGTATCTTCTTGTCCTGTAGTAAGTAAATAATTCAGGAATAAAAATATCTCCAATTGAGGTTATTATTACGGTTCCAATATTATGTATAATATTCATATTGATATAGAAGATACTCATTACTGGCGGCATTAATAAATAGTCTTGTATTAATTCTGGGGTCGGCTTATATATTGACACAGGCAATACCGCGGATATTTAATCCCCAACAGCTCAATGCAAAGGGAATGCTTTTAATTATCACTTTTCTCATATCATTCTTTGATTAAACTAATATTGTTCGATATTTAACAGATTTCTTGATATCCCAAAAAGAAGATCCCCTGTTCTTTCAAGATGTAAAATAATATCTGCAAAAACAACCCCTGAAAGCGGCATACATTCACCATTCTGGAGTCTTTTTAGGTGGTTTATCCTTATTTCTTTTACCATTAAATCTATTTCAGATTCAATTTTTTCGCACTGTTTGAGCTTGTCTAAATTGTTATTTTCCATACCTGATATTAAGATATTAAACAGATGGTTGACTTTATCATGTGCCGTTTCTAGTTCCTGAAAAGCAATTTTACTAAAAGTCATATTATTCTCTTCTTTTACAAGCATTAAATAGAGTATGCTCTCAGCATGGTCAGCAGTTCTTTCTGCGTCATAGGCTATATGATATAAATTGGTTAGCATATTGGATAGTCTTAAACCCAATGATTTTTGAGATACTTTAGTCAGGTATCTTATTATGTCTTCTGTAATGCTGTCCACAGCAGATTCCCTGTCAAGTACCTTTTTTTCAATAACGATGTCCTTTTTATGCAGTCTTTCAAATGAAAGATTTAACATGGTATGAGTTATTTTGGTTACTCGGAGTAACTCTTTTTTTACTTGCTCTAATGAAAGAGATGGGGTACCAATTAGTCTGCTATCCAGATATAACGCATTTTTAGGCACTATTATATCCTTGCCCGGGACAAATTTTATAACTATCTTTTCAAATAATCCAATCATTGGGAACAGGATTATGGTGGTAACTACATTAAAAATAGTATGAATGTTTGCAATCTGGTGAGGAACACTTTCCCCGGTTAAACTTGCAATTAAAGGCTCAAGCCTGAATCCATATAATAGAATAACAAATATTATAGTTCCGAATATATTAAATAGTAGATGGGAAAAGGCGGTTCTTTTAGCGGTAACCGTTGTGCTGATGCTTGATATCAGAGCAGTTGAACAGGTACCGATATTATCTCCTATAAGGATGGGAATAGCAGCTCCTATAGGTATAAGTCCTTGAGAAGCGAGAGCTATAAGAAGACCGATTGTAGCTGAGCTGCTCTGCAGGAGTGCAGTCAAGGCAAGCCCTGCCAGTATCCCATAGAATGGATTTCTGCTGAAAGTAAGAAGGAAGTTTTTAAAGATTTCATTATCTCTAAGGGGCTCCAGTGCTCCTTTCATTACTACCATTCCAAGAAATAGAAGTCCAAGCCCAATTATAGTCATTCCAATATTTTTATATCTTCTTCTTTTACTTAAAAAATGCATTAAGAATCCTATGATTATTAGAGGATAAGCCAGCATGTCTATTTTAAAAGATACTAGCTGGGCAGTTACTGTGGTGCCGATATTTGCACCCATTATTATTCCTATTGCCTGTCTTAAGGTTAGGAGACCGGCATTTACAAAACCAACTGCCATTACTGATGTCGCGCTGCTGCTCTGGATAATTGATGTAGTAAAAAGGCCTACCAGTACTGTAGCCCAGGATTTTTTTGTCAGGGTATTTATTACTGTTTTTAATTTATTGGATGTGATTTTCTGAAGACTATCACTGAGTCTGGTGATACCGAAGATAAAAAGGGCCAGCCCACCAACTACTTCTATAACTAATTTAAAATACATAAATTAATGTAAATTTGAATTTATAATGGTCAAAAGTGATTATAATAAAATAAAGTGAATTATTAAATAAAAAAATTTAAATTAATTTTTTTTAATTTTTTTTATGTTCCAGCTAATTTGAAATCTGTTGTATGTTTCTTTTTAAAGATTGAAATTATCCTGAAATGACTTTATTTTCAAGTTTTCCAATATTTTCAATCTCACAGATTACTATATCACCGGGCCTGAGCATTTTTTTCTCTTTCATAAAAACTCCTACTCCTGCTGGAGTTCCGGTTGATATAAGGTCTCCTGCCTCTAAGGTGATAGACCTGGAGATGTAGGATATAAGCGGGTAAACCCCGAATATCATATCTGATGTATTTCCATTCTGTCTTAGCTCGCCATTCACACAAGATTTAAGGTTCAGGTTTTGCGGGTCAGGTATTTTATCCTTGCTGGCTATAACCGGTCCAATGGGCCCAAAAGTATTAAAACTCTTTGCCCGGTACCATTGACGCTCGTTTTTCTGGATATCCCTGGCAGTAATATCATTCATTATTGTATAGCCATAAATATAATCTGATACTTTATCCTCAGGGATATCTTTCATCTTTCTGCCTATCACGACTGCAAGCTCTACTTCATAATCAAGTTCCTTGACTTCAGGAGGGTATATGATATTTTCCTCATTCTTTATAACGCAGCTCCTTGCCTTTTCAAAAAGCACAGGTTTTTTTGGGAACCGCCCGTCCTGCTCCCGAATATGGGATTTGTAATTCATTCCAACGCATACTATTTTGCCGGGAATATAGGTATTGATATCCGGCTTAAAATGCATTCTTTCTCCTTGATATGTAATTAAATTCTAATTAGTACTTTATTCTAATTATTTTATAATTTTTTAGAAAGACTTTTATGTAAATCTATTTAAAAATTATGCATCTTATATCCATAAGAGAAAAGATATATAATATTTTTGAAGTATTTGAAGTTTTTAACCATTATAAATAGAACGGATTAAGATATTTACTTGATTGTAAAGTAAGTTTTGTATTATTATAATGTGCTGTTAAATATTGCAGAAAATATTATGCCGATTGAAGGTGATAGATATTGCGTTTTGTGGATTATAAATGTAAGGACTGCGGGAGTATTTCAGAGATAATAATAAGG
>Ga0208047_1000341_pt1 | contig 17633 bp, 16 predicted proteins | sample Kivu_220m_FD_184162 | JGI IMG/M metagenome (GOLD analysis project Ga0208047, IMG submission 184162) | Freshwater microbial communities from Lake Kivu, Western Province, Rwanda to study Microbial Dark Matter (Phase II) - Kivu_220m (SPAdes)... | ecosystem: Environmental > Aquatic > Freshwater >...
ACCTCCTTGCCTTTAGCGTCCACCAGTTTTATCTTGAACGGCGGATAGCATTTGCCGGCCGTCTGAATCAGGTCATCCATGGAGTCGTCCGGCCTGGTGTACGTGATGAAGCCGGCGTTCTCGGTCTGTCCGTATCCGGTCATCAGTGTAGCTCCGGTCTTAGATAGTCGTTTAACCATCGATTCCGGGGCCGCTGAGCCGGCCCAGATGATGGTTTTGAGGCTGGACAGGTCGTAATTGTCGAAATCGGGCAGTGTGAACTGCAGCATGAACATGGCCGGAACCTGTCCCATAAAGGAGATCTTCTCGTCCTGCACCATTTTGAGGGTGGCCGCCGGGTCGAAGCGGTCCATCAATACCATGGTGGCTCCCCAGTGCAGGCAGCCCATGACGAGCTCCACAGCGCAGGCCACATGGTTGATGGGGAAATGGATGAGGGCCTTGCCCTCGCCGCGTTTGCTGTTGGGCGCCATGAAGCGTGCATTCTGAGCGGCTGCGCTGGATATCATGTTCTTATGCGTCAGCAGCGCTCCCTTGGGCTTGCCCGTGGTCCCCGATGTATAGATGATGAGAGCAGGATCATCCTCCTTCACCTCGGCTATGCGCTTCTTCAGGGCTGCGTCCAGGCTGCTGCGGTCTTTAGCTAATTCCTGTTCCCAGTTCAGCGTACCCTCCCAGGGGTTATCAATGATGACCAGTTGCTCCAGCTCGGGATTAGCTTCTTTGAGGGTGGTCAGGTCGTCCTTATAGTCGCGCATCAGTACATCGTAGTTTCTGACCGCGAAACCGATCTTGGGTTTGGCATCACCCACCATGTACAGGAACTCATCGCGCGTATAGCGTGGATTGAGCCCGAACCAGATCCCGCCCACCATAGCCGTAGCCATGTAGATGTACTCGAACTCATCACGCGCCGCGGAAAGCGTGAATACACGGTCCCCCTTTTTGACTCCCAGTTCGAGCAGCAGTTTCGCCACGCCGACCGTTCTCTCATAGAACGTCTTGTAGGTAATCCGCCTGTCCTTGTAGACCAGCGCCTCCCTGTCAGGTGTTTCCTCCGCCCATTTCTTCACGTACTGCCAGGCCAGCTTCTCTTTATCCATGGTCACAACCTCCCGTTTATATTTTCGTATTTATGAACTGCGTTTTGTTACGCGGGCAAATCGAATTTGGGTATTCCGGCCTCGGTCTTGAATGAAGGCGGCCGTTTCTCCATAGATGCCGTAATGCCCTCCTGCAGGTCGGGGGATAGCTGGTTCCTCTCCCACAACTCGGACTCGAAGAGGTGAAGGTCGGACATGCGGGCCACCGAGGCCGCGTTCACCTGTTTTTTAGTGATGCGGATGGCCAGCGGCCCCCTGCGCATGATCTTGCCGGCCAGCTCATAGCTGGCGGAGATCAGTTTGTCCGGAGATACTACCCTGTTGACCATGCCTATCCTCAAGGCCTCGTCGGCGTTTACAGGATCGCAGGTCATGATGAACTCCTTGGCTTTTGCGGGTCCGAGCAGGGATACCAGCCTGGGGGTTGCGCCCCAGCTCAGATATACCCCCAGCCCGGTCTCGGGAACGCCCAGCCTGGCGTTGTCGGCCATGATGCGGAAATCGCAGTTCAAGGCTAGACAGAACCCGCCACCCATAGCCGGGCCGTTGATGGCGGCGATGGTGACCTGCTCCAGGTTCTCGATGGCCGACATCAGGTCCATAAAGAACAGTTGCCATATCCTCTCGTTGGGCATCTCCTTCTGGGAAGCATGTTCCTTGAGGGCGTCCATCCGCAGGTCGAAGCCGGCCGAGAAAGCCTTTCCTGCCCCCGTGAAGATGATCACCCTTGTCTCGAGGTCGTACCTGAACTCGGCCACCAGGTCCCTCAGATCAAAACGAAGCCCGGTGTTAAGAGTGTTCAATTTATCGGGACGGTTGAATGTCACCAGCGCTACGCCGTCCTTTTTTTCCACCAGCAGTGTTTTATATGCCATTAGTCGCTCCTCTTAAACGTCTGTCAATAATTTGAACTGGACTACATCCACGATGCCTTTGTCGGTCAGGCGCAGCTCGGGTATGACCGGCAGCGCAATGAAGGATAGCAGGGCGAAGGGGGCCGGCGGCAGCTTGCCCAGGCCGGCTGCCACCCGTTCCAGGTGCTCGAATTGAGCAGAGACCTTCTCCGCCGGGTCGGTCGAGAGCAGCCCGCAAATGGGCAGTGGAAGCCTGGCAATAGGTTTTGCGTCGCGGCAGACTACTAATCCGCCCTGCATCTCCCTGACGGCCTCAACCGCTGCCAGGATATCTTTATCGCTGACGCCGACAACCACGATGTTGTGCGAATCATGAGCTATAGTGGATGCGATGGCGCCCTCTTTAAGTCCGAATCCGCGCACGATACCCAGGCCGATATTGCCGGTGGCTTTATGCCTTTCCACCACCACCGCTTTGAGCAGGTCCCTGGCTGTGTCGGGCTGGAATACGCCCCGCCCGATTTTCACCATCTGTTTTTTAGTTATTATCTGGCCCGGTACGATCTCAATGACGGGGAAATGATCGTTTTTTGAGATAAGCTGCAGGGCCGACGGCCTGAACGGTTTGTAGTTGACCGATGTCATCAGGCGGGACGGCGTCTTCACTATAGTGTCTCCCATGTATCTGCCTCCCCTGGCCGCCAACCTGCCGCTGTGGAAGACCATGTCTATATCCAGCTTCTCTAAATTCCTAATAGTCACCAGGTTGGCCCTGCTGCCCGGCGCGATGCGTCCCAGGTCGTGCAGGCGGAAGTATTCGGCGGGATTGAGTGTGACCAGCTGGATGGCCCGGATAGGATCCAATCCCAGTCCGATGGCCTTTCTTACTATTGCATCGACATCACCATCCCGCAGCAGGTCCGAACAGCTGCGGTCGTCTACAACGAACATACACCTGTGCCAGGTCTTGTCCGTGACCAGCCAGATGAGGTCCTCCAGGTTTTTCTCGGACGTGCCCTCCCTGATCATGAGGAAGAGTCCGCGCGAAAGCTTCTCCCTGCTCTCCTCCATCTCCGCGTTCTCGTGGTCGGAGTAGATGCCGGCGGACACGTAGGCGTTCAATTGCTTACCCCTCAGGCCGGGCGCGTGACCGGCGATCACGTGGCCGCCTGCCGCGTAAATCTCGTCCATTACCGGCGGGAAGGTATTGATCACGCCCGGGTAGTTCATCATCTCGCCCAGGCCGATATTGTTGTTCCATTTGAGCAGACGCCTGATGTCGGAGGCCGTAATGGAAGCGCCGGACGTCTCCATGTGCGTGGCGGGCACGCATGAAGCAGCCTGGAAAAAGAAGTCCAGCGGCAGGTTGCGCGCGCAGTTCAGGACGAAACGGATGCCCGCCATGCCCGATACGTTGGTGATCTCGTGGAGGTCAGTGGATATAGAAGTCGTCCCGTGCGGCACCACGGTGCGGGCGTAATTTGCCGGGTGCAGCATGGAGCTCTCGATGTGGATGTGGCCGTTGATGAAGCCGGGCGCCAGGAAAGCCCCCCGGAGGTCGATGATGTCATTTGCCTCAGTGTAGTCGCCTATGCCGGCGATGCGCCCGTCGTACACAGCGACGCTGTTTTCTTCGATGCTGCTGGTGAAAACGTTGACGATGCCGGCGTTCTTGAGCAGCAGGTCGGCCGGCCTGTCGCCCCGCGCCACCGCTATTAAATCCGGCAGGTTCATATCCCCTCGTTTATTCAATATAGCAGATATCCGGCAGGTTGCGGTATCTCTCATTATAGTCGATACCGTATCCCACGATGAATTTATCGGGAACTGTCAAGCCTAAATAATCTATCTTCACATCCACCTTACGTCGCGCGGGCTTTTCGGTCAGGGCGCAGAGGGCGACCGAGGCCGGTTTTCTACGTTTGATATAACGCAGGAACCAGGCGGTGGTCAGGCCCGTATCGATGATGTCCTCCACCACGATGACGTGGCGTCCCTCCACCGGCTCGCTCATTTTACCCGGCATCCTGATCCTGCCCGACGACTCGGTGCCGCTGCCGTAGCTGGAAAGCCGAACGAAATCGATCTCCAGCGGGATATCCAGCCTGCGCACCAGGTCGGACATGAAGACGAAGGACCCCTTGAGTATGCCGATCAGGAGGGGGTTCTTACGCCGGTAGTCTCTTTTAATCTCGGAGGCCAGCCGTTCGACAGCCCTGTCAATTTCTTGGCGGTTGATGAGAATCTTTGGGTGTTCGGGCATACTTAGGATTATAGCTGCATGGACACTGGCTGTCTACGAAAGTATTTGTCCGGCAAGGCAGATAAATTCTCGTGCACTGACGAGGAGTCGTTTACAGCCGGATTCAGACCACCTGTTGTAGTAATCGGCGTCTTCCCTCAGACTCTTTGCTTCTTTTAAAGCTTCCAGCAGAGCGGAGGCAAGCAGATTCTTATCCACGAAAAGTTCTTTGATTGCGATGACCAGACAATAATGGCTCCTTTCACGCAGGCCCTCCGAATAAATGAGTGCTCTGGCTGCGTGAAACATGGAATAGTAAATCTGTATTGTCGCCCACTTGTAATTGCCGTCCGAAAACGTTTTCTCGGCGCTGTCGAGGTCGGACCGAGCTGTTTCGAGTTCTTTAATGGCCAATGCATCGCCGCGCGAAAAAGGCTTGAGCTTGCCCTTTTTAACACATTCAGCATACTCAGTACTCACTCTCTCCTCTCCCATAGCGCGATACCGGTCTCAATTTCACGGTGGAAAACGGGATCCGAAGCTTTCAGATCAGCCCACTCGACCGGTGTTTTGATAATAGCCTGGATTTTTCTATCAAGCCTGAAGGATGAAATGATCTTTTTGATAGGGACCGGATCAGGTGCCAGAATAAAAAGATCGATATCGCTGTCGGGACCATCCTCACCCCGCCCCGCACTGCCAAAAAGCCTTATTGATACAGACAGCGATTGAAGCCCGGACAGTAGCGGTCTCAGCATCGAAATGTTAATCAGGACTTTAAGCTGCTTGACATAAGCGTCTTCATATCTGGCCGAGTAAAGAGTGTATCTGCCCCTCTGCGATTTATCGATGAAGCCAAGCTTCAGCAACTCATCAAGAGCTAAGTATGCCCCCGATTTGCTGATATCGACCTGTTTGAGCAGTTCGCCGGCGGTGAAATCACGGCCCGTATTCACCGCCAGAAAGGAAAGAATCCTCAGAGTGTTGGTTGAAAGCAATATCGCGGGGAGATATTTCAACATCATATACTATTCAATAGTACAATAAAATAGACGAAAGGACAAAATAATGGACTCTAATATCAAATACAGTCGTGGATGCTGCAAACAATTGAAACAGCCTGTTCCGATTACGAGTGAAGTTGAAGCATTCTCAGATAATCTTACAGCTTGGAGACCAGCTTCTTGACGGCGCGGTTGAGGCCTTCCAGCGACAGGTTGTACATGGGGAAAAGCTTGGAGATGATCTGCACCGTGGGGTAGCTGCGCAGCACCGACGTCTCGGGGTTAAGCCAGACAACATGGCTGAAGTGAGACCTGAACTGCTTGAGCCTGTCGATGCCGGCGTGTTTCTGGTATCCGTGGAAATACAGGTCGCCGAAGCGGTCCATCAGCTCCGAATAAGCCATGCAGGCGTCGCCCACGAAGATGACCTTGTAGTCCGGCTCCAGTATCTTGAGCAGGTGCTCGATCGACTCCCCCTTGCGTTGCTGGATATCGCTGTAGAGCACATCGTAGGGGCAGTTGTGGAAGTAGTAGTATTTGAAAGCGCGGAAATGGCTGAGAGAGTTGGCGGCTGAGAAAAGCTGGCTGCAGAGGTCGGCGTATGGCTCCATCGACCCGCCGGCATCCATGATGAGCAGCAGCTTGATGCTGTTCTTGCGGGGACGCTTCCATTTGAATTCGATCTCGCCCGCGTTTTTACACGTGGCGTCGATGGTCCGGTCCAGGTCGAGCTCATCCTCGGGGCCGGCGCGGTTAAGCTGCCTGAGCTGTTTAAGGGCGACTTTAATCTGGCGGATATCCAGTGTAACGTCATCCCGGTAGTTGCGGAAATACCTCTGTTCGGCGATACGCACCGCGCTGCGCATGCCTCCCGGTCCACCCACCAGCATGCCCTGGGGATTATTGCCGGAGTGGCCGAAGGGCGACGTACCGCCCGTACCGATCCAATAGTTGCCCCCGTCATGCCGCTCCTTCTGCTCCTTCAGGCGCTTCTCGAATTCCCTGAGCAATTCCTCCAGGTCCATTTTCTGGATGGCCGCCAGCTCCTCCGGCGTTAGCTGCGGCCTGTTCCTGGGATTCATCAGCCACTGAACCAGCTCCTCGGTGACCTCGAAGGGAGGGGCTATGCCCCCGAAATATTCCTGAAAGGCGATGTCGTACTGGTCGAAATGGGTTTCGCTCTTAACCAGTATGGCGCGGGCCAGGTAGTAGAAGTCGCTCATGTTGCGGATAAGACGCTTGTCCAGGGCCTCCATCAGTATCATCCATTCGTTGATGGAGACGGGCACCTTCTTGTCCTTGAGCGTATAGAAAAAGGGAGTAAACATAGCCGGTTTCAATCAGGGCGAATTTACTCAGTTGCCGTATACATTATAGCCCCGTGTCTGCGCCTTCTTTTTTACGTGGTGCGTCACATAAAAATCGATATCGTTTTCCTTCTTTATCAGCGTGCCCAGGAAAGGAATCTCGCCGTCCTTGATCTTGCCGTCCAGCCCGCTGGCCATCAGCGCCTGTATCCAGTCGATTAATTCGCTGGTGGAGGGCTTTTTGCGGAAGTCGTCGATCTTGCGCAGGGTGTAGAAGGTATCCAGCGCCTCCTTGAGCAGGGCGTTTTTGATATCGGGGAAGTGGACCTTGACTATCTCTTCCATCAGGGGCGGTTCGGGGAACTCGATATAGTGGAAAATGCAGCGGCGCAGGAAGGCGTCGGGCAATTCCTTCTCGTTGTTGCTCGTGATGATGACGACAGGGCGGTGCTTGGCGGAGATGGTCTCATCGGTCTCGGGAATGTAGAAGCTCATCTCATCCAGCTCGTTGAGCAGGTCGTTGGGGAACTCCAGGTCGGCCTTGTCCACCTCGTCGATCAGCAGCACCACCTGCTCGGGCGCCGTGAAAGCCTGACCCAGCTTTCCCAGTTTGATATAGTGCTTGATGTTGGAGACATCCTTGCCGCCGAAACGGCTGTCGTTGAGCCGCTGCACGGTATCGTAAACATACAGGCCTTCGGCTGCCTTGGTTGTGGATTTTATATGCCAGCGGATTAAAGGTTTGCCCAAAGATACCGAGATGCTGTGCGACAGGAGCGTCTTGCCCGTGCCCGGCTCGCCTCTGACTAAAAGCGGCCTTTTGAGCACGATGGATACGTTTACGGCGTTTTTAAGCGCATCAGAGATGACATAATCCGCCGATCCTTTAAACTTTTCGAACTGGTCAGCTTTCATATTTTTCCTCCGGGGCGTCCTGGTTCACAGTTAAACCCTCCGGCCGGTGTGACCGGAGGGCCTGGTGATGCGGCGCTGAATTTATTACGAGAAAATTTTAGGTTAATAGCCGCCTAAAAGCAAGTAACATTGATTAATCCGTCAATATAACTCGATCGGTTTGGAATCGTTGAAATTGAATATAAATAGTGGTGTGCATGATATAATCACGAGCGGACGGGTAAATGAAAAAGTATAAAATTTTATTCAAACCATCCGGTCGGAAAGTATTCTGCAGCGACTACAGAGATCTACTCAGCTGCTGCCGCGAGAATCAGATTGAAATAGCCGGTGTCTGCGGAGGACAGGGCAAGTGCCGTTCCTGCAGGGTGCGCATCGAGAAGGGGACTGCAAGCCCGCCGTCGCCGAGCGAATTGAAGAAGCTCTCGCGCGATGAACTGGAGAGTGGCTGGCGTCTGGCCTGCCAGACCAGGCCCGCCGGCGATCTGATTGTATTCCTGCCGCCCGGCAAGGGACTGGCTTCAACCCCAGCATTTAAAGAAGAACTGCTGGCCAGGATTGTTCCGGACCGAAGGGTCGGGAGCAGCGGCGGCGCCTGTGGCGTGGCTATCGATCTGGGCACTACCAAGATAGCGGGATATCTGATTGACCTTGCCGGCGGCTGTATTCTGAGTAGCTGTGCTGTGGCCAACCCGCAGGCTATTTATGGAGACGACGTCATCAGTCGCATAACGTACGCCATGAGCTCAACCGACGGCTGCGAAAAGCTGCAGAAAAAGGCGGTCGTAGCGATCGATGAATTGATACGGGAGCTGTGTGTGCGTGCGGATTGTGCGCCCGGGGCGATAGTGAGGGCATCCGTCTGCGGCAATACGGCGATGCACCACCTGCTGCTCGGATTGCCGGTGGGCCAGCTTGCCCGTGCTCCGTATTTACCCTGGACGAAGGATCCGGTAAGCATTAGTGCCGGCAAGCTGGGATTAAAATCGGTAGGGAAGGCCGATGTATACCTGCTTCCCAATATCGGGGGATACGTGGGTGGCGACCATGTTGCGGTGCTGGCGGCAACGGATGCCGGCAATCTCAAATCAGCCACTCTTATCGTCGATATCGGCACCAATACCGAGATATCTCTGGCGGTCGCTGGAGATATCACCAGCGTATCCTGCGCCTCCGGCCCGGCCTTCGAGGGGGGACATATAAAGCACGGCATGAAGGCCTCGGCCGGGGCTATCGATAAGATAGTGATAGAAGACGGCAGGGTCAGATACAGTACCATCGGCAGGCACAGGCCGGCAGGGATCTGCGGTTCAGGCATGCTCGATGCCGTGGCCCGGATGTCCGGCGCCGGCATAATCGACTCGGGAGGCAGGATGCAGAGTGAACATCCTCTTGTACGTGTGAATGGGGGACGCCCGGAGATTTTGATCGCCGGCAGGGACAGGTCGGCTAACGCAGAAGATATCGTGATCTCACAGGGAGACATACGGGAGCTGCAGCTGGCCAAGGCCGCCATCCGCACGGGGATCGACGTTTTACTGGGATCAGCGGGCATGATTGCAAAGGATGTCAGGAACGTGATTATCGCCGGGACGTTCGGGAACTACATTGATATAAAGAGCGCGATCAGAGTGGGTATGCTGCCGGACCTGCCGCTGAGACGTTTCAGCCAGGTCGGCAATGCGGCCGGCGCTGGTGCCTGCATGGTGCTGGTGTCCGGCGCAGCACGTAAAAAAACAGAAGCGATGGCAAGGCGGGTGAAGTATCTGGAACTGGCTGACAGGCCTGATTTTATGGAGTTGTTCGTCAAGGCGTTGAACGTCGGTTGACGGCTCCGACGGTAATGCTGATCAATATCAGGTAAGATCACAAATTGCAGGGAGGTCTTGTATGGAAATCGGCAATCACTGGGACGAGATAATCAAAATATTTGAGGAAGCGTACAAGAGCTGTTTCCACTACGCCGTGGCCTCGGTAAATCCCGATGGTTCGCCGCATGTCACACCCATCGGGGGTCTTGCACTGAGGGATAACCGGACCGGCTTCTATTTCGAGGAGTTTCCCTCGCGTCTGCCGGAGAACCTCAAGCATAATCCGCGCGTCTGCGTGATGGCGGTCAACGCCGACAAGCTGTTCTGGGGCAAAGCGTTGATGGACGGCAGGTTCACCTCGCCGCCGGGCGTCAGGCTGTTGGGAAAAGCCGGCGAGGTCAGGGAGGGAACGAAAGATGAAATAGCCTTCTGGCAGAAGAAGATCGGTTTCACCAGCAAGATGAAAGGCTACAAGATTATGTGGGAAGGCATGCGTCACGTGCGTGATATTCAGTTCGATGCCTATGAGCCCATTTATCTGGGCGCTATGCTGGCCGGCCTGGAATAGGGCGTTTATAATTTCTCCGTATATGATGGGCAAGAGACAGGAAAAAATACTCGTTGGCATGAGCGGCGGGCTGGACTCATCGGTGGCGGCGGCCCTGCTCGTTCAGAAGGGATATCATGTCACCGGCGTGACCATGAAGACCTGGGCAGGCGGGGATGTGCCGATCGGGCCAGGGCATGGATGCTACGGGCCGGGGGAAGAAGAGGATATCGAAGACGCCAGGAAAGTGGCGAAGAAACTTGGAATAGACTGTTGCGTGATCGACCTGTCTGCAGAATTTAAAAACGAGGTACTGGACTATTTCTGCCGCGAGTATAAATGCGGAAGGACCCCCAGCCCCTGCCTGGTATGCAACAGCCGCATCAAGTTCGGCAGGCTTCTGGCTGCAGCCGCAGAGAGCGGTATCGAGTTCGATTATTTCGCCACCGGACATTACGCGCGCTGCGAACGCGACCCGCACAGCGGCCGCTATTTGCTGAAAAAAGGAAAGGACCTGCGCAAGGACCAGTCGTATTTCCTGGCATTCTTGAAGCAGGAACAGCTTGCCAGGATCATGTTCCCGCTGGGCGGGCACACAAAGCGTGAGGCAAGGTCCATTGCCTCCGAGCTGGATTTGGAGGTCAGGGATAAGCCGGAGAGCCAGGATTTTATCGGCTTCGATTACCATGCGATACTGGAGGACATGCCGTCCGGCCCCATAACCGATGCAGGGGGAAAACGCCTGGGGAACCATCGGGGTCTGGGCTTATATACAGTGGGCCAGCGTAAAGGCCTGGACCTGAGCGGCGGGCCGTACTATGTGACGAGGATCGATGCTGAAACCAATACCGTCATCGTGGGCAGAAAGGAAGATTTACTCAGGAGCAGTCTCGTGGCATCCCGCTTAAACTGGATAGCCATAGAAAGGCCCTCTGAATCGATGAAATTGACCGCCAGGATAAGGTACCAGCACGCGGGCGCCGAAGCTGAAATCGTTCCTCTGGACAGGGACAGGGTGAAAGTGAGGTTTACCTCCCCCCAGTCGGCCATAGCTCCGGGACAGGCCATAGTATTTTATGACGGGAGCACCGTTATCGGCGGTGGGATAATAGAAAGCTGATTATAGTCAGTGAAACACGTCAGCAGATTCCGAGACCTGCTTCATGCTTAAGAATGAAAAAGGAGGAATAAATAGACCGCGCAGATGAAAATAGATAAGATCAGGTTTAAGTCCATCGATATTCCGTGCCTTACACGCGGGATCGCCGATAATTCACTGGAGTTGATCGGCAATACGCCGCTGGTGCGTCTCAACAGGATCGCCGCCGGTGCAAAGGCCGAGCTGGTGGCGAAGCTTGAGTCGTTCAATCCAACAAGCAGCATCAAGGACCGTGTCGGCGTTGCCATGATACTGGCCGCCGAGGAGAACGGGGCGATCAGTAGAGATACTGTTCTCATCGAGTCCACCAGTGGAAACACGGGCATTGCGCTGGCCTTTGTGGCTGCGCAGCGTGGATACAGGCTCATACTAACCATGCCCGACTCCGTATCGCTGGAGCGCAGACAGCTCCTGGCGATTTTCGGCGCCGAGTTGGTGCTTACCCCCGGGGCGCAGGGTATGCCGGCGGCGGTGGCGAAAGCGGAAGAGCTGGCCGCACAAAATAAAAATTACCTGCTACTTCAGCAGTTCAAGAATGAGGCCAATCCTGCCATACACAGGGCAACGACTGCTGACGAAATCTGGCGCGACACCGATGGTCGCGTGGATGCGGTCGTATCGGGTGTTGGAACTGGCGGCAGCATCACCGGTATTGCAGAGGTTATCAAACCGAAGAAGCCCGGATTCAAAGCTATTGCCGTCGAGCCTGAGTCTTCACCGGTCTTGTCGGGCGGCAAGCCCGGTCCCAATAAGATACAGGGAATTGGTGCAGGCTTTGTGCCCGACATCCTGAGAACGGACCTGCTGGACGAGATCATCCTGGTAAAGCACGAAGACGCGGGCGATATGGCCAGGCGTCTGGCCAGGGAGGAGGGCATCCTGGCGGGCATATCCTCAGGCGCCGCCGTTTGGGCCGCCCTGCAGGTAGCTAAACGTCCTGAATACAAAGGTAAATTAATCGTAGTTATTTTGCCTGATACCGGGGAACGTTACCTCTCAACCTGGCTGTTTCAGGACCTGAACGTTCATAACGGAGCGGTATAGTATTTTCCTTGCACGCAGAAACAATGACCGTCAAGTTTGGGCTACAGATAAGCCGGGATGGCCCTGCTTTGCTAAAATAGAGGGATAAATCCGGACTCGAGGATTATATGAAACACATTTACATGGACTATGCGGCCACCACGCCCATGCTGCCGGAGGTCGCCCAGGCGATGCAGCCCTATTTCAGCCAGAGATTCGGCAATCCATCCAGCATACACTCGATGGGACAGGAGGCCAGGGATGGCATCGATCAGGCGCGTTCGAAGGTTGCTACACTCATCGCGTGCAGGCCGGAGGAAGTGGTCTTTACGGGCGGTGGGACGGAGGCGGATAACCATGCCATAAAAGGGGTTTGCCTGGCCAACCGGGAGAAGGGTAACCATATCATTACTACGTCCATCGAACACCACGCCGTGCTCAACACATGTAACTACATGAAAAGTCTGGGTTTTGGCGTCACGGTTGTGCCGGTTGATAAATACGGCATGGTAGACCCTGACCGTATAAAGAAAAGCATAACGCATAAGACTCTGCTGGTTTCGGTCATGCATGCCAACAACGAGGTGGGCGCCATACAGCCGATCGAGGAGATCGGCCGCATCACACGGCAGGCCGGCGTGTATTTTCATGTTGACGCGGTCCAGACCGCAGGGCACCTGCTTATAGACGTCGATAAACTGGGTATAGACCTGTTGTCGGCGTCGGCGCATAAGCTTTATGGACCCAAGGGCGTGGGCATGCTCTATGTGCGTGAGGGCACGCGTATAGCGCCGCTGCTGCACGGCGGAGAACAGGAAAACGAGAGGCGCGCCGGCACCGAGAACGTGCCCGGCATTGTTGGATTCGGTAAGGCAGCTGAGATCGCCCTCGCCGGTATGGGGGAAGAGGCGGGCAGACTCTCGGGATACCGGGACCGGCTGATCGATTCCGTTATGGGAAAGGTAGCCGACGTTTACCTCAACGGCCACAGGGAATCCCGGCTGCCCAATAACGCCAATTTCAGTTTCGACTTCATCGAGGGCGAATCGATTTTGATGTACCTGGATGCCGAGGGTATTTGCGCTTCCACCGGCTCAGCCTGCAGTTCCACCAGTTCGGAGCCGTCACATGTTCTGACGGCGCTGGGCATACCGGTCGAGCGGGCGCGCGGCTCGGTCAGATTTACACTGGGAAAGTGGACATCCGCCGAGGATATAGATAAAGTAGTGGAGGCGCTGCCGCGTATCATTGAGAAATTGCGAGCTATGTCGCCGCTGGTGAAGGAGAAGTGCGGCTGGATTAATTACCTGTAAAGATAAACGGCGGAAAACAGTAAAAGCGGGGAGGTTGAAAGATGACGGTTGAGAAGATGGTTAAAAACAGGCTGATCAGGGAAGCTGATGCCGATGCCCTGGTGATAAAAACGCTGATGGCCTCGGCCGCCGACGGCCTGGGGCGTGCCGCGCAGGATATAGAGAAGCAGCCCGTCAGGTGCTTTGCACTGGCCTACGATGCTGTCTATGACGCCTGCTGCGCCTATATGCGGTCGCAGGGCTACCGCACCGTGGCTGCCAGTGACCACGCGACGGTGCTGGCTTTCTGCAGGCTATTGTTGCCCCAAGACGATGTGCGTGTTCTCAGGACATTCGAGGTTACCGAGAAAAAAAGGCACAGGGGCATGTACAGCGGCAGGTACTCCATCGGAGCGGCGGAGGCGGCCGAGATGGTGGCCGCCGCGCGGCGGCTGATCCAGCAGATAAAAGATATTACAGAAATAGCGTCCGGTCATGGCCCTGCTACCGGCTGAGTGTTGAAGCTGAAAGCCTTGTCTCTGAATAGTCCGAGGCAGACATCCACCACCGCCGGATCGTAAAGGCGGCCCTTTTTGCTCTCGATCTCATTGAGAGCCTTCTCCACACCCAGGGCTGGACGGTAAGGCCGGTGCGAGGCCATGGCCTCCACCACGTCGGCCACCGCCAGTATCTTGGCTGTGGGGAGTATCTGGCCGTCTTTCAGCCCGTTGGGATATCCCGAGCCGTCCAACCTCTCGTGGTGCTGAAGCACCGTCAGGGCAACCGGCCCGGAGAACTCGATCCCTGACAGGATATCGAACCCGCCCTGCGCGTGAGTTTTGATTATCTCCCACTCCAGATCGGACAGCCGGCCCGGCTTGGTCAGGATGTCGGCCGGTACATACATCTTGCCTATATCGTGTACCATGGACGCCATGATGAGGTGTTCCACCGCCGCATCGTTCATGCCCATCTCAAGTGCTATTGCGCTGGCCAGGCTGGCTACCTTTTGTTGGTGGCCGGCGGTATACGGATCGCGCAGGTCCACTATGCGGGCCATGGCCTTGATGGAGTCATGCAGCGTCTTTTGCAGGGCCCTGTAGCTGGCTGCAAGCTCGTTTTCGGCCTTATGGCGCCTTGTGATGTCTCGGCCGTAGGCGAGCACCGCGAAAGATCTGCCTGTTTCGTCGTACAGGGGGATTTTTGTGGTGTCGTAAACGTGCAGGGTGCCGTCGCCCCAAGTGACAAGGTTATTGAGGTTGTGCAGTGTCTTCCCGTCCATAGCCTCATTATCATCGCTGTGAAAACCCGTAATCCCTTTGGCCGGATTGCCACAGCATAACTCCTCGGAAAAGAAATCGGTATCGGGTCGCCCGATCATATCCTGGGGTTGTACGTTTTGCGATTCGGCGAAAGTCTTGTTGACCAGCAGGAACCTGTGCTGAGGGTCCTTGGCATATATCCAGTCCGGCGTCGAGTCTATCACGTTCTGCAACAGTATTTTGGATTTCAGTATGGCGTCCTCCGACTGCTTGCGGCCGATGGCGTAGCGCATGGCTCTTAAAAGCATATGTCCGTCGATCCGGCCTTTGACCAGGTAATCCTGGGCGCCCATTTTAAGAGCCTCCAGCGTGGTCTTCTCGTCATCGGGGTCGGTCATCACGACAATGGGAGTATGTAGGTGCTCGTTTTTCAACGCGATCAGCGTATCTATGCCCTGACAATCGGGAAGATTGAGGTTAAGCAGCACGACATTAACGCCGTTGTGTCTGAGCAGTTCCAGGCCCTCGGCCAGGTTCAGCGCATATTTATCCTGGCAGTCGATGCCGGGGGCTTCTTTTAAGAGCTTTCTGATTAAACGCGCATCCGCCGGGTTGTCTTCAACAATCAGGACGGTGATGGACTTATCGGGATCATCAGGTGTGGTCATTTATTCTCCTCTGGCTGACAGGATCAGCACGATATTAGTAATGATTGCTGACCGTGTGCCGGGACCGGTATATCACTGTGCAGGCGTTTATCATAGATGTATTGGGATGTCCCATCACCGGGACGCCTTGCCGTGCCGGATTCTATTTCATCAGCAGGATGCTGACTGAGATCTCTTTTACTAATATATCACATATGTATTGATTAGTCAGCCAGTTTGTACAAATTTTTATAGGCGGCTGAAAAATCAGCGTCTTCACGCTCGAACTGATTGCGGAGGTAACGCATCCTCTCTGCGAAATGCGCTCCATCCTGTTCGCGTACCAGGTTGAGCCAGTAATCGGTTTTCTCCCGGAAAAGCTGCTCGATGCCGGCCATATTTGGCAGGTTCATCTGCAGTGAGGAATAGAAATCGGGATCCTCGGAAAGGACGGCCTTTGCCAGCGTGAGCAGTAGGCGGAAGCTGGTGCCGCTGATCTCACCCGCCTCCTTCAGGCTGCCCAGGCTCAGCAATGTATCGGCAGATACGAGTGCTATGAAATGGGCCAGGCCCAGCACCACACCCATCAGTTCATCGTGCTGCAATGGGGACATAATGGCCACGCAGGCTCCCCTGGCCTCGAGAAACCCGCGAAGCTGTGCCGCCAGTGACTCCTCCACATCATTTGCAGGTGTTAGCACAAACCTTTGTCCGGCTATTGATTCAGCCCCCGGGCCGAACATGGGATGCGTGCCCAGTATACGGCAGCCGCTGAAATATCTGTGCATCGCCTCTATCGGGCGTGCCTTGACCGAGGTGATGTCGAATATATATTGCTCCGGCTTTACGTACGGGGCTATCTCGCGGGCTATGTCCTCGAAGCTATTAACAGGCACTGACAGGACGACCGCATCGGCCTGCTTCACCGCTTCTTTACTGGATGCGGCCCGGCAGCCCAGCTCCCCGGCGGCCTTTTCAAGCTTTACCCGGTCGCGGCCGGCTATAATGACCCGCAGGCCCTCGCCCAGCAGGGCCCGGGCAAACCACCTCCCCATCTTGCCATATCCGCCTATGATAGCAACCCGGGTAATTTTACCGCTCATGTTTGCCTGGCCTTGGGATAGGACCCCAGCACCTTGAGGAAAAGTGAGATATCCTCCAATTGTATCAGCGTCTGATGCACTGCGCTATCGCTGCGGTGCCCCTCGAAATCCAGGTAGAAATTGTATTCCCAGGGTTTCTGCCGGGTGGGACGCGACTCTATCTTGGTCAGGTTGATCCGCCTTTTGGCGAACTCGCCCAGCGCCTGGTACAGCGTGCCCGGTTTGTGCTTGAGCAAAAAGACGATGGACGTCTTGTCATGGCCTGTTGGCGGCGCATCTGTGCGGCCGAGAACGAAGAACCGGGTGGTATTGCGGGGATTGTCTTCGATCTCGCGGTCGAGTATTTTCATATCGTAAATCTGTGCGGAACGGGCGCCGGCGATGGCCGCCCCGTCCATGATCTTCTTCTCCTTGATCATCTTCACGCTGCCCGCCGTATCGTAGGCCGGGATGATCTCGCAGCCCAGGCGCCGCAGGTATGCCTGGCACTGCGCCAGGGCCTGAGGATGGGAGTAGATCCGCTTGATGGATGACGTCGAAGCTCCGCGGTTGACTATTAAACAGTGCGAGACCCTGATCTGTGTCTCACCGCAGACCATCACATCCGCGTCCAGCAGCAGGTCGTAAGAGCGGCTGATGCTGCCTTCCTGAGAGTTCTCAACCGGCACGATCCCGCAGGGCACTCCGCCTTCCTGCACCAGCTTGAATACCTCGTCGAGCGTCTCGCAGGGTCGCGTCAGAACGGAATTGCCGAAGAAGTCGAAGGCCGCCTCCTGGCTGTAGGCGCCGTCCTGTCCCTGGAAGGCGACCTCTGTCCCCTGTACGCTCCTCGATGCAGCGATAATCTGGCGGTAGAGCCGTTCCACATCCTCCGGATTGATGTTCTCTTTTACCGCCAGACGCCTGACGTGCTCCAGCACCGCCTTTTCGCGGGCGGCATCCTGGATACGGCCCCGTCCCTTCTTCTTGAGGTCTCCTATCTTGCGGGCTGCCTTCAACCGCCGGGACAACAGCTCAACAATATTCGAATCGATGCTGTCGATGTCTTTCCTTAGATTATCCAAGCTCATGAGATTATTCTCCCTATATGGCCGGCCCGCAAGGCGAAGTCGCACAGCACCAGCGACATCATGGCTTCAACCACGGGCACAGCCCTCGGCACGATGCAACTATCGTGCCGGCCCTTAATGGATAGATCGATCGTCCGGCCTGTCTTCAGGCTGACGGTCTTCTGGCTTTTACCGATAGACGCAGTGGGTTTGAAGACTATTCTGGCGATAATGGGCATACCGTTGCTCAATCCGCCCGATACGCCGCCTGCATGGTTGGTAAGAGTGACTATTCTCTTGTTTTTTACGCTGAAG
>Ga0208047_1000343_pt1 | contig 17572 bp, 12 predicted proteins | sample Kivu_220m_FD_184162 | JGI IMG/M metagenome (GOLD analysis project Ga0208047, IMG submission 184162) | Freshwater microbial communities from Lake Kivu, Western Province, Rwanda to study Microbial Dark Matter (Phase II) - Kivu_220m (SPAdes)... | ecosystem: Environmental > Aquatic > Freshwater >...
TGGCTCCGGACTTTTGAGGGGTCAAGGTGAACGTGACGGGCGAGGCCGTTGTGTTGCGGATCGTGACTTCCGGACCGCCCGGCGTCGCCGGCCCGCTCTGGCGCCGCATCGTCGTCAGGATGACCATTTTTCTAAATAGCGCGAAGAGGGAAAAAAGTCAAGAAGGCCGCGGGCTAATCGGAGAAACCGAGGGCCTTGCGCAATTCGCCGCGGAGCGGGTCGGTGACGATGAAGAGGTCCTCGGGAAACGCCCGGTAGGAGAGCATGTGCTCGTAGGTGATCCCGGAGTGGCCGGCGTTGAGGGCCAGGCCGGCGATGAACTGGAGGCGGAGGTTGCGGTCGCGGTTCCGCTCCGCCTTGGCCAGCCAGGGCTTGAGCTCGGCGTCCCGGCCGGCGTAGGTCGAGAGGAGGGCGACCGCGGTCCCCAGGTTGACCTCCTGGAGCGAGAGGGCGACGACGGCATGGTCCGAGTTCCTCAGCCGGCCGTCCAGGGCGTCGACGTCGATCCGGGTCGGGCCGTCCCGGCCGAGGAGGACGACGTCGTATCCCATCCCCATGAGGTCGTTCGACCAGATCGTCCCGCCCGGAAAGACGTCGAAGAAGGTCGCGACCTCGCTCCGGACGACGTCCTCGCTGCTGTCGTAGAGGGGAACCCACTGGGTGATGACCCCGCCGGGATTGAGGCGGCGCCGGCACATCTCGAAGTACTCCCTCGTGTAGAGCGTGGCCGAGCCTTTGACCCAAGGATGGATCGGGTCCGAGGTGATGATGTCGAACCTTTCGTCCGTCGTCAGGATGTAATGGCGGGCGTCGTCGATGACGATCCGGACGCGCGGGTCCTCGACGACGTCGTAGTTTTCGGACCCGAAGTAGCGGGCCACGACCTTGGGGATGAGCGGCTCGATCTCGCAGATGACGACCCTTTCGACGGTCGGATGGACGAGAAAGGCGCCGGCGGTCACGCCCGCCCCGCAGCCGACGACGAGGACGGATTTCGGGGCGGGATGGACGAGGGCCGGGATGTGGCCCAGCATCCGCTCGAGGCGCATGTCCTGGGGATCGCTCGAGGCTTCGACCTTGCCGCTGACGTGGAAGTTCCGGATCCCTTCGGCGAGCTGGGTGACGGCGACGGAGCTGTTCGTCCCTTCGCCGACGAAGAGCGGCGTCGCCTCTCCGACCTTCCGGGGGACGTCGCGGCCGTAGGCGATGAGCTCCCAGGGCGTCTTCGGGATGGAAAAGAGGAGGGCCGCGACGAGTCCGGCGGCGACGATCGTCACGCCGCGGAGCCCCGGTTCGGGGAGAGCGCTCTTCGACGGCCGGAAGAAGGGCCGGAGGGCCGAGGCCAGGGCGACGGCGGCCGCGACGAAAGCCAACGCGATGAGGATCATTTGCGACGCCCGCGTTCCGATCCAGGGGACGAGGACGAGGCTGAAGCCGATCGACCCGACGATGGCCCCGACGGTGTTGGCCGCATAGACATGCCCCACGAACCGGCCTGGCTCCTTTCCGCCCGGGGCCGCCGCGGCCAGGGCCAAGGGGAAGCTTGCTCCCCAGAAGAGGGTCGGAGGGAGGACGGCCCAAATTGTCCGGAGAAGATCGAGCTGGAATCCGAACCAGGGGTTCGTGACAAGCTGGGGATTGACCGGCCAGAAGGGGAGGGATTTCGTGATGATGAAGGCCGTCCAGGCGATGGCGGCTCCGAGGAAGAGCTGGCAATATCCGAGAGCGGCCAGGGGACTTGCCGTCCTCCGGGCGGTGTAGGCTCCGGCCGCGCTCCCGGCGGCCAGTCCGGCGAGGAAGACCGTCAGGATGATCGAGAACGTGTAGACCGTCGCTCCGAGGAGGAGCGACAGAAGGCGCGTCCAGATGACTTCGGCCCCGAGGGCGCTGCAGCCAGAAAGGGCGATCGCCAGATAAACCGGCCACGGTTTCATTTTCGGGCCGTGCCTGGAATCTTCCGCCTGTTTCTCGGCCGGGCGGTGGAGGGTGCGGGCGGCGAGGAAAAGGGCGATCCCGGTGACAACGAGGTTGAGGGCGACGGCGGCGAATGTGGCCGCGGTCATGTCGTGAACGCGGAGGAGATAGAATCCGGCGAGCAGGCATCCCAGGACGGCGCCGGCCGTGTTGGAGCCGTAGAGGAAACCCATCCGGGCCACGCCCTCCGGGGTCGCCTCGAGCCAGCGGGAAACGGCCGGCAGGGTCGCCCCCATGAGCGTCGTCGGGGCGAGAAGACAGACGGCGGCGACGAGAGCCCTGAGGAGAATTCCCCCGAAGCCGGGCCCGGCGAGCGAGGCGTAGAACCGGACGACGACCGGCATGGCGAAGAGGACGAGGAGGCCGAAGGCGCCGATCGCCAGTTCGAAAAGCGCGTAGACGCGCAGGGGATGGCGGCGGAGGGAGACGAGGCGCGGCAGGAGGAGGCTGCCGAGGCACATCCCGCCCATGAAGGTTCCGAGGAGGACGGCGAGCGACACGGCCGTCGAGCCGATGACGAGCTCGAGAAGCTGGAACCAGACGATCTCGTAGATGAGCGCTGCGCCGCCGCTGCCGACGAAGAGGATGAGGACGACGGGGAAGGGCCGCCGATTCGGTTTCACGGCCCTATTCCATAACCCAGGCCGGGCCGGATTGCAAGGCCATAGGGCCTCCGAGCTTTCCGAACGGCTTTCACTCAGGATCTCGAGGACACTGATTTGTCGGGGCGTGTTGCGGCGTCATGACCATCCTCTAACCCCGGCCCCGGGGAACCAGTCCCGTCGGTTCCCCCCCTCGGTGCGTAAGCGCTTCCAAGACTTTGACTTCATTGATACTCACCCCACCTACCTCCCCTTGAACCAGGGGAGGCCCCGAAACATGTCAGCGCTTCCGAGAGCCGGCCCCCCTTCCGCTACGGGGTCACGAGGACGGCCATGCCGCCGCATGACACGCCGAGCCCTTCGAAAAGCGTCTGCGGGGAGGCAAACCTCACAACGTTCCGGCCGTCCGGCAAAGCCTGGAAGCCCGAAAAAATTAAGCTCGGAGAAAGGCTTTCATCAGGCGAGGCAGGATCTGGCTTGACAGACAAGACGGAATAGAAACATCATGAGACACCGATGAAACCGAACAGAAGGAGGAAATCCATGATCCGTAAACGAGCCTATGGTTCGGTCGCGGCCGCCGCCGCCCTCGTCGCCATTCTCGCCGCAGGCGCATCGGGACAGACGGCCAAGCCGTATTCCCTTGACGACGTCCTGAGCTATGCCTTCGCCTACGAACTCGCTTCGGCGAAGAAGGCTGACCGGATCGCCTGGTTCGAGTTCGAGCGGGGCCGGCGGAACGTCTGGACGGCCGCCGCCCCGGATTTCAAGCCCGTCCGCCTGACGGATTTCGCCGAAGACGACGGGACGGACCTGACGAACGTCGCCATTTCCGATGACGGGGAAGTCGTCGTCTTCGTCCGCGGCCACGACCTCAACCGCGAGGGCTGGTCGGCCAACCCGTCCCATTTTCCGGACGGGGCCGAGCAGGCGATCTGGGCCGTCCGGACGAAGGAGGCCAAGCCGTTCCGTCTCGCCGCGGGCACCGACCCCGTTCTCTCGCCCGGCGGGTTGATGGTCCTCTTCGTCAAGGAAGGGCAGATCTACGGCGTTCCCATTCCCGCGCCCGGAAAGGCGGCGCCGGAGGCGGACGATGAAAACCTAAAACCTCTCTTCCGGACCTGGGGGACGAACAGCTCTCCCCGCTGGTCGCCCGATTCGCGGAAGATCGCCTTCACGAGCGACCGGCGCGACCACAGCTTCATCGGGATTTATGAGCTCGAAACCCGCCGCATCTCGTATCTTCTCCCTTCGGTCGATCGCGATACGAGCCCTTCGTGGTCGGGAGACGGGACGAAAATCGCTTTCATCCGCAGGCCCGGTTCGGCCTTCGCCCAGATCACGGCCGAAGCCCAGGCGCAGGTTTCGCGGGCGCCCGGGTTTCCGGGATTCAAGCGCGAGGCCGCTCCGCCGGCCGCTCAACCCGCCCAGCCGTCGCAAACGATGATCGGGCCCGGCTTCCAAGAGGCGAAATTCGCCGACGGCCGCGTCCTGACGTTCTGGGTCGCGGACGTCGAGAAAAATGCCGGGGAAAAGGTCTGGCACGAGCCGCTCGACGATCAAAGCTTCCGGGCCGTCCGGGAGATCATCTGGGCCGGCGGCAACCTTATCTTCCGGCTCGAGCGGAACAACTGGCAGCACGATTATTCGGTTCCCCTCGCCGGCGGGCCCGACTCCGCGCCCATCAACCTGACTCCGGGCGAGGGCGAGGCCGAAACCATCGGCTTGTCGGCCGACGGGCGGACGCTTTTCTATACCTCCAATGTCGGAGACATCGACCGCCGGGACCTCTGGGCTTCTCCGACGGCGGGAGGCGGGCCAACGCAATTAACAAAAGGGGAGGGGCTCGAGACCGAGGCCGCGCCTCTCGCTTCGGGCAGCCAGGTCGCCGTTTTCTATTCCGACGCCCGGCGCCCGCGAGGCGTGGCTTTGGTCCCGGCCAAGGGGGGCGAGGCCCGGCTCATCACGAAAACTCCCGCAACTTTCCCCCTCGAGGCCCAAATCGTCCCGGAACAGGTCATCCTGACCGCCGAGGACGGCCTGAAATTCCACAACCAGCTCTTCGTCCCCAGGGACATCGCCCCCGGCGAAAAGCGGCCGGCGATCCTTTTCACCCACGGCGGGCCGGGCCGGCAGATGCTCCTCGGCTACCATTACATGTTCTTCTACCACATGGCCTACGCCGTCAATCAGTACTTCGCCGGCCGGGGATATGTCGTCATCTCGGTGAATTACCGTTCCGGGATCGGCTACGGCCGGGAATTCCGGATGGCTCCCGACCGCGGCCGGGCCGGGTCGTCCGAGTACCAGGACATCGTCGCCGCGGCGAAATACCTCCAGTCCCGGCCCGACGTCGATCCCGGCCGGATCGGCCTCTGGGGCCTGTCCTATGGAGGCTTGCTGACGGCCATGGGATTGTCGAGGAACTCGGACATCTTCAAGGCCGGGGTTGACATCGCCGGCGTCCATCTCTGGGGAAACTCCCTCGACGTGAACAACACGGCCTTCAAGGCTTCCTCGATTTCGACGATCGACAAGTGGACCTCCCCCGTCCTCCTCGTCCACGGCGACGACGACCGCAACGTCGCCTTCTCCCAGACGACGGGCCTCGTCCAGCTTCTCCGGGCGCGCCAAGTCCCCTACGAGCTGATCGTCTTTCCCGACGAAGTCCACGATTTCCTCGTCTTCGGCAAATGGCTCCAGGTCTTCCGCCGCTCGGAAGCGTTTTTCGAGAAATATCTCGGCGGCGCCGGCGGGTCGAAGCGGCCCTGAGGGGGGAGGCTTTGACTTGAAAAGCGATTTTTTTTTAGGTAGGATATCCAATCGGATAAAGGCAGGCGCACGGGCCCGTCAAGGGACAGAATCCTCGCCTTTCATTCACTCAGACTCGCAAAGGAGGCGAGGATGAACATCTACGTCGGCAACCTTTCTTTCCAGGTGGCCGAGGCCGACCTCCAGGAGGCTTTCGCCGCCTTCGGCGCCGTCCAGAGCGTCTCGATCATCAAGGACAAGTTTTCCGGCCAGTCCCGCGGCTTCGGCTTCGTCGAGATGCCGAACCAGGAAGAGGCCGAGAAAGCCATCGCCGCGCTCAACGGCAAGGACCTCAAGGGCCGGGCGATCACGGTCAACGAGGCCAGGCCGCGGACGGAGCGCCCCCGCACGGGCGGGGGCGGGCGCGGCGGTTTCGGAGGCGGCCGACGCTTCTGAGACGGACGGTTCACAGCCAAGCGCGTTTTCAACGCCAGTTCAACGGGGCGGTTCGGGCGAACCGCCTTTTTTTTTCGAGACCTTGACCTGAGGAGGATCCATGGCCAAGAGCAGCCGGGCTTATCGAAGCGCGAAACGGAGCCGCGAGCTCGACCGCTTGCGCAAGCAGGAAGAGAAAAGACTGCGCCGTCAACATAAAGCGGGATTGCCGGCCGAGGGAGAAGGGACCGAGGGGGGAGGGCTTACGGCCGAGGGCGGCGGGGAGGCGGAGACGCCCAGCGCCCCCGGAACGGACGATTCCGGCGAAGAGCCGGCCTGAGCGGTTTCCCGCGAAATCGGCCGCCGCGCGAAATCTCATCCGTCGTCCCGGGGAATGAAGAGGAGGAAGGGATGAAGGTCAAGGCGTTCTGCGACAATCAAGTCAAGGCCATCCGGGAAACGGTCGGCGACGGAGCGGCGATCTCCGCCCTCTCCGGCGGAGTCGACAGTTCGGCCTGCACCGTCTTGGCCCACCGGGCGCTGGGAAACAGGCTCAAGGTCATCTTCATCGACGACGGCCTGATGCGCGAGGGCGAGCCGGCCGAGGTCAAGGCCGTGTTCGCCAAGCTGGGGATCAAGGTCGAGGTTGTCGAGGCGGCCGGCGAGTTTTTCGCCGCCCTGGCCGGAAAAACCGACCCGGAGGAAAAGCGGAAGGCTTTCCGCCAGACGTTCTATTCGGTCTTCGGCCGCGAGGTCCTCGGGAGCGGGGCCCGGTTTCTCGTCCAGGGAACGATCAAGGCCGACATCATCGAGACGAAAGGCGGGGTCAAGACCCAGCACAACATCCTCGAGCAGATCGGGATCGATCCCGAGATGGGATTCGGCTTCAAGGTCGTCGAGCCGCTCAAGGAGCTGTTCAAGCCCGAGGTCCGGGTCGTGGCCAAGGCGGTCGGGCTGCCCGAGAGAATCTTCGCCCGGATGCCCTTTCCCGGGCCGGGGCTGATGACCCGCGTCTTGGGTGAGGCGACGCCCGAGCGGGTGGCCGTCGTCCGAAAGGCGACCAGGATCGTCGAGGACGGTATCAGGAAGCTCAAGCCCTTCCAGGCGTTCGCCGTGCTCCTGGCCGACAAGGGGACGGGGATCGAGGGCGGGGCGCGGAAATTCGGCGACATCATCATCATCCGGTCGGTCGAGAGCCGCGATGCCATGACGGCCAAGGCGACGCCCGTCCCCTGGGACGTCCTGATGATGATGTCCCGGCGGATGGTCAAGGAGATCCCGACCGTGGTCCGGGTCGCCTACGAGCTCACGCCCAAGCCGCCGGCGACGATCGAATACATCTGAGCCGGGCCCGCTCGTATTGACGGAGCGCGCGGGGCGGGGATATAGTGTCCCCCGAGACAAGGAGCCCGCGATGCCCAAGAAATCCAATCGGCCCTTCCTCCCCTTCGGAGACCAGCAGACCGCCCCCTGGTACGGCAAGGCCATCCTCTCGGTCAAGCAATTCAACCGTTCCGACCTCGAATACATCATCGGCGTCGCCCACGAGATGCGGATCATGGTCGAGCGGGTCGGGACCTTTGACCTTCTCAAGGGGAAGATCCTGGCCAACCTGTTCTACGAGCCATCCACCCGGACGTCCTCGTCCTTCCTGGCGGCCATGCAGCGGCTGGGCGGGGCGGTCATTCCGATCAGCGAGGTCCGCTATTCCTCGGTGGCCAAGGGCGAAACCCTGCCCGATACCGTCCGGACGCTCGGCTGCTACGCCGACGTCATCGTCATCCGCCATCCCGAAATCGGATCGGCCGCGCTAGCGGCCAAGCACGCCGGAAAGCCCGTCATCAACGCCGGCGACGGGGCGGGAGAACATCCCACCCAAGCCCTCCTCGATGTGTTCACGATCCGGGAAGAATTGGGCCGTCTCGACAATCTGACGGTGACGATGCTCGGCGACCTGAAATACGGCCGGACCGTCCACTCCCTCTCCCGCCTCCTGACGCAGTTCGACGGAATCAAGCTGAATTACGTCTCTCCCGACATCCTCCGGATGCCGAAAGACGTCATGGACGAGGTCGCGGCCAAGGGCGTCTCGCAAGCCGAGCATTCGACCCTCGACAAGGTCCTTCCCCGGACCGATGTCCTCTACGTCACCCGCGTCCAGCAGGAGCGGTTCGAGGACCCGGCCGTCTACGAGAAGGTCAAAAGCGCCTTCATCATCACTCCCGAGGTCATGAAGCCGGCCAAGCCGGACATGATCGTCATGCACCCGCTGCCGCGCGTCACGGAAATCAGCATGGCCTTCGACGCCGACCCGCGGGCGGCCTACTTCCGGCAGATGGAGTACGGCCTCTACGTCCGGATGGCCCTCCTGGCCATGGTCCTGGGAAAAGCCTAGAAAACCTTCGATCTCATTCCGGAGGCCGAGTTCGAATCGAGGGACAGGGTCTCACGTCCCCCGTTTTGTAAAAAGATTGTAAAATCAACAAGATAACGCATCCCGGGGAATATCGTCCGCGTTGGATTGTATGAGAAGTGGAGAAAGGAGCGACGATGAAAAAGTGGATCTTGGGCATGGCGATCATGTTATGGGGAGCGGGATATCTGGGTTTTCTTTTGGCTGCCGGAGTTTCTCTTTCCGGCGTCGTCACAGATTCCCAAGGCTTGCCGCTGGACGGGGCGACGGTCACGGCCATTCTCGACTTCGGCCGGCCTGGGCAAAAAGACTTCAAGGCGGTCTCGGACAAGAGCGGCGCTTACGAAATCAGGAACCTGGCGCCCGGCCTCTACGCCGTGAAGGCGGAGTGGCGGGGCAAGGTCGTCTTCGTCCGGCGCGACGTCCGTTTGGAGGAAGGCCGGCCGTTCCGGCTGGACATCCAGACGACCCTCGTCGACAACATCCCCTTGATCATGGAAGAGCGAGACGCCCTGGCCAGGCCTTCCGTGCCGCCTCCCGGCGGGGTTCAAGGCGGCGTGACCGGGGGAGTCATCGGCGGCGTTATGACTTCCTATCGGGCGGAGAAGCCGGATTTCAACACCGAGGAGTACAGCCGGATCATCGACAACGCCTATCTGGACGCCCTGAACAATCCCCTCTCGACGTTCTCGATCGATGTCGACACGGCGTCCTACGCCAACATCCGCCGCTTCCTCAAGCAGAACCAGTGGCCGCCCAAGGATGCCGTCCGGGTCGAGGAGATGGTCAACGACTTCGACTATGACTATCCCCAGCCTCGCGGCGAACATCCCTTCGCCGTCGTCACCGAGGTCTCCACGGCGCCCTGGAATCCCGCTCACAAGCTCGTTCATCTCGGCCTGCAGGGCAAGCTCCTCGAATCCGTCCCGCCCAGCAACCTCGTCTTCCTCCTCGACGTCTCCGGCTCGATGAACAGCCCGGAGAAGCTTCCCCTCCTAAAGGCCGCTTTCAAGCTCCTCGTCGGACAGCTATCGCCCGAGGACCGGATCTCGATCGTCGTCTACGCCGGCGCGGCCGGTCTCGTTCTGCCGGCCACCCCGGGGTCGAAGAAGGAGATCATCTTGGAGGCCATCGATTTGCTCCAGGCCGGCGGGTCGACGGCCGGCGGCGCGGGCATCCAATTGGCCTACAAGACGGCCCAGGAGAATTTCCTCAAGAACGGCAACAACCGGATCATCCTGGCGACCGACGGCGATTTCAACGTCGGCGTTTCGAGCACCGGCGATCTCGTCCGGATGATCGAGGAGAAGAGGGAGCAAGGCATTTTTCTAACCATTCTCGGTTTTGGGATGGGCAACCTGAAGGACAGCCGGATGGAGCAGCTGGCCGACAAGGGCAACGGCAACTATTATTACGTGGACAGCTTGCTCGAGGCCAAGAAGGTCTTCGTCAACGACCTGAGGGGGACTTTGTTCACCATCGCCAAGGACGTCAAGATCCAGGTCGAGTTCAATCCGGCCAAGGTCAAGGCCTACCGCCTGGTCGGTTACGAGACCCGCCTCCTGGCCAAGGAGGACTTCGCCAACGACGCCAAGGACGCCGGAGAGCTCGGCGCCGGGCACACCGTGACCGCCCTCTATGAGATCATCCCCTACGGTTCGAAGGAGGAGGTCCCCGGCATCGACCCGCTCAAGTACCAGGAGAGCCGGATAAGCCCCGAGGCTTTCCGGTCCAAGGAGATGCTGACGGTCAAGCTCCGCTACAAGGACCCCGCCGGGACGGCGAGCAAGCTCATCGAGCGTCCTCTCGTCGATTCCGCGGTCGCTTTGGAGAAAACCTCGGACGATTTCCGCTTCGCCGCGGCCGTGGCGGCCTTCGGCCTGGTCCTCCGCGACTCCGAGTTTAAGGGGAAGGCCGACCTGGGTCAGGTTCTCGAATTGGCCAAGGGCGCCCGCGGCAAGGACGCCTTCGGCTATCGGGCCGAGTTCATCAACCTTGTCGAGATCGCCTCGCTCATCCGCGACCTCCAGAAGTGAGGCTGGCCGGCGGGAGGACGGGCGCGCCGCCCTTCGTCAGCCTTAATCGTTTTTCGTCCGCGGTCAACAAGGAAGAGTTCGTCGTCTCCGCTAAGGCGAGGAAATGGCTGAGGATTTTGGCCGACGTCGATTATTTTAAGTTGAGGGCCAGGAGCTTGAGCTCGGTCATCTCCTCGATGGCGTAGCGGACGCCCTCGCGGCCGAAGCCGCTCTGCTTCACTCCTCCGTAGGGCATGTGGTCGATCCGGAAAGTCGGGATATCGTTGACGATGACCCCTCCGACGTCGAGCGTCTCGTAGGCCTGGAACGCTTTCTTGAGGTCGTTGGTGAAGACACCCGCCTGGAGCCCGAAGATCGAGTCGTTGGCCGCGGCGAGGGCCTCGCCGAAGTCTTTATAAGGAGCGACGACAACCACGGGAGCGAAGGCCTCGAGCCGGGAGATGCGGAGTTTCGGGTCGACGTTTTCGAGGACGGTCGGCTCGAACATCGACCCTTCCCGCTTTGCCCCACAGGCCACTCGGGCCCCTTTCTCCACGGCCTCGCCGATCCACTCTTCCGTCTCCCGGGCGGCGTCGAGGGTGATCATCGGGCCGAGGTCGGATGTCTCGTCGAGCGGGTCGCCCATCTTGAGGGTTCGAGTCTTGGCCAGGAATTCGGCCATGAACCCGTCGTAGATTTTCTCGTGGAGCAAAATCCTCTGGATGGAGATGCAGATTTGGCCCGAGTAGGAGAACGCGCCGGTGACGATACGGGGTAGGGCGAAGTCCAAATCGGCGTCGGGCTCGACGATGACGGCCGCATTCCCGCCGAGCTCGAGGGTGACCTTCTTCTCGAAGGCTTTCTTCTTGATTTCCCAGCCGACGGCCGGGCTTCCGGTGAACGTTACTTTCTTGACCGCCGCGTCCGAGAGGAGGCCCTCGGATTCCTTGTAGCCGGCGGGAACGACGTTGAATCCGCCCGTGGGATACGATGTTTCCTTGACGATCTCGCCCAGGAGGAGGGCCGTGATCGGGACTTGGGAGGCGGGGCGGAGAACGACCGTGTTTCCGACCGCTAGCGCCGGAGCGACCTTGTGGGCGACGAGGTTGAGCGGAAAATTGAAGGGGGTGATGGCCGTGACGACGCCCAGGGGAAAGCGCCGGACAAGGCCCCAGCGTTTCACCGTGGCGGGGATCACGTCGAGAGGGATCATCTCCCCGCCCTGCCGCTTGGCCTCCTCCGAGGCGATGTCGAGGGTCATGGCCGCCCGGTCGACTTCGGCCCGAGAGTCGCGGACGACCTTTCCCGCCTGGAGGGCGATCGAGCGGGCCATCTCCTCCTTGCGGTTCTTGATCCCCGCTGAAATCGCCTCGAGAACGGCGGCCCGCTCGCCGCTCGAAAGCCGCCGGGTCGAGGCGAAGGCCCGGTCGGCCGCGCCGACCGCCTCCCGGACCTGGCTCTCCGCGGCAAAATGAACGCGCCCGACGACGGATTGGTCGTAGGGGGAGCGGATGTCCCTGACGTTCGGAGACTTTTTCCACTGTCCGTCGATGAGAAGCTTATGCTCTGTCATGGCTTTCTCCCGTCATGCTCCAGCATAGTCTCTCCCCCGTTTTTTTTCAAAATTGACATTTCTTCGGTCCCCCGAATATATTTTTCCTGATATTCGCGGGGAATCCGGACGCAGGAAAAGAGTTCGAGGAGGCGAGGGAATGGCCGAATATCTGGGCGGACGAATCGAAATCATCGACGGGGACATCACCCGCCTGGCGGTCGACGCGATCGTCAATGCGGCCAACAGGAGTCTTCTCGGGGGAGGGGGGGTGGATGGGGCCATCCACCGGGCCGCCGGGCCGCAGCTCCTTGCGGAGACGCGGACCCTCGGGGGCTGCGAGACTGGACAGGCCAAGATCTCGGGCGGCTATCGTTTGCCCGCCAAGCATGTCATCCACACCGTCGGGCCGGTCTGGCGCGGCGGGACGAGCGGCGAGCCGGAGCTCCTTGCGTCCTGCTATCGCCGCAGCCTGATCCTGGCCGTGGAGCATGGCCTCAAAACGATCGCCTTTCCCTCGATTTCGACCGGGATCTACGGCTATCCGATCGAGCTGGCCGCGCCCCTCGCCTTAAATACGGTCAAGGCGTTTCTGGACGAGAATCCCGCCGTCGATAAAGTCATCTTCTGCACGTTCGGACGCCGCGATTATGATCTCTATCTGGAAAAAGCCGCAGAAATCCTGAAATAGCCTCGCTTAAAGCTCGAAGCGGTAGGATAATTTCAGGAGGAAGATGTTGTCGCCGGGGGCGCGGAAGAGGTCGACGATGTCGCGGCCGAATTCGAAATCACCGGGATGGCTCGAGTCGGCCCTCCGCTGGGTCCAGACGACGTAGAGCATCGAGCCCGGCCGGTATTCCCAGCGGAAGACGACCGTCCCCCGGAGGGACTTGAGGCTGAAATCGGGGTTGCGGAAGGAGAACGGCGGGGCCGAACCCGCTGGTCCGTCGGGATCGGCGGTGTAGACGCCGTCCCGAAACTCGAGGGTTGATTCCCCCTCGCCGAAGACGTCGAACTTGAACGTGTTCGCCGCCCGGAGCTCCTTGAAAAGCCTGTAATCGCCGGTCCCGATATACGGCTGGAGATAAGCCTGGAGGCCCAGACGGGGGGTGAACGTCCAGTTCAGGCGAATTTCGATCGGCAAGGTTTTCTGGATGATATCGGAGAGGATGTAGCGGACGCCGTACGTCGAAGTCTTGAGCGGGTCTGGAACCTGGGTGACCCATTGGCCCTCGGAATACCGCCAGGAATAGCTCGGACCGACGGAGAGGCTGAAGTTGGGTCTCGGCTTCCAAGTCAGGCCGCCGCCGAGCGACCAGTTGTATCCGCCGCTCGGGTGATAGCGGTAGTAGGTGCTGAGCTTGAGGATGAACGGCTTCCGGCTGTCGCTCGACGCGGCCAGGCGGACGGTCGAGCCCGAGGGATAGAAGGCCATCGGCCCTCCCCGCGTCAGGTAGTGGCTGTACTTCGGGGGCTCGTAATCGAGATGGAGGGACGTCGTCCAGTAGTTCAGGAACTGGACCTCGCCGTCGGCGTACCAGTATTCCCCGATCCTGTGCCAGCTGAAATCGTAGTTGCGATAATAGGAAATCGTCGCCTGCCATCTCCGGAAAGCCGGGCCGGGGTGGAAGGTCCGATAGCCGAGCTCGACATGGCCGTTCCAGACGTCGCCCCGGGTGTGGTAGCCGAGGTCGTTGGCCTCGAAGCCCGGCGAAATCGCCCCCAGGGCGGCGTTGAAGATGACGTTCCCTTCCTGCTTGTTGACGTAGGCGCGAGCCGCCCACCCGGCGAGCGAGGTCGCGTCCTCGTCGACCCGGACATAATCGATATCGGGACGCTGGAAATAATGGAGCGAGGAGCGCTGAAGCCGGGTGACGTAAGCCCGGCTTCCCTGGACCAGAGTCCCGCCCACCCAGCCGGCCAGGGCCCAACGTTTGTCCTTGTCGAGAAAGGTCCAGCCGTCGGCCGCCAGGGCGAACGCCCGGCCGGCGAGAGAGGATTCGAGCGGCCCCGGCCGCAGGTCCCGGAGGACGGACGTCGCCAGGAATCCCAAGCCGCTCCGGCCCTCGCCGAACTCCTTGAGCCCGCGGACGACGCCATAGGAGCTCAAAGGCTCGACTTCGGTCTTGGAACGCGCGCCTTCGAGGTCGACCTCGGCGTATTCGCGTTCGGTCAGGGCGCTGACGATCCCGAGGTTGAAGCCCTTTCCGACCTTGCCCGTCACTTTCGCCGCCGAGAGGATCGTCGTCCAGTCGGGGAGGTCGGCGGAGCCGGGGCCCGAGACGCTCCCTTGCGGAGCGCGTCCGATCCGGCGGCTGTAAAAGAAGGACGGGTCCGTCCAACCAAGCGATCGGTAGACGTTCGGCCCGCCGCGGCCGAAATTGAAGGTCGAGGAGCCCTCGATGAAGAAGGGCCTCTTCTCCTGGTAGTAGGTCTCCTGGTCGGTGATGTTGATGACGGCCGGGTCGACTTCGACCTGGCCGAAATCGGGATTGACCGAGGCGTCCAGGATGAGGTTGCTGCGGAGGCGGGCCTTGAGGTCGACTCCCGCGTCGGCCGAGGCCTCGTGCCCCGTCCGGAAAGGATTTCCGGCCACGGCCGGGCTGAAGGCGGCTCGCGAGGCGGCGTAGGGCCAGAGCTCGAACCGGCGTCCGGCGTCGATATCGCGGATGCCGACGAGGTCGGCGAACCGCGAAACGAGGCCGCTTTCCTCCTTGGGCTTCCAGGCGAAATAATCCGACTCGTTCTTCCGCTTGATGTCCCGGATGAAGTTGATGCCCCAGACATAGGCTTCCTGGCTCTTGAAGCGAAGCTGGCGGAAGGGGATGCGGATCTCGACGGTCCATCCCTCCCCGTCGACCCGGGCGGCGCTCTCCCAGATGCCGTCCCACGTGTCGTCGTCCGTCTCGTCGTTCGAAAGCGTCCCGTCGAGGATCGAGCCCGAGGGATTGATCCCGAAGAAAAAGCCGCTCCGCCGGTCGAGATAGGGGTCGAGGGCGACAAAAAACCAGTCCGAATCCACGTATTCGTCCCGCCGTCCAAGGCGGCCGACGATGAGGTCGGGCCGGGAGTCGGCCAGGCGGGCGGCGACGTAGAGATTGTCCTTGTCGAAGGCGACCCAGACCGTCGTCTTTTCGGTCGCGGCCTGGCCGTCCAGGGGGTCGGTTTGGGTGAATTCGCTCCGGCCGGGCGTTTTCCAGGCCTGCTCTTCGAGCATGCCGTCGACTTTGACTGGGCCTCCGGCGGGGACGGCCGTCATCGTTTTCCGGGGCGGGGCGCCGGTCTGGCCGGAGAAGGGGAGCCCGGAAAGGAGGGCGGCGAGGACGATGCTCAGCATGGAACGTTCCGTCGGGCCATAAAGAGCCGTTTATAGCCCAGCGCCGTAGTTTAGTCAACGCATTGAAAATTATCGTGAGCGGCGTTATCTTAGGGGCGGAGAGGTGGAGACATGAAAGACCTGAAGGTCGAGGTCGTCGAGGTCAAGAAGCGCTGCGGGGCCAAGCACAAGGCCGGGGACCATTTCTTCGTCCGCGGCGCGGGAACGGTCGAGATCCCGAAAGGGAAGAGGGTTTGTCTCTACGCCCTCAACAGCCTTTTCCCCTTCCTGACGGCGAAGCAGCGGGAGGACGAGCTTCCCTCCGACGATTGGATCGCCGAAACCGAGGTCCTCGTCTGCCCGGACCCGGACGGCGTCTCGTTCAAGATCACGAGGATCTGACAACCTGAATATTTTCCTGACGGGCGGGACGGGATTCGTCGGGTCGAGACTCGCCCGGGTCTTCGCCGAACGAGGGGACGAGGTCGTCGTCCTCAGCCGGCGCGGTTCCGCGGCCGGAAAATCGGTCGAGGGGCTGTCCTTTCTTCAGGGCGATCCGAGACGACCCGGGCTTTGGCAGGACGCCGTGTCCTCGAGCGATGCCGTTATCAACCTGGCCGGGGCTTCGATTTTCGGGAAATGGACTCCGCGCCGCAAGCGGCAGATCATGGAAAGCCGGGCCGAATCGACGGCGAATGTCGTTGCCGCCCTCTCCCGCCGGGCCGGGCCGCCGGCCGTCCTCTTGAGCGCCTCGGCCGTCGGCTATTATGGCTTCCGCGACGACGAAGAGCTGGACGAAAAAGGGGCCCCCGGCGACGACTTCCTGGCCCAAGTCACCCGGCGTTGGGAAGAGACGGCCCTCCAGGCGGCCGAGAACGGACACCGCGTCATCCTGGCCCGATTCGGACTGGTCCTCGGAGAGACGGGGGGAACCCTCGGCCAGATGGTTCCACTCTATAAATTCGGGCTCGGGGGGCCGCTGGGCGACGGCCGTCAGTGGTTTTCCTGGATTCATATCGATGATTTGGCCGCGGCCGTTCTTTTCCTCGTCGGCCGCGGCGATATTTCCGGGCCGGTCAACGTCTGCGCCCCCAATCCCGTCCGGAACCGCGACCTGGCCAAGGCCCTGGGCCGGACCCTCCGCCGTCCGTCTTTTCTCCGTGCCCCGGCATTCGCCATTCGTCTGCTCCTGGGAGAGTTCGGGACCGTCGTCCTCAAGGGGCAGCGCGTCGTTCCGCGGCGCCTTCTCGAGGCGGGTTTCGGCTTCCGCTTCCCGAGCCTCGAGGTCGCCCTGGCGGACCTCCTCAACGGGACCCGGCGGCGGAACGGCCGGCGACAAGGCCCGAAGCCCAGGCCCAGGCCAGATTGAAGCCGCCTCGCGGACCCTGGACGTCGAGGATTTCGCCGGCCAGGAAGAGGCGAGGGCATCGCATCGATTCGAGGGTGGGGGAGATGACTTCCGAGGCGTCCACGCCGCCGGCCGTGAATTCCGCTTCGTTCCAGCCCCGGGTGCCGTGAACGGCGAAACGCATGGCCTTCAGGGCGGCGGCCAAGGTCTGGGCGGCTGCGTTTTTCAGGTCTTCTCCATTGGAAACGAGCCGCGAGATGATCGGGCCGAATTTTTCGGGAAGAATCCCTGTCGCGAGATTCTGCCGGGGCCAGCCGGCCTTCATCCGCCGCGAGAATTCGGTCTCTATCTCGTCGGGCGACAGGAAAGGGATGAGGTCCGCCCCCAGGACGACGTTCTTCCGGCCAAGCCGGTTGAGGGCGATCGATATCGGCTCGCTGACGTCGAGGACGGCCGTGCCCGACAATCCATACGCCGTGAAAAGGAGCTCTCCGCCCGCTTCCGCCGTCTTGACGCCGTCGACCCAGGCCGTCGTCCGGGCCTTGATTTTTTGCCCCTGGAGGGCGTGGCACATTTTGTCCTTGACGAGGAGGGGGACGGCGCTCGGAACGGGCGGAATGATCCGGTGCCCGAGTCTCTGGGCGAGTTCGAAACCGCTTCCGTCGGAGCCGAGAGCGGGATAGGATTTGCCGCCGGCGGCGAGGACGACGGCCCGGGCGGCGAGCCGGCGGCCGTCGGCGGCGCCCAGCCGGAATGAAGCTCCGCGGCGGTCGAGGGTGCTCGTTTCGAATCCGAGTTCGACGGCAATCCCGAGGCGCCGGATTTCGAGCTCGAGGACTTTGACGACGGTCGCGGCCTGATTGGTCGCGGGGAAGACGCGGCCTTCCTCGGCGCAGAGGAGGAGGCCGAGGCCGCGGAAAAAGGACCGGATTTCCCTGTTTCCGGACCGTTTGAACACAGCCGCGACAAGCTCCGGCGCGGTCGAGGAAAACGCAGCCGGCGAGAGGTTGTCGTTGGTCAGATTGCACCGGCCGCCGCCGGTGGCCAGGATCTTCCGGCCGAGGCTCGGCATCCGGTCGACGACGGCGACCGATGCCCCCGCCCGGGCGGCGGCGATGGCGGCGGCGAGTCCCGCCGCCCCTCCTCCCAGGACGGCGACATTGACG
>Ga0208047_1000344_pt1 | contig 17531 bp, 10 predicted proteins | sample Kivu_220m_FD_184162 | JGI IMG/M metagenome (GOLD analysis project Ga0208047, IMG submission 184162) | Freshwater microbial communities from Lake Kivu, Western Province, Rwanda to study Microbial Dark Matter (Phase II) - Kivu_220m (SPAdes)... | ecosystem: Environmental > Aquatic > Freshwater >...
CCGCCGGAGTCGGTCAGGAGGAGGGTCGCCCGGCTCATCAGCCAGATGAACGGGGCGTAGGGCAAGGGCTCGATGAGCTTGACCCGCGGATGCCGTCCGAGGAGGGCGTAAACGGGGCCTCGGACGTTCGGGTTCAAATGGACGGGGTAGACGAACAAAACGTCGGGAAAGGCCTCCGCCGTCTCGAGAATGGCCTCGCAGATGTTCCGGAATCCCTCGCCGAAGCTCTCCCGGCGGTGGCCGGTGACCAGGACGACCCTCTTTCGGCGCATGGCCCCGGCCAGGCCGGCGGGAAGCCGGGACGGACGGGTCCGGAGCTTCCGGCGCATCCAGAGGAGGGCGTCGATGACCGTGTTCCCGGTGACATGGATGGAATTTTCCGGAACCCCTTCCGCCAAAAGGGCCTTCCTGGCCGTTTCGGTCGGGGCGAAATGGAGGTCGGCCAAAGGGGTGATGAGCCGACGATTGACTTCCTCCGGATAGGGGGCGTACTTGTCCGAGGTCCGCAGGCCGGCCTCGACGTGCCCCACCCGGACCTTGTGGTAGAACCCGGCCAGGGCCCCGCAGAAGGCCGTGGTTGTGTCCCCTTGGACAAGGAGGACATCCGGCCGCTCCTTCCGGACGACGCGGTCGAGCCCGGCCAGGGCCCTGGTTGCGACCTCGGCCAGGCTCTGCCTGGGCTTCATGATGTCGAGGTCGTGGTCGGGGGCGATCTCAAAGAGGGCCAGGAATTCGTCCAGCATCCGGCGGTGCTGGGCCGTGGCGCAGACGACCGTCCGGAATCTCCCGGGACGCCGCTTGAGCTCGTGGACGACGGGGGCCAGCTTGACCGCCTCCGGGCGGGTTCCGAGGATGATGAGGACTTTGATCACGGGTGTCATGCTATTTCCTTGGGAAGCGGCGGAAGGGAGGGGATCTTCGGCTTGGGAACCGTTGCGGGCGAGCTCATCTCCCGGCTCAAGGCGAGGATGCGGTCGTAAATCATCCGCCGCTCCGCGGCCTGCCGGCTCCCCTTCACGCCTCCCAGCCCCAGATTCAGGAGGACTTTTTTGATTCCGACAAGAACACGGAAGGTCCGGATGAGAAGCCGATAGTTTTGCGGGGCGTAATCGGCGTAGAAGAGCAATTCGCTGCGGTGGGTCTCGACGAGAATCCGGGGGTTCCGGGAGCGGCTCGAATGGACCTCGTGGACGACGCTGGCCCGGCGGTCGAAGACGATCCGCCAGCCCCGGCGGCGGAGGCGCACGGAAAGGTCGACGATCTCGTAGTCGAAAAAGTACCGCTCGTCGAACAGGCCCGATTCTTCCAAGGCGGCCCGGCGGAAGAGGACGCACATCCCGTCCACCCAATCGGCCTCCCGCGTCGTCTCCCGCGGCTGGTAGTTGTCGTGCCAGCGAAAAAGGAGGACGCCGGCCCGGCGCCGCATGACGTCCTCGGGGAGGGAAACCCGGAAAGGGAAATGCCGGTTGATCCCCTTGAGGACGAGAATGGGCCCGGGTTGAACGGCCCGCCGGGCGGAGGGCGCCCAGGTCCCGTCCGGGTTGAGGATTTCGGGGCCGACCGCGCCGACTTCAGCCGGCCCCTGTCTCATAAGGTCGACCATTTGGCGGGCGGCATTCCCGACGAAAAAGACGTCCGAGTTCATGACGAGCAGGAACTCGCCGCGCGCCGCCCCCAGCCCGAGGTTCTGCGCCGCCCCGAATCCGGCGTTTCGGTCGTTGCGGATGAGGCGGACGGCCGGGAACGCGGCGGCGATCATCTCGGCGCTCCCGTCGCGGGAGTCGTTGTCCACGACGATGACCTCGAAGTCCACGTCGCGCGTTTCCCGGAAGATCGTCTCCAGGCAGCGCCGCGTCGTTTCACGGGTGTTGAAGGAGACGAGAACGATGCTCAGGTCCACGGCCGCCTACCTTGTCCCCGCGGGAAGCCCCGCCGCCGCGGGGCGATTCCGCCGGGCCGCTCCGCCGATCAACCCGGTGACCGTGTCCGCGATGACGGCCATGACGGCGGCCCGGTAGCCGCTCACCCCGGCCCGGTCGTTCAGCCGGTAGGTCGAGCCGACGACGCGACGCCGGCCGGCTGACGCGGCCAGCCGGAGGGCCATGCCCCCCATCACGGCGAGGCTCGCCCCGAGATGCGCCAAGGGGCCGTGGTGCTTCAGGATATATGCCCTCTCGCTCCGGTAATATTCCTTCATGACGTCCGCGTGAGTCCGGGCGACCGAGCCCTTTCCGCCGTGGTGAAGGACCCTGGCTCCCGGGCAATACCAAACCTCCCAGCCGGCGGCCGCGACCCGGCGGCAAAGGTCGACGTCGTTGAACCAATTGGCGAAATCCGGGTCGAATCCTCCGACCTCGTTCCAGGTCTCGCGCCTGAAGAAGAGGGCCGAGGCCGCGGGCTGCTCGACCCGCTGCGGCCGCTCGTAATCCATGTCCATGGCTCCGGCCCTCCGCGTCCAGGGATTTCCGGGCCAGACCTCGTCGAGAAGGAGGACCTGGGCGGTCAAGGCCGAGAACGTCGGAAAACACCGGACGTTGAAGCCCTTTTGGGGCGTGCCGTCGAAATTCAAGAGCCGGGCGGCGACCAGGCCGGCCCGGGGATGCGCCCCGGCGAATCGGATGAGGGCTTCCAGGGCGCCGGGGAGGACTTCCGTGTCGGCGTTGAGCAGCATAAAGTCGCGGCCCCGGGCCTCGCGGAAGGCGAGGTTATTGGCGGCCGCGAAGCCGGCGTTGAATCCGTTCCGGAGGAGCCGCGTCCGGGCCCGGCCCTCGGCGGCGGCGGCGCTGCCGTCGTGGGAGCCGTTGTCGACCACGAGGACCTCGTATTCGAAACCTGTACTGGCGCCCTCCAGGCTATCGAGGCATCTGGCCAGGAGGGGCCCGGAGTTGAAATTGACGATGCAAACGGTCAATCGCATGATGTTTCGGCCGAAGAAGACTCGCCGCCTCCAGAAGCGAGCTCGGGCCGGCGGACGGCGAGGTCGACGAAGGCCATGCCCAGGGCGAACGCGGCGACGAAGGCGGGCGTCCCCATGTGGGGATTGGACAGGCTGGCGAAGGCGATCCCCGCCAGGCCGAAGATCCATCCGATGAACAGGGCCCGCGAAAGCGGCCACGCATCCCGGAGCTTCAGATGGACCATCGCCGCGGCGTAGGCGAACGACCCGAGAAGGACGAGCAGCCCGAGGAGGCCGACGAAGCCGGTCTTCAGGGCGAAATAAAGGAAGAAATTGTGGAACCGGCTGTTGCCCTTCAGATCCTCCCCGAATTCGCCGTAATCGCCGACGCCGAAGCCGTAGCCGAGGACGGGACGGGCGCCGATCGCCCGGACGAGGTGCCTCGTTTCCATGGACTTGAGGACGATCGAATCCGACCTGTCGAGCCTCCGCGACTCTCCGGCCAGGAGGGTCGAAGCCCGGACGACGATGCCCCGGCGGAGAGGGGCCACCGAGGCGACCGCGCCCAGGCCGAGGGCAAAAAGGAAGACTGCCGCCAGGACGGATTTGAGCGGCACGCGGCGCCGCAGGAGGTAGCTCCCGGCCAGCAGGCAGGCCATGAGGACGAGCTGCCCCCAGGTGCCCCGGGTCATGCTGAAGACCATCGTCAGGACGGAAAGGAGGCTCACGAGCTTGAGGCCTCGCCGGGACAGGACCGGCTCGGCGCCGCGCTTCAAGGCCGAGATCCAGAAGACGGTGACGCAGAGCGTCAGGCCGGCCAGGGACGAATTCCCCCAGAAGACGTAGTAGAGATGCGTCCCCTGGAGCCAGGGGACGGTGACCCGCATCGCCTCCAGGGGGGTCTTCTGGTAGAGCGCGAAAAAGCGGCCCGGGTCGAGGTTCGCGACGGCCATCATCCCCAGGGTGACCGCGGCCATGACGGCCACGCTGACAAAGACGACCTTCAGGAGGCGGAAGGGAAATCCCTTGTCCTTATAGACATCGACGATAAGGAAATACGACAGAAGATAGAGCCAGACTTGAGGCTCGCTGACCGGGTCGGGATTCCCCCGTCGAAGGGCGATGACGACCCCGACCGCGAGGACCAGGCCGAAAACGACGAGAGGCCGGAGAAAGAGATACGGCCCGGCCAGGGATTGCCTGAGGACGAGGTGGCGGACGAGGAAGCCGGCCACTACGGAGACGATCAGGATGTAGCGCGGCGTGACGGTTCCGCCGAGAAGCTCCAGCCAGCGGCCGTTCCCCCCCAGGATGACTTCGAGAAACAGGACGACGAGGCCCCACTCCGGCTTTTTCACGAAAAAGACGTAGGCGAAAATCCCCCCGGCGACGGCCAGGAGGGCGACCTCCAGGGCGGGGATCTGGCTCATGGTCGGGGAGGCCTCGCTTCGTTTCCTGCGTTCAGGCTCAACGGACGACGACTCTCGCCGGCATGGCCTGGACGGGCAAGGGGACTCCGGAGGGGCTGATCAAGCTGACGCTCTCGATCGATATCTCGCTCTCCCCGGCGGCCTTGGACTCGAACTTCAGGACGGCCAGCGTCCCCGGTTCGTTGAGCCCTTTCTTGAGATAAGGGCTCGTGAAACCGACGGTACACGAGCCGGCTTCGTTATCGACGTTCTTCGATAAAGGGACGTTGTCCCCCACCTCCTTCAACACGGCCCCTTCCGCGATCTCCTTGAGGGACAAGATCTTGGGATTGAAACGAAGGGTCGCCGACATGATGCCCACGTCCCCCGCCGGACGGACATCGACGCTCATTTGAAATTCCGCGCCCGGACGGACCTCGATCCGCGACGGCGAGAGGATGACGGCGCTCCGGCCTTCGCCTTCGGCCGTCGGAGCGGCTTCCCCTCCCCCGACGCCGGGCGTCAGCGGCGCGGCCTCGACCCAGAGCGGTTCGTCGTCCTCCGCCCCGAGGGGGATGGACCGGAGAATGAACGGCGTCAGGGCGATGAGGACGTCGGTCTGCTCGATCGCCGCCTCCTCGGCCCCGAAGAGCCGGCCGATGCCCGGAAGATCCTTGAGGCCGGGAATGCCCCTGACCGCCCTCCGTTCCTCATCGCGGAACAGGCCGGAGATGATCTGCGTTTCTCCCTCGAGGAGCCTCATGACCCCCTTGACCTCGCGATTGACGATAATCGGAATGCCGGCGATGCCCGTGCCGCCCAGGGCCGCGATCTTGATCTCCGTCGAGAGCTCGACCTCGTTCTCGAAATGAACCTTCGGAGTGAGCTTGATGTCGAGGCCGACGTCCTGATAGTCGTAGCTGACCATCGACGACTCGGATACGCCGCCGCCGGCGAAGGGCTGATACGTCGTTCTCGGGACAGGAACCTTCTGGCCGACGAACTCGCGGATCTCCTCATCCCCGGCCCCGCGCAGCCAGGGCTTGGCGATCAATTTCGTGTCCGTGTCGGTCTCAAGGAGGTGGAGATAACCGACCGGCAGGCTGACGGCGTAATTTTCGGATCGGCCAAGGCCGAGGCCCTGAAGCGGGAACCATCCCGTGCCCGTCGTGCCGCCCGAAATCGCGGGCTTGTACTCGAGTCCGACGACGGCCGAGTCGAAGGAAAGGCCGAGCTCTCGGAGGCGGGTCCGCGAGACTTCCATGATCTCGACCATGACCACGACCTCGGTCCTCGGTTTGTCCCAAGCCCGGAGCAGCCGTCCGGCGAGGTCGATCACGGCGGGGGTGTCGCGGATCGTCACGGCATTGAGCGCCTTGTCGGCGCTGACGACCGGCGCCTTGGTCGGCGAGCGCAGCAACTGGGACAGCGAGGCCAGGACCTCCAGAGCGCTGATATTGGACAGATAGAAGGTCCTGACGGCGTTGACTTCGTACTGGGTCCTCTTGAGCGGCTGATCGGGGACGATGATGACGGTCCGCTCGTCCAGGAGGCGGTGAAAATTCCGGCCGGCCCGGCAGAGCGACCGCAGGGCCTCCTCGGCGGACAAGCCGCCGAGGTCGATGGCGACGGGAACGTCCCGGAAATCCTCGTCGAAAAGGATATTGAGGCCAACGGCCTTCCCTACAGCGAAAAAGATCGACCTCAGGCTCGTTTCGACGGGAAAGTCCAACTGGAGCGGTTCATCCTTGGCCTTGAGCTTGATCGGAAACTCGATCTTATCCCTTCGGAGACGCTCCTCGGGCTTCTCGGCAAGCGCCCTCCGCACTTCGGCGGAAATCGCGGCATCCCAGGGATGAGATTGCAGGGCTTTGACATAGGCGGCCTCGGCTTCCTCCTTCTTGCCGAGGCTGAGGAGCGTCCGGGCCTCCTGAAGGTAGAAAAGGCCCGCCCCGACCTTCGCCCGCCGGAGGGCGGCGCGGTAGTGGAGATCCCGGGGCGATTCGAGGCACGCGCGCTCGTAATACCTGACGGCCTCCTCCCATTGTTTATTCAGCTCCGCTTCCGCGCCCCGCCGATAATTCGGATTGAGGGTTTGACAGCTCCATGCGGCGAGAGCCAATCCCAAGAGAAAGGCGAAAGAGACAACTCTCGTCGCTAACTTGTTCATAATAAAAAGATATTAGGCTATCCGGCGGCGAACGTCAACCAAAATTTCGTTTCGGATAGGCGTCCGAGGCGCGTTTCTTATAAAAAATACGGGAGGCCGGGCGACCCCGGCCTCCCGGATCCCTTTCTGTCCGCGAACTCTTATATCAGCGAAACAAACTCAATGGTCCGGATTGCCGGTCGCCGGCTTCCCATTCAGGAAATTTCGCCGGAACATCGGGATGTCTCCGATCGTCCCGAACGCGACAACCGCCGGGAAGCTTACCGAGTTCTTGATGAACCAGAAGCCGCTCAGGGGACGGAAAACGGCCGCGTTCGTATTCCCTCCGCCGTCCTCATCGCCGGGCACGGCCGCGTCCCCGGTTTGGCCCCAGTTGAACGGCGCTATCGACGTTCCGGTGAATTGATTATAGGCGTACCAGTTCCCATCCCCCGGCCGGAAGACGCTGAGCGTGGCGTACGATGGGGTCTGGATGTTCGTCGGCATCGGGATGTCGCCGTCCGTTCCGAAGGCGATGACCCAGGGCGCCGCCGGGTTCGAGGATCTCCGGATGAACCAGGTGTTCGTCGACGGGCGGAAGACCGCGCAGTCCGCCTTCCCGTCGTTGTCGTAGTCGGCCGGCAGGGGAATGTCGCCCTGCGTCCCCCACTGGAAGAGTTCCGACGTCCCGAGGTCTCGATGGAAGATGCACCACCACCCCCCGTTGGGGCGGAAAACAGCTAAGTCGATCGAAACGTTGCCGTCGAAATCGGCCGGGACGGGGATGTCGCCGTTGTCTCCGAACTGGATGGCAAACGTGGGACCTTGACAAAACCAGGTATAGGTATCGGGCCTAAGGACGCAATGGTCGGCGTCGCCGTCGCCGTCGTAATCTCCCGGCAGAGGCACATCGCCCCGCTGTCCCCATTGAAAAGGCCCGCGCGTCGTGCCGTTGGATTGATAGTGGAACCAGTATCCTCCCTCCGGACGGAAAAGCGTGATGGCCGGCGTTCCCAGCCAGTCCCAGATGTTTTCCGTTCCCCCGTAGATGGGAACGAAGGGGACGAAATAGATCTTGTCGGATGTCGAAAGCTCCGCCTCGTTGTAGGAATACCAACGCGCCTGCGTCCCCATGGGATGCTCGACCCCCACGGTCGCCCCGGCGCCGTAATCATACGCCGCGCTTCCGACGACGACGTCGTCATATTGGAAAAGGATGACGTCGGGCAAGTTGTTGTGGGTATGAGAAAAAAGAGTCACCATGAAGGTGACGGCCCCTCCCCCGTCATGATGAGGAACTCCCCGCCACTCGACTTTGGTGAAGTAATAGCCTGCGGCATTCCATTGGGTATAATAGAGCCCGCCCGAACTTGTCAGATCCCAATCGTCCCACCATGGGGCCGCGTATGAATTCGGGTTGTTATTGCTGGGTATCGGATCGTTGCTAGAATCGACGGAATCCGCCGGCGCGCTCCCGAATCCGAAGGTCACATAGCCGTTGGTCCAAATCTTGATATGCGTGACCTTCATCCCATAGAAAAAAAACTCGAAGTTCGCCCCGAGGGCGATGTTGTAATAGCCGTCGTCCCAATCTCCCCCCGTCAATGTCGTGATCTGGGTCGACGCGGCGGTCCAAGGAATGCTCCAGCTCGTCAACCGGTCGGACATCAGGTAATCGTAGGCGTAAACCGACGCCGATACGGCCGCGAAAAGGAGAACGGATAAGCAAACGCTTTCTGCGGTTTTCACGGTCCCTCCCTCTTTGTGCCCGCTATGATTCTCCTCTTCAACGGCGTTGTCAAGCGTTTTGGGGCGCTATTTCGAATTGCGACGTGGAGATTATCCCCATTCGGGCTTAACTATCATACTGAGAAAAAAGGAGGCCGGGCGAACCCGGCCTCCCAGATGACAAACTTTTTTCGAAAGCGCGAATCAGCGGCCCGGACTCAATGGTCCGGATTGCCGCTCGCCGGCCCCACGATCAGGAAATTCTTCCGGAACATCGGAATGTCTCCGGCAGTCCCGTAGGTCACCACCACCGGGAAGCTCAACGCGTTTCGGATGAACCAGTTGCCGTTCTGGGGACGGAAAACGGCCGCATCCGTCAGCCCCCCATCGTTCTCATCGCCCGGCACGGCCACGTCCCCGTTCTGGCCCCAGTTGAACGGCACACCCCAAGCTCCGGTGCTCTGGTTGTACGTGTACCAGTTCCCGTCCGAGGGACGGAAGACGGTGAGAGTGGCATACGCGGTCTGGATGTTCGCCGGATTCGGAACGTCGCCGTCCGTGCCGAAAGTCATGACCCATGCCTGGGCCGGATTCGAGGATTTTCGGATGAACCAGGTGTTCGTCGACGGCCGGAAGATGGCGCAGTCCGCTTTGTTATCGTTGTCATAGTCGGCCGGCAGGGGAATGTCGCCCTGCGTCCCCCAATTGATGACCTCTGAGATCGCCGTGTCGAGATGCCGGATGAACCAGGTCCCCGGATTCGGACGGAAGACCGCCAGGTCGATCGATCCGTTGCCGTCGTAATCAGCCGGGACGGGGATGTCGCCGTTGTCCCCGAACTGGATCGGGGCGAATTCCCCCCATGCGGCGAACCAATGGTAGGTCGTAGGCCTCACAACGACTTCGTCGGCGTCGCCGTCGCCGTCATAGTCGCCCGGCAGGGGGACGTCCCCTCGCGTTCCCCATTGGAACGGTCCAATGGTCGAACCGTCCTGCTGCCGATAGAACCAGTTCCCTCCATCCGGACGCCAGAGGGTGATGCACGGAAAACTGGCCTGGCTCCAAAGCAGCTCCGTTCCCCCGTAGGTGTGGATGAAGGGGACGAAATAGATATAGTCGGCAGTCGAAAGGTTGGCTTCATTGTAAGAATATTTGCGCGATTGCGTCCCGGCCGGATGCTCGACGCCGACCGTAGCGCCGACCCCATAGTCGTAGGTCGCGTTCCCGACGACGACGTCGTTGTAGCGGAACAAGATCATGTCGGGAAGGTTCGTGTGCGTATGGGAATAAAAGGTCGCGGCAAAGGTGACGGCTCCTCCTCCGGAGAGGTGAGGAACGGCCCGCCATTCGACATGGGTGAAATAATAGCCCGCGCTGTTCCATTGCTCATAATAGATCGCGCCCGTAGTCCTCAAATCCCAGTCATCCCACCACGGCGCCGCGTACCCGTTCGGGTTGTCGGTGCTCGGAATCGCATCGTTGCTTGGGTCACTGGTATCCGACGGAGCGGCCCCGAATCCGAAGGTCACGTAGCCGTTGGTCCAGATCCTGAGATGCGTGACAAGCTTTCCGTAAAAATAGAACCGATAATTCGCACTTAGCGCCAAGTCAAAGTACCCGTCGTCCCAGTCTCCGCTCGTCAAAGTCGTGATTTGCGTCGTCCCGGCGCGCCAAGAAAGACCCCACGACGTCGGTCGGTCGGCCATCAGGTAGTCGTAGGCGTAGGCCGAGGCCGATACGGCGGCGAACAAGAGAAAGGCGATGGACAGAGCTTTGATGAGCTTCATATAACCTCCTTTTCGCTGAAGATCATTCATTATTTTGCCGAATTTGTCAAGTCTTCTCAAGTCCGCTTTCGAACTTCACGACCGTCCACTTTCAAAATTAAAGTCACAGTTTCGCGATAGCGAGGATTCCATTTTCATTGTAATAGATAGAATGATATAGCCCCCCGGAGGCGGCGATATTCGGAGGAGCTTTTTCTCTCGACCTTAAGTTCGTCGCCTTTCTCGAAGCAAAAAAAAGGAGGCCGGGCGACCCCGGCCTCCCGGATCCCTTGCTGTCCGCGAACTCTTATATCAGCGAAACAAACTCAATGGTCCGGATTGCCGGTCGCCGGCTTCCAATTCAGGAAATTTCGCCGGAACATCGGGATGTCTCCGATCGTCCCGTACGAAACCACAGTCGGGAAGCTGAGTGCGTTTCTGATGAACCAGATGCCGTTTTGAGGACGGAAAACGGCCGCGTCCGTCGCCCCTCCTCCGTTCTCATCGCCCGGCGCGGCATTGTCGCCGTCCTGACCCCAGTTGAACGGCGCTCCCCAAATCCCGGTGCTCTGGTCGTACGTGTACCAGTTCCCGTCCGAGGGGCGGAAAACGCTGAGCGTGGCATAACTCGAAGTCTGGATGTTCGTCGGCATCGGAACGTCGCCGTCCTTGCCGAAGGTCATGATCCAGGGCGAAGCCGGATTCGAGGATTTCCGGATGAACCAGGTATTCGTCGACGGCCGGAAGACGGCGCAGTCCGCCTTCCCGTCGTTGTCGGAGTCGGCCGGCAGGGGGATGTCTCCCTGCATCCCCCATTGGTAGACTTCCGAAGTCCCCAGGTCTCGCTTGAAGATGAACCAAGTGCCCGGATTCGGACGGAAAACGGCCAGGTCGATCGTCCCGTTGCCGTCGTAATCGGCCGGGACGGGGATGTCGCCGTTGTCCCCGAATTGGATGGCAAAGGTGGGCAACGAGCCGAACCAGGTGTATGTGTCGGGCCTCAGGACACATTCGTCGGAATCGCCGTCGCCGTCATAATCGCCCGGTAAGGGAACGTCTCCTCTCTGTCCCCACTGGAACGGCCCATGTAATGTCGCATCGGCTTCCCGATAGAACCAATTCCCATCGTCCGGACGGAACAAGGTGATGGCCGGTTTTCCATGGGTATCCCAGATATCTTCCGTCCCGCCATAGACAGGGACGAAGGGAACGAAGTAAATCTCATCATCCGTCGATAACTTGGCCTCATTGTAGGAATATTTGCGTCCCTGACTCCCAACCGGATGCTCGATCCCCACCGTCCCGCTTTTGCCGTAATCGTAAGAAGGGTGCCCGGTAACGACGTCGTTATACTGAAACAAGATGACATCCGGGAGGTTAGTGTGAGTATGGGAAAAAAAGGTCACCTGGAAGGTCACGGGCCCCTCCTGAAAGTACCAGTGACGAACCGCTCGCCACTCGATCTTGGTGAAGTAATAGCCCGCGATGTTCCATTGGGTGTAATAGATATCGCCAGACAAATGTAAATCCCAATCATCCCACCACGGCGCCGCGTATGAATTCGGGTTAGCCGTGTTGGGGATCGTATCGTTGAATTGGTCATTCGTATCTGAGGGGGCGTGCTCGAATCCAAACGTCACGTAGCCGTTGGTCCAAATCCGGATATGAGTGACCTTCTTCCCGTAAAAATAAAATTCGTAATTCGCCCCGAGGGCCATGTCATGATAGCCATCGTTCCAATCTCCGCCGTTTAAGGATCCGATCCTCGTCGTCGCCGCGGTCCAAGGAATGCTCCAACTCGTCAGTCGATCCGACATCAGGTAATCGTAGGCGTAAACCGATGCCGATACGGCCGCGAAAAGGAGAACGGATAAGCAAACGCTTTTTGAGGTTTTCATGGTCCCTCCTTCTCTGTACCCGCTATGATTCTCCTCTTCAGCGGCGTTGTCAAGCGTTTTGGGGCGCTATTCCGAATTGCGGCGTGGAGATTTTCCCCATTCGAGCTTAACTATCATGTTAAGAAAGAAAAGGAGGCCGGGCGAACCCGGCCTCCCGCATCAGTTACAGTCCGTGATCTCGAGAATCAGCTCCCCGGACTCAACGGTCCGGATTGCCGCTCGAGGGCCCCACCGTCAGGAAATTCCTCCGGAACATCGGAATATCCCCTATCGTCCCATACGTCACCACGACCGGAAAGCTCGCCGCGTTTCGGATGAACCAACGCCCGTTCTGGGGACGGAAAACGGCCGCGTCCGTTGCCCCTCCCGCGTTTTCATCGCCCGGCACGGCTACGTCGCCGTTCTGGCCCCAGTTGAACGGCACACTCCACGCTCCGGTGCTCTGGTTGTATGCGTACCAGTTCCCGTCCGAGGGACGGAAGACGCTTATCGTCTGAAATAACGTAGATTGGAAGTTCGTCGGCATCGGAACGTCGCCGTCAGTGCCGAAAGTCATCACCCAAGCCTGGGCCGGGTTCGACGACTTTCGGATGAACCACGTGTTCGTTGACGGCCGGAAGACGGCGCAGTCCGCCTTCCCGTCGTTGTCGTAGTCGGCCGGCAGGGGGATGTCGCCCTGCGTCCCCCAGTTGATGACCTCCGAAGTCCCCGTGTCGCGATGGTAGACGAACCAAGTCCCCGGATTCGGCCGGAAGACGGCCAGGTCGATCGTCCCGTTGCCGTCGAAATCGGCCGGGACGGGGATGTCCCCGTTAGCCCCGAACTGGAGCGTGAAGCCTGGCGAGTTGCCGAACCAGTGATACGTCGTGGGCCTCAGGACGACTTCGTCCGAGTCGCCGTCGCCGTCATAGTCGCCCGGCAGTGGAACGTCCCCTCTCGTTCCCCACTGGTACGGCGCGTAGGCGGTCCCGCTCGCATCCCTGTTGAACCAGTTCCCGCCGTCCGGGCGCCAGAGGATGATTTCCGGGGTATTGCCCGACCCGGCCTGCGCCTGCGTCCCGCCGTAGATGTGGACGAAGGGAACGAAATAGATCTTGTCGGACGTCGAAAGATTGGCCTCTCCGTATAAATACTTGCGCCCTTGAGTCCCGGCCGGATGCTCAACTCCCACGGTCCCGTTGGCGCCGTAATCGTACGACGCGTTCCCGACGACGACGTCATTGTACAGGAAGATGATGACGTCCGGCAGGTTGGTATGGGTATGGCTGCAGAGGTAGACTTCGAAAGTGGCGGTTCCGGACCCGGTGACGTGCATCACCGACCGCCATTCGATTTTCGTATAGTAATATCCCGCCGTATTAAATTGCTCGTAATAGAGTTCGCCTCCCTGGGCTAAATCCCAGTCATCCCACCACGGCGCAGCGTACCCGTTCGGGTTGTCCGTGTTGGGAAGCGGGTCGGCGCTAAAATCCGAGTAATCCGACGGAGCACTCCCGAAGCCGAAGGTCACGTAGCCGTTCGTCCATATCCGGAGATGGGTGACGAGCTTCCCGTAGAAATAAAACCTGTAATTCGCCCCGAGGGCCATGTCGTAGTAGCCGTCGTCCCAATCTCCGTTGGTCAGGGTTGCGATCTTCGTCGTCGCGGCGCTAAAAGGAAGGTTCCAGCTCGTCAATCGGTCGGCCATCAGGTAATCATAAGCGTAGGCCGAGGCCGAAACGGCCTCAAATAAAAGAAAGGCGGCGGACAGAACTTTGATGGTTTTCATGGGCTCTCCTCATTCTTTTGCTTTAGATAATTCACCGTCATAATTAGCTTGTCAAGGCATTTTTCGACGGCTTTTATTGAAGGCGAGGAAGGAAGCTGGAGGCGCCCCGGATGAACGAGGCGGGAATATCGCCCCGTGTTCGCCGCCAGGGCGTGACCGAAAATTATCTATCAGCGGACGAGAGGAATATCCCCCCTCGTCCCCCAGAACGTGTTCCCCTGTCCCTGGACGTACCAGTTTCCGTCGGACGGGCGCCAGACGGCGATGTTGGCCCCGCCGAAACCGTAGTAGCGGCCCGGAACGGGGATGTCGCCCGCCGTTCCCCAGGCGACGGAGGTGCTTCCCCCCTTGGCGTATCGGATGTACCAATAGCCGTCCGAAGCCCGCCAGACGGCCAAGTCGCATTTTCCGTCGCCGTCGAAATCGGCCGGCGCCGGGAAATCGCCGATCTTCCCCCATTGAAAAACGCCGTGGCCCCCGTTCGAATAATCGATGAACCAGGTGCCGGACGCGGGACGCCAGACCGCGGGGTCGGCCCGGCCGTCTCCGTCGTAATCCCCCGGCAGGGGAATATCTCCGATCTGGCCCCAGAGAATGACCGGAAGGCCGCCTCCGGAAAAGCGGAGGAACCAATGGCCCGAGGAGGGTCGCCAGACGGCGGCATCCGCCTTGCCGTCCCCGTCGTAATCGCCCGGCACGGGGATATCCCCCCCGGTCCCCCAAGGGATGAGCTCCATCGACCCGGACGCCGTCCGGATGAACCAATAGCCGACGGACGCCCGCCAGACGACGAGGTCCGTCCTGCCGTCCCCGTCGAAGTCGCCGTTCGCCGGGATGTCGCCGTCGATCCCCCAATTCTGAACCGTGCCGCCCCGGACGAACCAGTTGCCGTCCGACGGCCGCCAGACGGCGATGTCGGCCAGGCCGTCGCCGGAGAAGTCGCGGCCGGCGAAGACGGGCTGATGATAGCGGGTCCGGGCCCGGATCGAGACGTCATAGCCGTAGCTTCCCATCTCGTACCAAGGCCCCGAAAGGTTCCGGCTCAGGTACGTTTTGTTCGATTCCGTGGGGGCGAAGCCGTCAACCGCCATGGGATAGGTATAGCCGGAGCATCGGCCCTGGACGACGATATAGAAATCGTTGCCCTTCGTCACCCAAATCGGCGTATCGAGGGGAACGGAGTAATACCCGGCCAGGGTGCAGGTCGTATCCTTGGGGCCGAAGAGCCGGTTCGCCGGGGTGACGCCGTCGAAGTCGTCGTAGATTTCGACGGAGTAGGTGCTCGCATCGTCGGTCGCCCAGAAGTCGACGGCCGTGAGGAGGTCGTCGTGCCCGGCCGTGAATTTGGCGAGGCCGTAGGCGGTCTCCGAGCCGTAGAAGCCCATCGAGAAATGCCAGCCGGCTTCGTCGTAATGATAGAGCGTCCCGGCCATCTCGCGGTAATCGTAGGCCTTGAAATCGTCGAAATAGGAAGAGTTCTCGCCGATCCGGGCGGAGCCGTAGGCGATGGTGAAGAAGCCCTGGGCGCCCCAGTTCGTCCCCCAACTGTTCTTGCAGATCCAGGCCCCCTGGCCGCCGGCATGGACCAGGGTGTCGTCCCAGCCGACGATGACGACGGCGTGGTTGGGAGGCTCGAGGCCGGCATAATAGAGGACCGTCGTTCCGTCGTAGCCCGAGAATCCCGGGAACGAGGCGTTGAAGGTCGTGTAGACGGGTCCGGTATTGTAGACGGCGTTCTTGATCGCCGTCGTGTCCTTGGGGAGGAGCTTCCAGCCGGTGGCCTGCCTGAGGCGGGGACAGTCGCTGCGGCAGACCCCCGTATCGTTGTCGTGGTACGGATCGCAGACTTCGTCGACCGAGCCGAAGGTCGTCAGATGATTGGCCGCGACGAAGGCGTTCCCCCCGCCGCAGCCGCGGTCCCAGTAGTTGCATTCCTTGATGCTTTCCTCGGAAAAATCGACCATCCGGCCGTTCCGGATGAGGACGAGCGACTCGAAGCCACCGAGCGCGGCGAACGCCCAGCAGGAGCCGCAGCTGCCCTGGTCCTTGACCGGAGTCACGCCGCCAAAGGCCCGCCAGTCGAACTTCGCGGGAAGCGCGACCGCCCTCAAGTTCGCCGCCGAGGATCCGATGTGGCTCAAGTCGACGGGATGCGGCTTGAAGCCGAATTGGGTCGTCGGGGGGCTGATATGGTCGGGATTGATGGGGGCCGTGATCGGCCTGTCGGACGATTGCCCGGAGGCGGGGAGGGCGCCGCGGCGGCCCGCGGTCGGCGACAGCGTCGCCGCCCCCGTCAGTGCGGCGAGGGATGCCAGGACCGCGATCCGACCGGACCGGGAGTTCGGGAGTTTCATCTTGCCTCCGCTCGTCAACCCGCCCGGCGGACGGCCTTGACCTTCGCCAGGTATTCGAGGAAGAAGGCCAGGGTCGTGAAGACGACGAGCCCGATGAAGAAGGCGGCCAGGATGTTCGCCTTCTTCTTGGGCGAAACGGGATAGAGCGACGAGGTCGGCTCCTTGACCAGGCGGGCGTGATCGATCCGGGCCTTCTTGTCGTTCAGGAGTTCGATCTCCTTCTTCAAGGACTCGATCTTGTTCCCCGTCTTTTCGATTTCGTTGTTGACGGCGACGATCTCCGTCCCGACCTTCCCTATCTCCGTCTTTTTGATGGCGATTTCATTCTTGATCGTTTCGAGCTCGGCCCGCAGGGCGTCCTTCTGGGCCTCGAGCTGCGCCGCCTGAGTGTCCATCTGCCGCATATTCTGCTCGTGGTTGCGGATGTTCATCTCCGAGTTCTCACGGGCGACCCGCTCCAGGCTGAGCTTCTCGTCAAGGGTGTTGTAATAACGCAGGTTCTGCTGGACCTCGTTGGAATAGAGGAGGAGGCTGATCGCGTCTTCGCCGGCCTTGCGCTCCTCGAGGACCTTCCGGACCTGCTTCTCGAGGTCGTCGATCCGGCCCTTGACGGATTTCATCTCCTCGAGGATGCTCGCCATCCGCTCCTCGGAGATCTTGATCTTGTTCCGCTCGAACTCGATGCTTTTGAGGTTCCGCTCCTTCTCGATCTCCCGGCTCTGGACGTCGAGGACCCTCTGGCGGATGTCGGCGTCCTTCCTCAGGATGTCGTTCTCCTTGACCTTGATCTCGTTCTTCTTGTCTTCGATCGTCAGGCGCCTGAGGTCGATCTCGTTCTTCCTGTCGCGGATTTTGATCTCGTTCTCCTTGATCTCGTTCTGCTTCGCGGAGATCTGCCCGTCGATGCTCTTGATTTCGACTTCGATCTTCCGGTCGAGCTCGGTTTTCAACTGGCTGAACAGCGAATTCAGGACGCTCTTCCCTCTTTCCACGTCCTCGTCGCGGACGGCGATCCGGACGAGGTGGGTGTCCGTCAGGTGCTCGGCCCGAAGCCTGGGGAAGTCGCGGAGGTCGAGGTTCAGCTCCTTGGCGATGACGGCGGTATAAGAGGCCTGGTTGACCTGGCTGGCGACCTGCTTGGGGTCGACGACGAGGACCTCGATGAGCTGCCCCTGCTCGGTCTGGAGCAGGAACTTGCTGGGCTGGAAGACGGCGTCGACTTCCCAGGCCGCGGGGAGGAGGAAGCTGACGACTCCGGCGATGACGGCGACGGCCAGGGTCGGGGCGATGATCCCCCACTTTCGCCTCCAGAGGACGTCGAAAAAATCCGTCAAGAAGATTTCCTGCCTCTCCGTCCGGTTCATCATGTCCTCTTTTTCGCGATCGGAATACTTCGCCCTCGCTTGGGAGGCGTTAAGGATATTCCGGCCCGCGGACCGATGTCAAGAAAGAGCGTCGGCCCGGCCGGCCTCAGGCCATCAGCGGGGCGTAGAAGTCGTTCCCCTTGTCATCGACGAGAATGAAAGCCGGGAAGTCCTTGACCGTGATCTTGTAGATGGCCTC
>Ga0208047_1000349_pt1 | contig 17443 bp, 17 predicted proteins | sample Kivu_220m_FD_184162 | JGI IMG/M metagenome (GOLD analysis project Ga0208047, IMG submission 184162) | Freshwater microbial communities from Lake Kivu, Western Province, Rwanda to study Microbial Dark Matter (Phase II) - Kivu_220m (SPAdes)... | ecosystem: Environmental > Aquatic > Freshwater >...
ATCAATCAAGCAGACATCTCGGCAGCGAGGGCAAGTATCAACAACGCAGAGAAGGCCTACTCTGCCATGGACTATGGAAAAGCCGTCAAGGATGGCGTTGAAGCCCTGCTGTCCGCTGTGAAAGCGCACTTGATGGGAGGCGGATTCATTCCCTCCGGAGTATCTGCGACTCTCGGGGCAATTGGCAGCTTCCTACTGGGCTTGCTAGTTGCGTACATCTTCTTCGGGAGGAGGCAAGAGCCGAAAGCCATGCCGAGCCCCGCGCTTGTCCAGCAAGCCAGATGGTGCTCCGCATGTGGAAGGCAGCTTACGTGGATTCCCGAATATGGCAGATGGTACTGCTACAACTGCCGGAGATATCAGTAGTCTGACTGCAACAAAACATCATATATGCTGTCAATCCATTACAATGGTTCGTTGTGACCACTTTGGGAAGACTTGTCAAAGCCTTTGAGATGATCCGATCACAGACAGGCAAAGAAGACGTGTTGATGGGTCGCCTAATGAAGGTCCCACATGTGAGGGAGACTCACCTGCTTGCGGGGAAATGGGACATCCTAGCCACACTGGCATTCGAAGAAGCACCAGTCGATCCAAGAGAACACATGGTGGACATTGTCACTGGAATGATCCGGAAAATGCCCCTCGTCAGGGACACAAACACAGTTGTCCCTGCAATCTCAAGAATGCGAGAGGCGCACTTGATGCGTCCGGAACGAAGAGCGTACGCGTTCGTCTTCATTAGTGCGAAGTTGGGCAAGGAGCAAGGAGTGATGAATCAGGTAATGAAGTATGATGAAGTCGTCGAATCACATCTACTTCTTGGCAAGTCCGATGTTCTTGCTGTGCTGGAGTTCGAAAAGGGAATCGTTCCATCGGTTGCAGAAAGAGCGGCAAGGATAGTCACTGGGGAGATTGCCGGAATCGGTGACATTGTCCAAACAGAGACGCTTTGCCCAATAAGATCCATCGTCAAGGACTAGCATGTTGCAGGGGCGTCTTCAGGTCCGAGGAACGCTCAGCACATCTTCTCGAGTAGGTCGTGTAGGCCGTCCTTTCGAAAGCCGAGTTCGCCACCGTCCGTGAATGCACGCTTTGAGTTCCTCTTGAAACCTCCTCTGGGCGGATGAAGGCGGAAGACCGGCTTGACACCCGATTCCCAGAGCTTGTCGAGAGTGAATTTGCCGGAGTAGAGTTCTGACATGAGCTCAGTCATCCCGGCAAGTTTGGTCTTCTCCTTCACGAACTTGCTCGTGATGCCTAGACCCTCCGGAGTCCTCGCTCGATTTGACAGCAGCAACTTAAGGTCATCTCTCTTTGCTTCGCCCCATGTGACGTGATCCTTTATTCGTTGGAGCATGCCCCTAACGGAGGGATTGTCTCGAAGCAGGACTGCGCTGAAGCGGCTCTTCATTCTGAGAGCCTTGAGTGTTGCTTCCTCGGGCGGCCTCACATTTGGCGTTCCGTCGATCCGAAGAGCGACAAGATATCCTTCGACTGGTTCGCGTTCTTTCTCGATCATCTTCTCGGCAGGCTTTGAAGGCTGCACTGGTTTCGGAACATGACGAGACTTCGCGGGCTTCCTTGTAGGCCTCTCTGCCTTCTTCTCGCGCTTGGGATGTGTGGCCTTGGCTTTCTTGCTCAACTATCTTCACGCCGTTTTCTCAAAGGAGTGTGAAATCTTCTCACGTACTTGATCGAAATGCGCAGGCATTTCCTCAGGTTTCAGTTTGTGTTTCAGGTAGCTCGAGAAGCGTTTCTGGTACAGACTCTCATCCTGGGATAGCACCTTTCCGTAGGCAGCAATATGTTCACCTCGTACTCTCTCCTTTGTAGGGAGAATGTCCTCGCCGTGTGGTACCTCTATGCCAGAATCTACCGCTCCGTTCATGGCAGCGAAGAGTCGCGACCCCGGATTTGCGGGTCTGGTTCCCACATCAAGGATCGCAGTCTGAATTCCCTCGCTCTTGGCTCTGTGCCCGGCCAGACTCCCTGTCAGATATGCTGCGGGGAGATTTCCGCCGGGACCTTTCCAAGCGTACTTCTTCAGCTCGGATGAGTGTGCGGACGCTAGAACCCGGTCACCTGTTGCCAGTGCTTCAACGATTTGAACTGTGATGTGCTTGTTTGCGGGTCGAACTACCAGCCGCGGCAGGCCTGACAAGACCAATCGTTTCCTCTTTCCATAGTCGGTAGCCGCACTTCTTCTCCTTCGGTAGCGAAGATTGTACCGCGAGCCCTTTACCATCTGTGGTCAACTCCCGTAGGCCATCTAGTATACGTAGGCGAGCAACTTGCCACCCACTTTGTGTTCCTTAGCCTCACGTTGGGACAGAACCTCACCGGGGCTGCTCATGATGAGCAGTCCAACCTCCCTGGACGGAAGGAATCTCTTCTCCCACTCCTCTATTCGATCTGCTTTCACGGAGTAGCGGGGCTTGACGACGGCACAGCTATTGATGCGGCCGAGAAGTTGTACTCTGAATTTCCCTGATCTTCCATCGTCAATGTATTCGAACTCTCCGATGTAGCCATTCTTCTGCATCACTCGAAGGACTTGCCCCATGAGTTTCGAGGCTGGCCAGACGATGCATTCTCGTTTGTGTCTTCGTTCGTTGTTGCTCAGTGTCGAGAGGGCGTTTGCGAGAGGGTCTAGTAGCGTCATTCTCGGTTCACTCCGATCGTTTCTGCCTCTTGGATCGTCCGCTCTGCCTGGCTGCTATGAGTCCGACCTTGCGTCCCGGCGGGGTGTTTCTTGATACTGTTGTTGGTTTGCCCGCGTGTTTATGTCGTCCTCCGCCATGCGGGTGTGCGGCCGCGACCATGGCTTGCCCCTTTGTAATCGGCCACAATCTTCCTCTTGCCATCAGCAATGCTCTTCGTGCTCCCGCCTTCATGAATGGCTTCTCAGTTCTACCTGCACCGCTAACAACGCCAATCATGGCCCTACATCTATCAGGCATGGAGACGGATGTACCTGATGGCAGCCTTAGTTCTGTTCCGCTGGGTCTGTGGGCAACAACCATTGCGTAGCTGCCCGAGGATTTCGCGATCTTGCCGCCGTCTCCCGGCTCTCTCTCGATGTTGCAGATCATCGTACCTTCAGGAATCTTCCCAATCGGAAGGATATTACCGATCTCCGGGGGGGATTCGTCTCCGCGAGAGATAGTCTGGCTGACGAGGACTCCCTCTGGCGCGCTAAGACAGCAAGTCTTCCCGTCAGAGAACTGGACAAGCGCGATGGGTGAACCTCGCCCGGACTCGTGCATAATGTCGACGACGGTGCCATCCACGCGGCCTGCTGCGTCGGCGACCATCAACGGAGGATATGAGAGGGGTGCGATCTTACGATAGACATGTGCTCTGAATACAGAGCCTCCTCTTCCTCTTCTCTGAACGCGTATTCGCAGACCCATCTATTCCGCCTCAAGACGACCTGTTCCTCTCTCGTTTCCAGCTTTGGCTTGCTCAAGAGGCCGGTCAGCCGAGTCTTTCGAAGTCACACGACAGACTCAAAATAAACGTTGTGGTCAATGGTTCTGTCAAGTTGTCGTCAGTTAGAGTAGACTGTCAAAAATCGTCTGCTAGACGGTTGCTGTCTCAGGCTTTGCGTTGGCTGGCTCTCGCCAGTTTGATTGCACTTTTCCTGCTAGGGTTCGCATCGCTGGTTGTCAAGAACTATCAGCTGGCGCTAGTCTGGTTGTTTCTGAGCGGGCCACTTCTTAGCTACCTTGTCTGGCAGTTGCGTTCTTTTTTGGGAGAATCCGCTTCATGTCACCAGACGAAACTTGACAGGCACAAGGAACTGACGAAGACTTGACAGCACCTGGTCAATTGATGTTCGTATCAAGAATGGGGCTCGGTTCTGGTTTCAGCGATCACATGCTTCTCCAATACCAGCTCTCCTCATCGCCCAGATACACGGCGTTTGCTTTCAAAGAAAAGGATGTCGGACCCACATATCGATGAAGCTAGGTTCCAAGTCTAACGAAGAGCTCACCAATGACGACCGCGGCTCCAATGAGAACCAAACCGACAAACAGGATTCGGAACCCGTTTCTTCGCTTCAAGAAGGATCCGAGAAGTGATCGACCAGCACGACTTCTCGGATGTGAGGCATTTTCATCGCTTCTCCTAGGAGAACTAGGCGGTCTGATACTTCCAGGGACCCTGCAGGCAATGATTGCTCCGACAACGGAGAGCGTGATTCCTTCCAAGAACAAAGCATCTGACACCAGCTTCGGTCTTGAGGCGAGGAGACCGTGGAGGCCGATTATGACTGAGCATACTACAAGCTCAAGAAATGGCGTCTTCTTGAACGCCTGCAATGCAAATCTCTCCCGATATGTTGAACCTAACCTCTCAACCCGCCTGCTACATCTTAGCTAATTGAACGATCAGTATTGTAATTCCGATTAGCATCAATATGATGATGAGTACTGGAAGAAATATGCTCTCCAGCGCAGCAATGGTCACTGCAACATAGTCTTTCCAGTCCATTCTCGACGATGGTCTTTGATGCGCAGGCTCCTGTTTCTCTTCCTCAGAGTTCAAATGGTATCGCTTCGTCGTCTTCCTGACTAGATCTGCTGACCGGCAAGATGGCACGCTGCCATGTGGCCCGGCGAGTTGTGTTCGATCAGTTCCGGTTCAACCTTCGAACATTTTTCGATGGCTATGGGGCATCTGGGGTGAAAACGGCAGCCGGAAGGGGGATTCACGGGACTTGGAACATCCCCCCCCAACACCACACGTCGCCTGTGATATGTCGGGTCAGGAATGGGGATCGCCATGAACAAAGCTTGGGTGTAGGGATGAAGTTGCTTCTTGAACAGTTCGTCTCTGGACCCTAGCTCGACAATCTTTCCAAGATACATGACGGCGATTCGATCGCTCATGTGCTTTATGACACTGAGATTGTGGGAAATGAAGAGGTACGTCAGTTTGAGGTTGGCCTGCAGCGCCTTGAGTAAGTTCAAGGTTTGGGCCTGAACCGAGACATCCAATGATGAAGTCGGCTCGTCCAAGATGACAAAGTCCGGAGTTGACGCCAGCGCTCTTGCTACACCAATCCGTTGCCGCTGTCCACCGCTGAATTCGTGGGGAAATCGGTTCATATGGTCCTCACTCAGACCCACAAGTGTCAACAGGTCAAGTACTCTCTTCCTGAGAGTCTCACCGCTGGCAATCTTGTTTAGCAGAAGAGGCTCCCCCACAATGTCTTTGATGGTCCACCGGGGGTTGAGGGAAGCGTAGGGATCCTGAAAGACAATCTGCATCTTGGCTCTAGTCTTTGTCATCTCACCTGACTTCAGATCCATGATGTCCTTGCCTTCAAAGATGATGTCACCATCTGTTGGCTCTGTGAGTCTTAGAAGACACCTGCCAACCGTAGTCTTTCCGCATCCTGACTCTCCCACAAGCCCCATGGTCTCGCCTGTCTTGACTGAAAAGTCGACACCGTCGACCGCATAGACGAAGCCAACAGCTCGTCCCAGGACGCCCCCTCGGATTGGGAAGTACTTCTTCAGTGACTTGACTTCGAGTATGTTTCCTGCAGAGGGCATCTCCTTCACTTCTCCGGGTAGAGGTAGCATGCCACCGAATGTCCAGACTCAATCTCGAGCATAGGTGGAAATTCCTTGTCGCAAACCTCCATTTTGAAGGGACAACGAGGATGGAAACGGCACCCTGACGGCGGGTAGATCAAATTGGGAACAGAGCCGGGGATTGTCTCGAGATTCTTGACGTCCTTGTGAAGCTTGGGGATAGCCCTCAGTAGACCCCGAGTGTAGGGATGCAGGGGCTTCTCGAACAACGCCTTGGTCTCCGAAACCTCGATAATGTTGCCCGCGTACATCACGCCAACCCTATCACAGGTTTCTGCAACGATTCCCATGTCATGGGTGATTAGCAGAACTGATGCGCCAATCTTCTTCTCAAGCTCGGAAAGTAATGTGAGGATCTGGGCTTGAATGGTCACATCAAGTGATGTTGTCGGTTCGTCAGCGATGAGTAGATCAGGGTTGCATGATAGAGCCATCGCTATTACTGCTCGCTGTCTCATTCCGCCACTGAGCTCGTGTGGGTACTGCTTCACAACTTTCTCCGGATCTGGCATTCGTACAAGTCTCAGGGCGGCCTCCGCCCTCTTGAGTGCTGCCTTCTTCAGTTCCCTTCTCCTAGGTTTTGGCGGCGTCTCAAGCTCAGCCTCAAGCTGTCGCATTCTCTGCTCGACAGCTCTTCCAGCGGATGTGTTGCCTTGTGCCCTAGCTAGCTTGTCCTTCAGGTCCTCTATCTTCAAGAGTACGACTTCCTTGGCGAGGTCTTGATGTATCTCTATGACCTCTGTAACTTGCTCGCCGATTGTTAGAACCGGGTTGAGAAATGTCATGGGGTCTTGGAAGATCATAGTAATCTTGCTTCCTCTGATTCTTCGCATTTGATCTTCCGTCAGCTGTAGCAGATCTTGACCTCTGTAAGTCACTTTACCAGCCTCTATCTTTCCAGGCGGGTTGGGAACTAGACGCATTATTGAGAGAGAGGTCACTGACTTTCCGCAGCCAGTCTCTCCCACTAGGCCGAACGTTTCTTCCGGGTAGATATCAAAGCTTATGCCCTCAAGAGCTCGAACCACACCCCCATAGGTATGGAAATAGGTCTTGAGGTTCTGAACACTGATCAAGGGTTCACGCATTGGTCTTCCGCAGCTACCTTCTCAATCTGGGGTCAAGGACATCCCTTAGCCCGTCACCAACGAGATTCAGTGAAAGCGCTGTGATTAGAATCGCTAATCCCGGAAAAGTGGCCATCCACGGAGCTTGGAACAGGTAGTTTCTACCGTCAGAAATCATCCTTCCCCATTCGGCTACGCCGGCACCTGCACCAAACCCTATGAAACTCAGACCCGCTGCAGTCAGAATGACACCGCCAAGATCCAAAGTCGCGTTTACCAGAAGCGGGTAGATCGAGTTAGGGAGCACGTGTCGCAGAAGTATGCGTCTCGTTGGCGCGCCCACTGCCCTAGCAGCTTCGACGTAGGGTTTCTCGCGCTCAGTGAGCACCTGTCCCCTGATTATGCGTGAGTAGCCTGGCCACCAGACTATCGCGAGGGCGATCGTGAGGTTTGTCAAGTTTCTACCGAGAGCCGCAGCAATGGTCATGGCAAGTATAAGGGCCGGAAATGCAAGGAATATGTCAGTTATCCGCATGACAACCTCATCCACTCGTCCTCCCAAGAACCCGGCCACACCTCCAACGCTTGCCCCGACAAGACAAGCAACACCTACGACGGTCAAGGCTATCGAGAGATCGAGTCTCGATCCCCAAACTAATCGACTGAAAACGTCACCTCCTGATTCATCTGTGCCAAGCCAGTGAGCGGGACCTGGAGGTTGGATCCTTTCACCCCATATTCGCTGCTCAGCACCGTATGGCGCAATCCAAGGTGCAGTCAACGCTACAACAAAGACTGCTGTTGTTAGCAGTATGCCGACAACTACTAATGGGCTTTGTCGTAGGAGATGAACCGTATATCTGAGTTCTCTCATGTGCGGACTCTCTTTGAGTCCGCCACGGATACTGGTGTTCGCCATTTGTTTGGTCCCCCTGCCTACCCAAGCCTGATTCTCGGATCGAGAAACGCGTACAGCACATCCACGATCAGATTGGCCAGCACGTATACGACAGCGATGACCAAAGTGAAGCCCATTATGGCCGCTATGTCATCTGTAAGAATTGCGCCCGTTGACCACCTGCCCATTCCGGGCCAGTTGAATACGGACTCCGTAAGCACAGCCCCTGCGAGGAGGCCGCCGAATGCTAGCCCGGCGATTGTGACTGTGGGGATCAAGGCATTCTTGAGCGCATGCCTGTAGATCACAACCCTTTCGGTGAGCCCCTTGGATCGTGCTAAAGTGATATAGTCTTGCTTCAAGACTTCTAGCATGCTCGACCGCATCATTCGTGCTATTAGTGCAACGGAAATGTAGGCGAGAGCGAAAGAGGGCAGAATCAAGTGCAGGATCGCATCAACAAACACAGCCATGTTCCCCTGTAGGAGACTGTCCAACACGTAGAAGCCGGTAATTGAATGAAAACCCGTGGCCGCTGCCAGAGTCTGATCTACTCTTCCTGATAGCGGGAGGGAGGGCAATCTGAGGACCTTCAGTGTGTAGAAGAATGTAAATTGCAGCATGAGTGCGAACCAGAAGACAGGTATCGAAACCCCAGTCAGAGAGAAAATCCGAGCTGCGTGATCAGGCAACCTGTCTTTCCGCGTCGCGGACACGATACCAAGCGGTATCCCCATTGCGAGTGTTAGAAGCACCGCCACAATGGTCAGCTCGAATGTGGCCGGAAGATATCTGGCAATGGACTCCGTCACAGGGCGATTGGCGTCCGCCCTCGAAATCCCCCAGTCGCCCCTCAGTATGTCACTGATGTAGTAAGCGTACTGCAAATAGATCGGTTGATCAAGACCATGTGCCTTGATTATCATCTGTATTCGTTCAGGACTTATCTTCTCAATCGACCCCTCTGTGAGGTACGCCGCGATGGGGTCACCGATCATATGAGACAGCGTGAAAGTCACGAGAGATATGCCAATAAGTACGGGAATGAGGAGAAACAGTCTTCTTATGATGTAGTCTCTGGCTCTCATTTACGATTCCAGAGGCGCACGGCTAATGCCCGTATTTATGCGTTGTGAAAAAAAACATGGGGGACGCGCTAGTCACGCAACCGCGGAACCAGCGCGACGACGTTCGTTACAATCGGTGCAATCAGTGGACTGATGCCGATCACTATCGCGACTTGATCTGTCCGTTCTTGCTTCACTACGTCGTATCTGTATAGGCCTGAAAGGACCGGGTTAGGATGCCAGTTTGTCATCCAATCTCTGAAGCAGGTTATTTGTGTTCCTTCCCCTGTGAGGATGTACATGCCGTCTTCATTTATGAGAGCTGACGCATCATGGTAAAGCTTTGCTCGTTTCGCCGGATCGGTTTCAACACGGCCTTGGTCTATGAGGCTGTCAACCTCCGGGTTATTGTAGCCTGTTCTGGCCGCGTAGTACCCCGCCGAGTGTCCGTAGGTGAAGATGAAGTTGTCCGCGTCTGCGAAGTCTGCGCCCCAACCGATGAAGTATATTGGAAGCTCACGCGCGTTGACTTTGGCCAGGTAAGACGGCCAATCCAGTTCCTGAACGGTGAAAGTGATGCCGAGGTTTAGGGCGTTCACGGAATCGGCCAAGAGCAAGCTTCCAAGTCGACGCACCTCGTTTCCTGCATTGTAGTTGATTTCGAGCTTGTCACCATCCTTGAACGCGCCGGCAGTCTTTGCAGCAGTGAAGTACTCTTTTGCCTTTGCCGGGTCATACTCAGGTCTTGGTATGGTTGTGTCAGGAAGCAGAGCTTGCGGGACGGCACCGTATGGTTGAATTGTGAAACTGTTGGTTATTGACTTTATGTATTCAGGGTAGTTGAAAGCGTATTGCATGCCCTTCCTGAAGTCCTTATTGTCCATCGGCTTGATGTACGTATTCATTTGAAGGGCCGCATTCGAGAGATATGGGTCCACACTGAACGTGTAGCCTGCTTTCAGTGGCACGATCTTCTGCTCGTTCAGCCAAGCGTCTTTCTGAATGACGTCAAACGCGTTTGAGGCCGGGACATATATGAAGTCCGCGTCGCCAGCATAGAAGGCCAAAAGTCGTGTGTTGAATTCGTCAACGTATTGGATTATTATTTTTTGAAGACTTGCTTTTGGTCCCCAGTAATCTTCGTTGCGTTCCAAAACGATCCTTTCTTTTGGCACCCACTCAACGAACTTGAATGGGCCTGTTCCGACCGGATGTCTGTCAATAACCTCGTTGGCGAAACCTGGTATGGAGCCTCCGTTCTGATCGACCCATGCCGGAGAGATCAGTTTGGGATAGTTCCCAAGCATGGACGCAAACGGAGCGTATGGCATTTCGAGTGTTATCTGGAATGTTAGGTCGTCAATCACCTTGACCGGCTCACCCGCGAGATACGCGTCAACTTCTGTCTGGTTCGTTACTCCCCAAGTGTTTGCTTCGATGTACCGTGTTACTCCCTTGACTACACCATAGAACAGCGACGAATAACCCTGCGGGTTGTTCATTAGAACCATTCGGTTGAAGTTGTACTTGTAGGCATTCGCGTCCATTGGTGCTCCGTCCGAGAACTTGATGCCCGACTTAAGTTTGAATGTGTATACGAGCCCATCTGAGCTGATGGTGTATCCTTTTCCATCGCCATAGCTCGCATCAAGCAGCAGTGGAACAATCTTCGTAGTAGTCCCGTCGTAGGCGAAGAGCCCTTCACAGATGAGTTCGAGAACGGAATTGCCTGCACTCTCGTAGTTCCATCCTGGGTCAAGAGTCTGAGATTCGCCTATGGTCATCTCGATGAGCGTCTCTGGGTTCGGAACAAGCGGCTTCGCTGAGGGCAAGTACGCATAGTAGTATCCCGCTACTCCAATAGCGAGCAACACAATTATCACGACAGCTCCGATCAACTTCTTGTTTGCAGCCATTGACATTTTTCTATTCTCCTTTCTATTCTTCTTTCAGCAGGACCGTTGCCTGCACACCCCATAGATAGATGGAAGTGGCTTTAAGCATGTCTGTTTCACATAGTCTATCTCAGGTTCCAATTGACTATTTCGAGGCCGTCGAGAAAGACCCTTCAACGCTCAAGTTGGCGCTTCTCGTCCCTCGGCTGCATTGCGAGGCTTCGGCAACTTCAGAACGGTCAATCCTGCTCGTGTACTAATCGAGAGACATGAAGTGGTAAAATGAACTGCACGCCACGGATCTCCCTTAGGCGCTTGCTGATAGAATGGTCGAGATACCCCCTGTACTGGTTTCTGCTGGGATTGGCGATAGCATTGAGCGCAATGGATGTTGTGTGGACTCTCAAATGGATTCAGACCTACGGTGCTATGGGCGAGGCAAATCCGGCGACAAGGTGGCTCCTTGAGAGCGGCTTGGGACTCCTCTGGTCTTTCGTCAGTGTCGCGCTGACATGTTTGGGGGTGGTTCTCCTGAGCTCGATGTGTGCCCTTCTGGTCGGCGTGGACAGGACTGGCACCGTAATCGGACTGGCGCTTCTGCTCACTTCAAGGACAGTAGTGGCTCTTTCGCATATGTTGTTCTACACCGGTTTGGCTACGACAGTACTCGTTGTGGTTTTCGCTGCGCCGTTAGTCTTTTGCCTATTTCGAGCTATTCTGGCACCAGGTACCCCAAGCTGGATTGCGCACTTGTTGCACCTCGGAGCTGAGAGTGCCAGGGACGCGAGGATAGCTTTCATTACTCATCCTTCTAGACAAGTCTCACACCATCTTGAGCAAGTCCGAACTGTCTCCAAAGACAAAGCATGGGGACGAGTTCACGTAAGGAAGCTTGCCACCTGGCTTGCTGTGGCGATTCTGGCCCCAGCCGTAGGACTGTTGCTCATCGAGTTCATCTCCTATTTTGGAGACATGGAATCACTGCCGGACTGGATGAAACGACTTGGAATTGTGTCCGAGGTACAAGGTCGAGTATTCGGAGTATCTCTCATTGTGATTCTAATTGTCACAGGGATTCTCGTTTACGCTATCCTTCGCATCTTCGATGCACTCGGAGGAGTCGGGCCAGAGTCGGACTCAGCAAACCGTCGGCCGTTGCGTGAAAGCATCTAGCGCGGACCAGAATCGCTCTAAGGATCACAACCAGACTACCGCCACATGAAACTCGCTGGTTGTGGACAATCCTCTGATTGAAGTCGTTGAACTCAAGAAATGGTTCCCTGTTAGAAGAGGGTTCCTCACAACGTTGGCTTCGTCCAAAGAGGCCCGCGTAAGAGGAGTGGATGGTGTTTCTTTCGGGGTTGAGGAAGGTACGATCTACGGCCTCGTCGGCGAGAGCGGATGCGGAAAGACAACCACAGGTAGATTGACGTTAAGGCTTGTTGAGTCGACCGGTGGAAATATCTACTATCGCGGGACCGACATCACATCAATCCCTCATGAGAGAATGAAGACCCTCAGACGTGAGAGGCAGACAACATTTCACGACCCCTTTGACTCCATCAACCCAAAGATGACGGTTTTTGATATCATTGCGGAGCCTCTGAGCATTCACGCAATTGGAGGGAGCGAGTCGGAGAGAATCGAGCTTGTCTCCAACATTCTCAAGAGAGTCCAAGTAGTCCCACCGCAGGACGACTTGTTCAGGTATCCGCATGAGCCCAGCGGCGACCAGAGGCAGAGGGTCGCCATAGCCCGGGCACTGATCCTGAATCGCAGGTTTGTCTTCGCCGATGAGCCAGTCTCAATGCCTGATGTCTCGATAAGAACAGAAGTCCTGAATCCAATGGTGGACCTGAAGACCCAGCTGAAGAGCTTGACCTACCTATTCATTACGCATGACTTGGCGATCTCCAAGCATGCTGCAAACCAAATTGGGGTCATGTATCTTGGAAGGATCGTCGAACACGGCCCCACGGAAGAAGTGATCGACAATCCCGCCACCCGTACACTCAGGCCCTGCAGGCAGCAGTTGCGATCCCCGAGGTGCGAGTTGAAGAGAAGGAGATCCCCATCCAAGGAGAGACACCTAGCCCAGTCAATATCTCAAAGGGATGCCGATTCCACCCACGATGCCCATATGCCTTCCATAGGTGCAAGCAGCTAGAACCCGAACTCCTTTAATTCAGACCGAGGCATTTCGGTTCCTGCCACCTTCTTGAGAAGAGATAGACAGACCACCATCCCAGGATGGTCGGCAAAGCCAAGCTGCTGCCAAGTACTAGAGCCGGAGGCAGCGGCACCTACTTTGAGAACGAGTGGTACAGAAAGCACGCGACACAATGATCCTTTCCTACGTCCTTCAGGTCTGGTTCTTTCTCCTTGCAGATAGCCATGACTTGTGGGCAGCGCGGGTGAAATCGACAACCCGAAGGCGGGTTTATCGGACTCGGTATCTCTCCTGCCAGCGCAACTCTCTCCTTTCTTGTGGATGGATCAGCAATCGGCACCGCAGCAATCAGGGCTTTTGTGTAGGGATGCAGAGAATCCTCAAAGAATTCGTTAGACTCCGCAAACTCCACGATCTTTCCAAGGTACATCACTGCCACCTTCTGGCTCACGTACCTGACTGACCCCAAGTCGTGCGAGATGTACAGGTAGCTTACGCCTATCCGATCCTGCAATTCCTTCAACAAGTTCAGGATCTGGGCCCTTATCGAAACGTCAAGCGAAGATACGGGCTCGTCGGCGACTAGGAATTCGGGGTTCAAGACCAACGCCCGAGCGACGCACACACGTTGCCTTTGGCCTCCGCTAAGCTCATGTGGGTACCGATAGAAGAATTGCTCCGCAGGGACAAGTTGAGCGAGCTCCAATGCCTTTCTTACCATTTCTTGCCTCTCTGCAGCGGAGGACCCTATCCCATGTATTGCCGGTGTCTCTTCGACTGTGTCATAAATCGTCATTCCAGGATTCAACGATTCATACGGGTCTTGGAAGATTATCTGAAAACTTCTTCGCATGCTCTTAAGTTCGCTGCCCCTGAGCGCCATCACATCTTTTCCGCGGATGCACACGCTTCCACTAGTCGGTTCGATCAAGCGCACGAGCAAGCGACCAGTTGTAGTCTTGCCTGACCCGCTCTCGCCTGCCAGACCGAGCGTTTCCGATTCTCCAATCCGGAAACTGATGTCGTCGACTGCGTGGACGTATCTCTGCTTCCTTGAGAAGACCGAGGGTAGAAAGCCGGTCGAGGCAGAGAAGTACTTCTTAAGGTTCGTCACCTCGATTAGGTTGTCGCCGGTCATGCGTTGTCCCTCAGACTTCTCCTGCGAAATGACAGGCTGCGTAGTGTTTCATCCTGATCTCTCGCAATTCGGGTTCATCTTCAGAGCAGATTGGAGACTTTCTGTATGGACACCTCGGATGGAAGTGACAGCCCCTTGGCGGGTTGATGAGGTCTGGAGGGTCCCCAGGTATGGATGACAATTTAGCGTCGCGGGCTCTTACATCCGGGAAGGCGGCAAGTAGACCACGCGTATATGGATGCAGTGGTTTCTTGAACAGGCTGACGGCGTCGCAGTATTCCGCCACCTTTCCAGCATACATGATCGCCACTTTGTCGCAGGTTTCCGCTATGATCGAGAGGTCATGCGTTATCAGTATCATGGAGAGTTGGAGTTCCTTCTGAAGCTCTTGCATCAATTTGAGGACTTGCGCCTGAACGATCACGTCAAGCGCTGTAGCCGGCTCGTCTGCTATGACAAGGTCGGGGTTGCACGCCAAGGCCATAGCAATCATTGATCGTTGCCTCATACCACCGCTGAGTTCATGGGGGTAGCTGTCGTACCTAGACTTGTCCACTCCAACCAACCGGAGAAGCTCTTCTGACCGCTGTCTCGCATCGTCTTCACTTACGTTCTCGTGTAGGAGCATTCCCTCAGAGATCTGTTCCCCAATGCTGAAGACAGGATTGAGAGCGTTCATCGCTCCCTGAAATACGATCGACATCCTTTTCCAGCGGTACCTTCGGATGTCTTCATCCGATACCTTCGCCAAGTCCTGTCCGTCGAAGACAACGCTGCCTCCGACAACTTTTCCGGGAAATGGCAGTAGTCTGAGAATCGACAGTGCAACAGTTGTCTTTCCGCATCCAGATTCGCCGGCCAGTCCGAGCGCTTCACCTTTCTCTACGGTGAAGCTGACGTCGTCCACAGCCTTAACCGGTCCCTCTAGTGTATAGAAGTAAGCCTGCAGATTATTCACTTCCAGAAGTGCCATTGATCTCACGACCTCTTGCTTTCACCTGCGCCTCAGCTTGGGATTCAGGACCTCGTCCATTGCGTATCCAACGAAGATGAAAGCGATCGAAACAAGAGCGATGCAAAGCCCTGGAAAGACGATCCACCACCATTCCTTCATGACGCCATAGTAGTGCGCCAAATAGAGCATTCTTCCCCATGTAGGAACTGTGGGGTCGCCGAGGCCGAGCCAACTTAGAGCAGCTTCAGTCACTATTGCAGCTGGTACAGAAAGCGCAAGCTGAGCGAACGCAAGAGACATCACGTTCGGCAGAAGATGCTTGAACATTATACGACTTGATCCTGCACCGGCGGCTCTTGCAGCTTCAATGAACGTACGCTCCTTGTAGCTGAGCACCTGAGACCTAATTACACGAGCTATCGACATGAAACCTAGCAGGCCTATCAGGATCACAAGATTCCATATTGACGGGCCCAGGACTGCGATCAGCACCAGCAGGAGGGGAAGTCCTGGAAGCACAAGCAGCATATCATTGAACCTCATCAAGACTTCGTCAGTTGCACCACCAAGGAATCCTGCTGCAAGACCTAGCATCACTCCTATGACGACTGACAAGAGAGATGCCAATATGCCAATGATTAGAGAGAGTCTCGCACCGTAGATCAGTTGAGAGAAAAGGTCTGCTCCGAATTGGTCAGTGCCCAAGTATCCAAACACGCTACCGTATCCACGAAATGTAACATCGTCCGCGTACACCTTAACGTTGGCTTCACTGTTCGGGTCGTCATCGTTCATCACAACTCGGACAACTAGGGAATAGATCCCGGGCGACGAGAAGATCTTCTTCTCCGCGCTTCCCAAGATGTCCTGTGTGAGGAAAAGGCGAAGCTGGGGGCTCCACGAGTCGATTCTGGGGCTGGGTTTCTCCCATTCTTCAGTGGTCTGGACGGATTTCTCCCAGAGGAGATACTCAGTTCCCGCAGAATCTCGAAGAAGAACGGCAATCTTCCCTGTAGCGCCACCTGAGATTTGTGCGTACCACGATAGATCGACCGTGAATCTTTGAGGTGCGTCACAGATGATCTCGAAGGACACTGATGCCTGCTCCACGACTCTCCCGTATGCGATACCCGCTGGGTGCGACAACTGGAACCCAATGCTTCCAGGCCTACCATCTTCAGGGTTGCCGACGTCACTGGCGTAGACGACAGATGCTTCCGACGATGTGCTTGACACTTGCCACTGCTTGAACGAGTCCTGACTGGATAGTGATGTATCGCTTATGGGGTCAATGTTCCTACTCGCATGCTGATAAGGAGGAAAGGCGGTCATCCAAACTGGGGCGGCCTTCGAGCCTGCAAGGTTCGTGGACTTGAGTGGATCATATGGGGTAATGAATGGTGCCCCTACAGCTAGGAGAGTGAACACTATGATTAGCCCAAGTCCCATAATGCCAAGCTTGTTTCTTCGATACTGTCCCCAGAACTCCCTGAATCGTCTGATTCTAGCCTGGGTCTTCTCTCTTCTCGACATCGTATCTCCACCTCAGTACTTGATTCTCGGGTCTAGAAACCCATAGAGTATATCAGCAAGGAAGTTTGCCAGAATCGTCGCCACTGCAATGACGAAGAACACAGCTTGCAGAACAGGGTAGTCGCTGACCTCGATAGCCCGCCAAAGGTACTGACCGACTCCTTGCCAAGAGAAGACGGTTTCAGTGATTATTGCCCCGCCGACAACTCCTCCAAATCCTATGGCAATGATTGTGACCATGGGGAGCATCGCATTCTTTAGTGCGTGCTTGAAAAGTATTGTTCTTTCATCAAGTCCCTTGGCACGTGCGGTCATAATGTAGTCCTCGGTGAGCACGCCGAGCAGGGAATTCCGCATTATGACCGCATATCCAGCGAAGAAGAAGACGATCAGGGTGACTGCAGGCAATGTCAGATGCCAGAGAATGTCCGCCACAGCTGCCACTGGGTCTGAAGGGACGGGAACACTGACTGTCCCTCTAAGTGGAAACAGTGGGAAGACGTATCCGAACACCAATAGCAGCATCAGGCCAATCCAAAAGGTGGGCAGTGCATAGAAGATCATTCCCATGAATAGGATCGCTATGTCCGTCATCTTGCCCCGCCGTGCAGCGGCGATGATTCCGAATACTATTCCAAGCATGATCGATAGTAGAGTTGACACTCCGAGGAGAAGAAGGGTGTTCGGCATCACCTGCATTATTTCCTCAGAAATAGGTCTCTGAGTACGATACGAATAGCCAAACTCGCCCTGAAGCAGATTCGTCATGTAGGCAAAGAACTGAACGTATAAGGGCTGCCCAATGTGAAAACGCGTCTTCAGTATCTCGATCTGCTCAGGCCTGAGTCTCGCCCCGCTTACCATTATCGTCAGCGGATCGGCTGGGACAAGCCGAAAGATCAAGAAGTTGAGGCTCACAGCAAGGAGGATAAGAATAAACGTGTAAATCGTGCGGCGGAGAATGTACACCTTCAGTCCCATCGGGCTATCTCCGGTCTGAGTCAAGGAGGTTTAGAGCACCGATCTATAAGAGTAGCCACGTCCGCGAACCATGCAGGCGACCTTTCCCCTCAACGCCGGCAGCGGAAAGCGGCGAACGCACCTGTCTCTT
>Ga0208047_1000351_pt1 | contig 17363 bp, 16 predicted proteins | sample Kivu_220m_FD_184162 | JGI IMG/M metagenome (GOLD analysis project Ga0208047, IMG submission 184162) | Freshwater microbial communities from Lake Kivu, Western Province, Rwanda to study Microbial Dark Matter (Phase II) - Kivu_220m (SPAdes)... | ecosystem: Environmental > Aquatic > Freshwater >...
TCGTAGCTCACGTGGCGGGCAACTTCTTCCACCAGATCGATTTCGTCGATGCAGTCGGGGCGCCAGGACGGCACCTTCACCGCGAAGCCCGGCCCGCTTGCCACCGCCGAGCCCTTCTTCGCGGCGATCTTCTTGGGCGTGCACGCGAACCCGATCTTCCCGAGTTTTGCGGCAACATCCCTGGGCGACAGATTCGTGCCGAGCACGCGATTCACTTGCGCTACGCGCAGCAACACCACCGGCTGCTTGGGCAGGTGACGCGTGCGCGGATCAGCGGCACCCGTGTGCACGACCAAGTTTGGGCATGACTCGCGCAACAACGCCGCGAAGCGCGCTACCGAATAGTCGACGCCGAGCGGGTCGACCCCGCGTTCGAACCGTGCCGATGCCTCGGTGCGCAGCGCGAGTCGTTGGCTGGTGAGCCGCACTCCGTTGGGTTCGAACCACGCTGTTTCGAGCGCGATCTCTGTGGTCGTCTCACTGATCTCGGTGTTCGCTCCGCCCATCACACCCGCGATGCCGATGGCACGATCATCACCGTCGCAAATCAGCAGGTCGGCGGTGTCGAGTTTGCGCAGGGTGCCGTCCAACGTGGTGAGGGTCTCCCCCACTTTGGCCTTGCGAATACGGAAGCCCGACGACACCTTGGCGGCGTCATACGCGTGGTTCGGCTGGTTGGTCTCCAGCATCGCGAGGTTGGATGCATCAACCACGTTGTTGATCGGTCGCATTCCGGCGGCCAGCACCCGTCGGGCCAAATGGTCGGGCGACGGCCCCACTGCGATACCGCTGATCACGGTGACGTTGAAGCGCGCGCAGGCCTTCTCATCCACGATCTTCACCGGCACGCGACGCGCCGCACCTTTCTTGGCTGCATCGCCCTTCAACGGCACGAACTTCACACCGAGTTGCGCCGCCACATCGCGGGCCACACCGAGATGGCCGGTTGCATCGGGTCGGTTACGCGTGATGTCGAGGTCGTACACCACGTCGCGCTTCACCCCGAGTGCGTCAAACACATTGCGCCCGAGCTTTGCGCCGGCTGGCAAGATCATGATTCCCGCGGCGTCGCTCGATAACCCAAGTTCCGCAGCAGAACACAGCATTCCCTCGGAGTCGATGCCGAGAATTCCGCGGCGCAGAATCTCGCGACCGTCGGGCATCTTCGTGCCCAGCGTGGCGAGCGGCACCTGATCGCCGGACTTCATGTTGAATGCACCGCACCACACGTGACGCTCCGCGCCGTCGCCGGCATCGACCCACACCCGATGCACCTTCGCTGCGTCGGGGTGACGCTCGGTGCGCAGCACCTTGGCCACCACGACACCCACAATCGGCGTGCCCACGACTTCCATCGACTCCACCTGCATGCCGAGCGCGGTCATCACGTCACCCAAGCGCTCGTCGGAGAGGCGCTTCAGGTCGCAGTATTCGGCGAGCCACGAGCGAACGATGCGCACGACTACCTATCCCCAACCAACATCAGAACTGCCTCACGAACCGCAGATCATTGGCGTACATGTCGCGTAGATCGGCCACATCGTGGCGCTCTTTGGCCATGCGGTCGATGCCGAAGCCGAATGCGAATCCCGAATACACCTCGGGGTCGACGCCACCGGCGCGCAACACGTTGGGGTGCACCATGCCGCAACCACCGAGTTCGATCCACTTGCCGTTCGAACTGCGCACGTCGAACTCCGCGCTCGGCTCGGTGAAGGGGAAGTAGTTCGGTCGCAGGCGGCTGGTGAACTCGCTCCCGAAGAACGCCTTGGTGAACGCTTCGATGGTTCCGGCGAGGTGCGCAAAGGTGATGCCTTTGTCGATGACGAGCCCCTCGATCTGGTGGAACACCGGCATGTGCGTGGCGTCGGGTGTGTCGCGGCGAAACACGCGGCCGGGCATGACCGCGTAAATCGGCAAATCCCACTCCTGCATCACGCGAATTTGCACGGGTGAGGTGTGGGTGCGCAACAAGGTAGACCCCGGCGCCCCGTACTTCACGAAGAGCGTGTCGAACCCGCTGCGCGCCGGATGATTCGGCGGCATGTTCAGCGCGGTGAAGTTGTGGAAGTCGGTTTCCACCTCGGGGCCTTCCGCCACTTTGAAACCCATGCCGACGAACACATCTTCCAACCGCTCCCACGCCTGGGTCACGATGTGGGCATGCCCCCGCGATCGCCGAGCGAGATGCTCGGTGAGATCCATCGCTTCGCCGGCTGAAGCAACCTGCGCTGCGGCTCGCTCGAGCAGCGCCAGGCGTTCCGAGACGATGGCTTCGATGGCCTGCATCGCCTCGTTGATTGCACGACCCGCTGCCTTGCGAGCCTCGACATCCGCGAGCGAACCGAGCGACGACTTCAGGCCAACGAGCGCGCTGCCTTTGCCTGAATGCTCATTGGCGACCCGACGCAACGACTCCACATCAGTGGCCGCCCGCAACGCCGCCGTGGCTTGCGCCAGTGCTTGGGCGACCTGCTCGGCGTGACCGTCCGATCCAGGCATCACATCAAGCGTATTCGCGCGGCCCGTTCAGGACGCGTCGCGGGCGGAGCGGATCTCGGCCGCCATGGCATTCGCACCGCCCAGAACGAATGATTGGTCTGACTTCGCGAGCACGAACGTCAAGCCGAGCGCAGTGTAGGCCGCCAAGTCATTCGTGCTCGCCACGAACGTGCCAAGTGGCTTGCCGGCTTTGCGAACGCCAGCGGCAATGCGTGCGATTGCTCCCGCAACGAGTGGGTCGCTCGTTGCGGTCTTGCCTAGCGAGATTGTCAAGTCGACTGGACCTATGAAGATCGCGTCAATACCTACCACCCCAGCGATCGCTTCGCCGTGTTCGACGGCATCTCCGTCCTCAATCTGGGCAACCACAAGCACCGAGTCGGTTGACTGTGACAGGTGCGTCTCGATGTCACGGACGGTGTAGCCGGCTGCGCGTGTCGACCCTGCGAAACCGCGACCACCCGGCCCGAAATGCGCGCTACGCACGATGGCGGCGGCCTCCGCCGCATTACGTACGTGCGGCACCACGACACCGCTCGCCCCGATGTCAAGGGCCTGTTGGATTGACACGGATTCACCGGAAGGCACTCGAACCAGAGCGGGCAGTTGCCCTGCACGGGCAGCGAGCACGCACAAATCGAGTTCGCGGCGCCCGAATGGCGCATGCTCTGCGTCAATCACGACGAAGTCAATCGCGGACTGCGCGAGGACTTCGATAGTGGCTGGGTCGATGCCCTTCACGAAGGTGCCTATAACGAACTCGCGAGATCGCAAGATGCGAGGGAAGTCAGCGAAAGTTCTCATCGCGCTCCCGTTGCGAGGCCATCTCCGACGCCCTCGCTAGCACATCTACGCCCAACTGATGCCACACGTGCAGCATGTCGACGAGAACCCAGTTTTCCCTGATGAGCCCCGATTCCACACGCCAGAAGTCGAGACTTCGCATGGTGATTCGCACACCGCTCGGATTGATGCCCAACCATCCATCGCCGGTCACCGACATTTGCATTCCTGGCCAGCCAGTGAATGCGACGTATGGCCCCTCTGAGAAAAAATATCCGCCATCGACGTCCCCACGACGATCCGGCAGCGCCCGCAGGAATGGGATTTGATGGCCGTTGCGGAAGCCCTCGATACCTCGGCAGGTTCCGATCGCAGCTGGGCCGTACCACGAGAGATGAGGGTGCCAGAAGTTCTCTAGCCGCATGACCTCCGCCGGTTCTCGCGGGTGACGACCCATTTCGGTCAGCATCTCGCCGACGATTCGGGCGGACTCGCGACTTTCCGCGCTGTCGGCGGCAGCGCGATGGAGTCCGTCCTGCGACGCAGGAGACGGCACTTGCCACATTGCGCGCAATGCCGGCGCCATCGGCCAGCACCGTGCCTGCAGCATCAACTCAGGAAGATCCCAAACGACTTGCATCTCGGCGATTCGGTCGTTGACGAGGCGAAAGAACTCATGGAATCGCATCGTCACTTGCTGCCCGCTCGGCGGAATCCCTTGCCATGCCCGGCGAAATGCGCCCGTGTAGTAGCCGCATGTGCCGACCATCTGGTCACCTCGGTCGGTGCGGCCGCTCACCACGATGGTGGTGCGGCGCTCCAAGTCAGGTACCGCCCGTACAAGAGGCGCGAACACGGAGTCGATCACTGCGTCAACGCCCGGAAGCGTCTCAAAAGGATGTGTGAAATGGAAGGTCGTATCAGACGTACTTACTTGTCTCAGTTCTTCTCGCACCTTCTCGCAGTTGAAGTCGCGCGCAGCTGCGAATAGCGGAGCTAGAACGGCTCGTGAATCCGGGGAAGTCAGCGCCACAATGCGTCCGTCGCTCTATCCGCACCTTCGCGCATCGCATTGAATTTTGCATAGACGATGTCTGTGTCGATCCCCGGATATCCTGCGAACGTAGAGAATCCGCAGTCTGTTCCGGCCATTACTCTTTCGCGACCGACAACTCTTGCGACATTAAGTATTCGTTGAGCGATCAATCGAGGGTGTTCGACGAAATTGGTCGTGGTGTCCACCACACCAGGAATCAAGATCTTGTCGTCGGGAATGGTCATGGACGACAGGTCTTCCCACTCGTGGCCGTGACGTGGGTTCGAAGATTCGAAGAGCAAGCCTTGTGGCTTCGCGCGTAGGGCCACTGGCATCACCGTCGCGAGGGGCGCATCGTGGGTATGCGGCCCCTCGTAATTGCCCCAGCAGACATGCATTCGTACCCGGTCTGCGGGCACGTTGCGAAGCGCGTGGTTCAATGCGTCGACATTCGCGTGCACATGGCGCAGGTAATCGCCCTCCGACAGCCCCTTGAACATCATGTGACGCCCAAGCCCCAAGTCGGGCGAGTCGATCTGCAATACGAAGCCGGCCGCAACAATAGCCTCGTACTCGATTCGCATTGCCTCTGCGACGGCCGCCAAGTACTCCTCGTGCGACTTGTAGTGCGCGTTCGGCTGGAACATTGCGATGACGCCTGGCGACGCCGAGTTGAGGAAGGCGTCGACTGGCCGATTCGCGTTGACTGCCTCACGGAACATTGCACACTCCCGGGCGACTGGGCCTGCGTTGACGTGGCGTACCTCGGCGACGCATTGTGGACGCTGATATGTAGGGGTGCCGCCCAATTTGGCCTGACGCTGAAGAAAACCCGGGAAATCTTCTAGGTCTGCTGGCGGCGTGCGAGGGCTGTCGCCGTCGAAGCCGGAGATCCGGTATTTGATGTATGTGGCATACGAAATTTTGTCCATCTCCCCGTCGCTCACCACGTCGACTCCCGACGCAACTTGGCGGGCGACGACGTCGTTGACGGCTCGGCGGATCACCCCGTCGTGCGCCGCCACGTCCACATGCTCACCGCGCTCGATAGCAAATATCCCTGCCGTCACGTCGAGTGGTCGTGGAAGACTCCCGACATGTGTGGTCAGGATGCGATCCGTGCTGGTCCTCATCTGACAACTTCCTCAGTCTGTGGGTCAAAAAAGTGAAGGTTTTCGGCCTCAAGTACCAGGTGTACCGTCTCCCCTTCGCGCACTCTGGAGGCAGGGTCGACGCAGGCAATGATGCGCGTGTCCTGACTCAACGAGGCTTCTGTCGCCACACCCGAACCGGAACTGAATGCCTTCACATCGCCGACCGACACATGAAGAATTGTCTCAATACCGAGTGACTCGCGCAATCTCACGACGCCCCGCAATTCACAGGCCGCATTAACTGGCGTCACGCTCGGGTCCTTGAGCGAATGAGGTCGGATACCTACCACGACATCTTTGTCGACGTACTTGCTTAGGGAACCGGCACGTACCGGGGTAAGCGTACTGAGCGCGAGCACCTGGCTGCCGATTCGCACGCGAAGTGAGTTGCCGTCGTTCTCCACGCGCCCGGCGAGCAGATTCATGGATGGCGAACCGATGAAACGAGCGACGAAGAGATTGGCTGGTGTCGCGAAGACTTCGTCAGGAGTCCCCAATTGCTGCAGATGCCCGTCGCGCAAAACGGCTATCCGATCACCCATTGTCATTGCCTCTGTCTGGTCGTGGGTCACGTAGATGGTCGTAGTTCGAAACTCCCGTTGAAGGGAGCGGATATCGCCGCGCATCTGAACGCGGAGCTGCGCGTCGAGATTTGACAACGGCTCGTCCATGAGTGACAACTGCGGCTGACGGATGAGAGCACGTCCCATCGCCACACGTTGACGCTGTCCGCCTGACAATTGCGCAGGCTTCTTTTCCAACTGTGTCGTGAGCTGTAGCAGCTCGGCAACTCGACGCACCTCTTCGGCCCTCTTCTCTCTTGCCATCTTGCGCAGTCGCAGCGGAAACTCGATGTTCTGGAACACTGTCATCTGCGGGTACAGGGCGTAGTTCTGGAACACCATCGACATGTCCCGATCACGCGGCGCGACGTCTTTCATCGACCTGCCTGCCAGGGTGATTTCGCCGCTACTGGGCTGTTCGAGTCCCGCGACCAGTCGCAGAGCTGTCGACTTGCCGCATCCTGACGGGCCGACAAGCACCAAGAATTCTCCCTCTGCGAGCCTCATACTGAGGGAGTCGAGCGCCACAAATCCATCGCCAAATCGTTTCGTGAGCCTCTCTACGACGAGCTGGGCGGTCATTGCTTGGAACCTGGTCGAGGTGGCGTGCGCTCCGCACGGTCGTACGCCTCCCAGCCCTCACCCTCGAAGACATCAACTCCGAGCTGTTTCAAGACCCATGCGAAGTCGACCGTCACATAGTTGTCGACAATCTTTCCGTCGACCACTTTCCAGAAATCCATGTAGCGAATCTCCACCCGCTTGCCGGTCGGCGCAACTCCAAGAAACTCACCCGTGTGTACCGCTTCTTGTCGACCGAACGCGGCCCCCCACTCACCCATGAAGAGACGAGCTTCGTCGATGCAGACTTTGTTGCTGAATGCAGCCTGGAACGGACGCTGCCAGTTGTCCTGAAACTCGCGCAGACCATTCTTGGTTCCGCAACCATAATTTCCCATCCAACGGAAAGACTCCGCAAAAAATTCCCCAATGTCGTTGATGCGGTGGTCATTGAGGCCGTCCACCATTCCCTCGATGACGCGCTGAGTCTCTTGCGTCTTGGACATATCGGTGTCCTTGGTGAGTGCAGCTTGTTCTGGTCGCGAACCCGTCATTGTCATCTCCCTCTCGTAAGAATCCCTTGGTGCGATATCTGCCGTGGCATTCGATCGATCTGCGCAAGGAAATCAAGCAGGTCGATGAACACCCAATTCATTGAAATTTTTCCTCTCTCCACTTGATAGAAATCGAAGACCCGCAGAGTGATGCGCCGGCCGCTGGCGCCCTGACCCAACCAGCCATCTCCCAAGTGCGTCGCGGTGACGCTCGGCCATCCGCCCGTCACCGCCCAGCGCCCCTCGGCGAATTTCACGAAATGGCCCGTCGTATTCGTCGCTCCTGCCGACGCCAGCAACCCGCCGCCGACACGATCAGGAAACGCTGTGCGAAACGAGAGCTGGTGAAGGTCGACGAATCCCTCAGCGCCGGTCGAAGACCCGATTCCGCCCGGTCCAGCCCACACGAAGTCAGCGTGCCAGTACGCAAGATGAGCGGCAGCAATCATTTCATCGCGCGTCCGCGCCGAGTCATGCAGGGCACTTTGCATTTGCTTCACAACCGCGAGCGTCGCCGCAGACTCCTCCGGAGAGAGGTCAGTGACGGAGCCAGTCGCGTGCGGAAACGGCCAAACACCTGATTGCCCGAGCGAGCGGCGCGTGAGATCTTGTCCAGACTGTTCGGCCAAGTCCAGAAGGTCGATCATCACGGTGCACCGGATAGCTGCGGCGCCTACGAGGTCGACTATGGCGCCGATGCGCACCGAGACTTCCGCACCGGTCGGGTGCAGCCCGCACCACGAATTCATAAACACCCCACTGAGCGTGCCCCACGACGCAGCCTGCCAACTTCCGTCGATCGGTGCGCTCCGAAGTTCCATGGCGGTGCTCCACTCAGCTCCGTCTATCGCCCCAAGGAGCGGCTCGGCGACGAATTCTCTCCAACTCGCGACGTCCGCGCAGACGTTGAACGGCGCTGATACCCGAAAGACTGTGTTCAAGTCGAACGGCGTTGAGTCAGTGATTGAGCCAAAGAGCCACTCCCCGATCATCCCTTCACCGCCCCCGTGCCGAGCCCTTTCACAAGGTGCTTTTGGAACAGCACGATTACGACGACGATTGGCAGCGTTATCGACACCGCGGCAGCAGCCGCTTCCGCAATCCCCTTCGAGCTCTCCCCACCCGCGAGTGCCACGATTCCGACCGGCAATGTCCAATTCGTCGGAGCCAAGACGCGCACGAACAGAAACTCGTTGTACGCGAGCAGCAGCGTGAAAAGGCTCGTCGCGATGATTCCAGGCTTCATCGTGGGAATTACGACGCGAAGGAACGCCTGGAGCCGGGTGGCACCATCCATCATCGCCGCTTCTTCGAGCTCTTTGGGCACTTCAAGAAAGAAGGTGCGCAGCATCCAGATGGTGAAGGGCTGATTCACTGCAACCAGCGCTAGAACGATCACAGCGCGGGAGTCGAGAAGACCCAGGTACTTCGCGATTATGAAAAACGGCAATACGAATGCGAATCTGGGAAGTGCTCTAAATGCCAACGCGGCAATGAGTATGCCCGCACCCGACTTCCCCGAGTATCGCGCCAGCCCATACCCGCCGAAGAGCCCGATGCCAATGGAGACGCAGATTGTCGCCACGGTCACGACGAGGCTGTTGATGAGAAACCTGAACTGGTCGCTCGTGTCGAAACTTCGGGATACGTAGGCAAGGCTCGCGATGATCGACGCCACCACCAGCAGGTGCCAAATCCAAGGACGCTTCGAGCGGCGTGACACGATCGCAAGCGAGGTAATGAGCGCGATGCTGACCAAAAGTACGAGCAACACCTGCCACATGTTCGTGGTCTGATCATCGAACCAATACGCGCGGTACGCGGCTGCGGTGGTGTCGTATCCCCACAACACCGGCACACGCGAGGCGACATCCCGCGTGAACTTGATCGAAGTCTGGAAAGTCCACAAGAGAGGCAACACGCTCCACACCACGATCACGATGAGTGACAGATGCAGAGCACCCCTCTGCGTGACACGCTTGAGGCCCATCAGGTCCGGTCTGCAATCTGCTCTTTGTAGCTGCGGACAAGAAACGGCACGAGAGCCGCAAAGATACCGATCACTGTCAGCACGGCGATCGCGTGCCCTTTACCCAGTCTCCCGATCTTTGCGTCGAGAGCAACCACCGAGTTGTACACAGACAACGTGTGGCTGTCGTCAAAGCGGTTGCCGGCGAACACGAAGACGCTGTCAAACACCCGATAGCTGTCCATAATCGAGATGATGGCGACAAAAAAGAGGATGCTCTTCAGGTGCGGAATCGTTACATGCCAGAAGATTTCACGAAACTTCCCTCCGTCTATTGCAGCAGCTTCCACCCGCTCTTGCGGAAGGGTCTGCAGGCCGGCGAAGACGGCAACGAAGGCGAATGGGGTCACATGCCATACCGCGTGGAGCATGATGAGGAATCGCACGTTGGACCCGTCAATCACGAACGGGGTGCCCGTCACCAGCTCAATAAGCCAACTGACCAGTCCGCCGCGCGAGAACAGGTTGCGAAACAACAGGGTGCCCACCACCGGTGTCACGATGAACGGAAGAAGTATTGCCGCAAGGTAGATCGAGCGACCACGACCGACTCGATCGAGTAACAATGCGAACGTGATCCCCAACGTCATCTCTATCGGCACGGTGATGGCGACAAACGCAAGAGTAAAGCGTGTGGCACGCCAAAAGGCAGGATCACGGAGCACTTCTGAATAGTTGGCCAACCCAATGAACGACGAGTTATCGAGGTCGCGCAGGAGCAAGTCCGTGAGGCTCAGCCAGATGGTGGTGCCGAGCGGCACCACCATCAGCATCGTCATCACTGAGACGCTCGGCAGCACAAAGAAAGTGAACGATCGACGATCCATCCCTGCCCTCAACAATAAGAAACGCGGCGAGGCGAAACCCCCTCGGATTTCACCCCGCCGCGTCTCAGTGACTCGACAAGTCTCAGCTCAGAAGATTCTGGGCCTTGGCTTCCTTCAGGTACGCCGCCTCGGCTGCTGCAATCGCGTCAGCCGCCGACGCGCCATCGAGGATCTTGATCAGCGCCTTTCCGATCTCGGCACGGTAGATGGCCGCTGCCGGGTGGGTTTGATCGGCACCGCGCCCTTTCGAGGTCGAGACATTGAGTGCCTCTCCGTTGCGCGGACCTTCGGGGTTCGACACGCCGCTGCGGGTGACTCCACCGAACTTGGCCGCAGCTGTCTGCGACTCGTCATCGGTCGCACCAAGCATGGCCAAGAAGACCTTCTCGGCATCGACACCGACCTTCGCCGGAATTGCATAGCCGTCGACATATGCCGGGGCGCCGAGGACGGTGCCGCCGGTGAGCGCAGGGGCGAACTTCACCTTGCCGAGCACTTCAGGAGTCGTCGCTTCCGCATCATCCATCGCGGCGGCACGCGAGGCCCACAGGTGGCCGAGCACGTACTCGCCGGTTTGGAATGCGTTCTGCACGTCATCAGTGCTGTACGTGCCGATGGTCTTGCCACCGCACTTGGAGACGATGTCTGACAGGATCTGGGCAGCTTTTACGCCCTCAGCCGAATTGAAATTCGGTTGACCAGTCGTGTTGTCGATGGGCTTGACACCGAGCGAACCGAGTACGTTGTCGTATTCGATCTGCCAGGCCCAGTCGGCCGAGAGCATCATCTCGAACCCTGCGTAGCCAGCTTCAATCAATTTCGGGCACGCCGTGATGGCTTCGTCGTAAGTCTTCGGCACCGCGATGCCCAGCTTGTTGAGAACTTCTTCGTTGTAGAAGACATGTTGAGTGTTCGCAACCATCGGAATCGAGTAGATCTTGCCGTCGACAGTCACCAAGTCCCACATCCCCTGCGGGATATTGTCAAGACCGAATTGGTCACGGTACTTGTCAATCAGATCGTTGAGCGGCAACAACAGACCCTTGTTGGCGAGTTCGACGATGAACTGATTGGAGCCCTGCACCATCTCATACGACGGTGCGCCAGTCGCCAGGTCGAGGTTGATCTGGTTCTGGGCTTCCTTTGAATCCAAGAATTGGATGTTAAAGGAGTAGTTCGCCGCCTCGCACTCCTTCAGTTCGGCTGCATATTGCGTGATGATCGGGAACTCCCAACCCATCACGTCAATGGCGACGACGTCCGCAGACACCGGAATCGCACACTCGTCAGAGGCAAGCACCACTTCGGGCTCGCTCTCTTCGGCTGGCGCTGTTGTCGCCTCGGTAGCGGTGTCGGCCGCTTCATCGTCGGAGCCGCAGGCTGCGACAAAAAGCGAGCCGATGGCGAGTGCTGCCAGCACCCGACCGGTCTTGGTTCTTGCTTTCATGAATCCCCCTTGCAGAATTGCCGTAGTTGGTGGTTTGTGACCGACGAGCCTGATGCTCGACGGCTGAGCCGCCAGCCTATGACTACGTATTCAGGCTGTCAAGACAACCTGCCAAGAATGAGATGGATGTCGAAAGGACCCCTTCTCGGAGTCGCGAGGACCTGCCTAACCGAGACGACGACGTACCATGTCGAGCGGGGCGATGCTGCCACCCGGGTCTCGTGTATAGCCCGCTCCATGCGCGGCATCGATGATTTCGGGGCTCCACTGCACGTCGACTCGTCCCTCTCCGCAGATGGCCAACACGACCTCCACGGGCTCGGAACCCGAATTGACCAGGTCGCGCCATCGTCCGGCTGGCAGCGAGACCACCGACCCGGGCTCGACTACCCGCTCGGCGGTTTCTCCGTGACCAAACTTCAACGTAAAACGAGAACCCATGGCCAGAATGGCCGCCTGCCGGTCGATGCGGTGGGCGCCAAACGACGCGCCGGGCTCAAGACGCAGCCACTGCGCCGAGAAACCATGCGGAGTCGTGATCGCCGAGCCAGGACGGCGATGTTCATTGATTCCAATCCCGATGACTGGCGCAGTACTCACTCGATGGCCGACGGCGGCGCCAGAAAGGAACGTATCGGACTGCCAGCGTCGGGCAGTGAATCGGACTACTCTCGCCTCAAGTTCCTCGACTGAATATCGTTCAACTTTGGCCGCAATCTCTCCCGGAAGCGGCTGCAACGTGAACTCACCAGGCGAGAGATCTTCTACCCGCCGAACTTTCTCATCGGAGTCCAGCACGTAACCGGTTTCGCGTGCCGCTCGCAGGACTTCGGGTGACCACAGGATTCCGCCCGGGTCGTCGCCACCGAGAAAGGTGTACAAGAGTCCGTGATCTTTGCCGACGTTCTCAAAACCACGGAACACCCACGTCGGCACCGAAAACACGTCGCCAGGACCGATCATCAACTCCTGCGTCGTGTCGAGACCGACGAACATGCGCCAGGCACCTCCCAGGCATACGAACACTTCTGCCGTGTAGTGGAGATGGAAATTGTTGACCATGCCGGGTTCGAGTCCGGCAGCACCGACGCAGAATCCGTGGGGTTCGACGACGTTCGTCGGTGCATCGGCATTCTGCGTGACTCCCGCGCCGATGAAACTGAAGCTCGTCTTACCGGCCGATCGCGGAAGGTGCACGTCGACAAATGCAGAGGCATCGGAGACGAACTGGCTCGGGTCAATCACCCTTCGCCGAAGTTCGGCGGCGAGTTCGGCGGCACTTCTTGCGCTCATCCTTGAGCACTCCGTACACCCGCGTAGCGCCGCACCCGAATGTCGGCTTGCTCTTTGTGCCCCCAGAATCGCTCAATGGCGCAAAGTCGTGAACAGTACTCGCCAATGATCGTCGATGATTCCGGATTGGTGACGCGCTGGTATGTGACGGTCTTGATGAACTTGCCCACCCAGAGTCCGCCGGTGTACCGGGCAGCCGACTGTGTGGGGAGCGTGTGGTTGGTACCGATTACCTTGTCACCGTAGGAAACATTGGTCATTGGCCCGAGGAACAATGCTCCGTAGTTCACCATGTTGTCAAGGAAGTAGTCGTCGTCCTTAGTCATGATTTGGACATGCTCGAAGGCGAGGTCGTTCGCCACCTCGAGCATCTCTTTGTGGTCTGCGCAGAGAATCACCTGTCCGTAGTCGGCCCACGACTGGGCTGCGATGTCCGCCGTCGGAAGTGTCTGCAACTGTCGCTCCACTTCGCGCATCGTGGCGATGGCGAGCTCACGCGAGTCGGTTACGAGAATCGCAGGCGACGTGGGACCATGTTCGGCCTGCCCTAGCAAGTCAACGGCGCAGATCTCTCCGTCAACGCTGTCATCGGCAACGACGAGCGTCTCGGTCGGCCCCGCCATCAAGTCGATGCCGACCCGCCCATAGAGCTGGCGTTTGGCCTCTGCGACCAAAGCATTGCCGGGCCCTACGAGCATGTCGACACGTTCGACGAACTCCGTTCCAAGGGCAAGCGACGCGACCGCCTGCACGCCGCCCAGCACGTAGATCTCGTCAGCGCCAGCCAATGCCATTGCCGTGATGGTCTCTGCCGGAAGTTCCCCGTTGATGGGAGGAGTGCAGGCAGCCACGCGCCTCACACCCGCGACTTTCGCGGTGAGCACGCTCATGTGTGCCGACGCAACCATTGGATAGCGGCCGCCAGGCACATAGGCACCGACAGCGCCGACGGGAATCAATTTGTGGCCGAGCGTCACTCCAGGAAGGGTCTCGATTTCGACGGGCCGAAGCGATGCGAGTTGAGCTTGCGCGAATCGCCGAATCTGTGACTGAGCGAACTCGATGTCGGCGACGGTGGACTTGTCGACGCTCGAAACAACTCTGTCAACCTCTGAATTGGACAACTTGAAACGTTCTGGGCTCCACTTGTCGAACTCGCTCGACATTCGGCGCACAGCCTTTTGTCCCTGCTCCTCAATCTCTCTCAAAAGCTCGCTGACCCGCTGCGTCAGCTGCGAATCAGCGCCGTGAGCAGCTTTTCGTGTCGCTTTCTTTAGGTACTCAGCCATGGCTTGCCTCCTTGTTGGTGGAACGACCTGTTCTTAAAACTCCGTCGACGATCACCGTTGCACTCGAATCACGCAGGGCGAGGCACGAGAGCGAGGCACTCACCAGCTGCTCGACGGGCTGCACGAACGTGGTGAGGCTGTAACTCTCCCAAGCGGTTTGCGGCAAGCCGTCGAATCCGGTGACCATAACGTCATCGGGAACCCTTCGAGCGCTGGCACGAAGTCCGTCAACCACACCGAACGCAAGCTCATCCGCCGCGACCATGATCGCGTCATGCTCTTTGTGCCACTCCGCAGCATCCACACCCACTTTGAAGCCTGCCTCGTAGTTGAAGCCCCCAGCTTCGACGTAAGAGCAGGAAACTGAATTCGCGCCGAACACTTCGACCGCACCGCGGTATCGAAGTCGATCCGTGGAAGCTGATGCGACACCACCGACGAAAACTGGGTTGCGAACACTCCTCTCCAACAGATGTTCTGCGATGACGGCGGCTCCTGCCTGATTGTTCACCATCACCGACGCAATCAGCCCCTCCGCAGCTGGCTGATTGAATGCCACGACTGGAGCCGTGGTATTGGAGAGGCGCGCAATTTGCCCGGCGCTGATTACCGACGATGCGAGAACGAGTCCATCGAGTCGATATCGGGACACGGATCGAATTGCCGACTCGACTCCTGATGCGTCGCGAAAACTGGTGACCAACAGTTGGCGGCTACCGTCTCCAACTTGACGAGCAAACTCAGTGACGACGTTCTGCCAGTACTCGCCGCCCGCGGGCACGACGATTGCGATCAGCCCCGACTTCTGTCTACGCATCCCACCTGCAATCGCACTCGGGACGTATCCGAGTGTCTCCGCGGCATTCATCACAAGCGCGCGCGTCTCTGGCGACACCACGTTGGGTCGCGCGAACACCCTGGCCACTGTGGATTGCGAAACGCCAGCCTTGCGGGCAACGTCAAAAGAGGTGGGAGCCGCGAGGTTGCTGTTCCCGAGGCCTGCTCGATCCCGTTGGCGACGAGACGCACCCTGGCCTTTCCTCGGACTCACGGCTTGTCAGTCTATGAATACGTTGTCACGTGCGCAATCGCAGATTGGATCACGAACGCGACATCACCTGTCGCCAGATAGCCACTTCGTCGACTAAGAGAAACAGCCGTGAAACTCCCGCACGGGAGAACTGAGCGTGCCAGATAGTCAAGAGCGCAATTTCTCGTCCCGTCGGACTGCCGAACATACCGTCGCGAGTGTGACGTCCACGTAACGTCATACGCAATGCTGCACGAGTCCCCCGTACGGAGTCAGTGCAGCCAAGCGAATGGTCAATGCTCTGATCACTCCAAACGAATGGCGAGAAGAACTCCGCAGCTGTGGTCGTCCCAGATGACCTTCCAACGACCGTCATGCCGCCTGGTAAGTCGAATTGTGCGGCTCGATCGACCTCGTTCGAAGCGCTGGAGATTTGGCCAGTAACCAAAGACTTAGCAACACGCGCAAGAGACATACCCGCAGGATGGTCGTTGCCGGTGCCTTTGTAGATCGCAGGTACCCCTAGGAATCTTCGATCTTCATCGTGGGTGGACCCCCCGGCTTCTGCGACTACTCGGCCTGCGAAGTCGCGAGGCGTAATTCCCAACTGCCGCGTGATAGCGCCAAAGTCACGTACCAGCCACTCATCAAAAATGACCCCGTCGCGCACGGCACAATCGGCAATGACGCGATACCGCAATGACTTTCCTGTCGGCGAACCGAAGTACCCCGAGCCTCTGTGGGTCGCCGTAGAGAAGATGCGGTGCGACGAAAACTGGTCGGATTCCCCAATGCAAGTCAGCACATCTTCGCCGAGAAGTTGTCTGTCCGGGAACTCGGTAAGCGTCGCATAGGTGGAATCGACAACTGCTTGGCTCCCCCGAGTGACACCGCTCGGCGAACGCACAATCACTTCCTCGCCGTAGTAGTCGCGGATTTTTTCAACCTGACGTTCCTCCCAGATTTCGTGGGTAATCCGCAAGATGTATTCGACGATTTCGTCGTCTGTCTTCATGGCGGTGTCTCCTTTGGTCTATCGAGTGACGATTGCGCGACCGACAACCGCCAACGCGTTCTCCAGCGAACCCGAGTCGACGACGTTGCCGATGCTCGCCTCGCGCATCCGTGTGACGGCTTGGGCGGAGCGGTTTCCCGAACGGCAGTAGACGACGTAGTTGGCAATCGGCTCAAGCGTGGCGAGCACAGCCCCATCCAAGTGGCCAGCTGCGAATACTTCGGGCGTGCGAGCGTCGATGACCAGCGGTCTCGACATCAACGCGCTAAGCCGATCGGGCACGACACACCGGTGCCTCCCAAGCCGCAGTAGCCGTTCGGATTCTTGCCGAGGTATTGCTGGTGGTATTCCTCGGCGTAGAAGTAGTCACGCAGTGGTGCAATCTCTGTGGTGATGTCGCCGTACCCGGCCTTGGTGAGTGCAGCTCGGAAGGTCGCACGACTCGCTTCGGCTGCCGCACGTTGAGCATCGCCTGCAAAGTAAATGGCACTGCGGTACTGCGTGCCCACGTCGTTGCCTTGACGGTTACCTTGCGTTGGATCGTGGTTCTCCCAGAACACGCGCAACATTGCATCGAGCGAGGTTCGAGCCGTGTCGAAGGCGACGAGCACCACCTCGGTATGGCCAGTGAGACCACTGCAGGTTTCTTCGTACGTCGGGTTTTCGGTGTAACCGCCCGCATATCCGACCGACGTTGAATACACGCCGTCGGCCTGCCAGAACTTTCGCTCGGCGCCCCAGAAGCAACCCATGCCGACGACCAATGTTTCGACTCCGGTGGGCCATGGCCCAACGAGCGGTGCACCGTTCACGAAGTGCTTGGTTGGTACTCGCAACTTCTCTTTTCGGCCAGGCAACGCATCAGCCGGTGACACCATCGCCACATTTTTACGAAACAACATGCCCCGAATCTACGGGCACCAGCGACGTAATCGCCGCACGCCCTCGGCTACTCGCGTGCCCGCGCCATCTCGTAACTGATGATGGTGGCGGCCATCGCCACGTTGAGGCTCTCGGCTCGACCAGCGTGGTCGACGCGAATCCAGCCATCGATACTCGACACATTCGCAGAGTCCACCCCGTGCGCCTCGCTGCCCAACACCACGCACACTGCCCCGCTGAGATCCGCGCCGCTCAACGACTGTGAGCCGGGCTGTTCGTGCGACGACGTTGCCAGCACGCGGTAGCCGAGGGCCTTCACTTCCGCCAGCGTCACGCTTTCCACCACGGGCACGTGAAACAACGCACCAGCCGATGCCCGCACCACCTTGGGGTTGAAC
>Ga0208047_1000353_pt1 | contig 17314 bp, 3 predicted proteins | sample Kivu_220m_FD_184162 | JGI IMG/M metagenome (GOLD analysis project Ga0208047, IMG submission 184162) | Freshwater microbial communities from Lake Kivu, Western Province, Rwanda to study Microbial Dark Matter (Phase II) - Kivu_220m (SPAdes)... | ecosystem: Environmental > Aquatic > Freshwater >...
TTCATATTGTATATGATTCGGCAATTTCTGCGGTAAAAATATATAAAAATGGAGTACTCGATAATACCGTATCGCAAGCACCATTTAACTTCACTGCAGGAACCGGTTTTACAGTTGGCGGATACAGCTCTTCAGCAGGATTAGAAGGTCTGATGGACGAATTCAGATTTTACAAGAGAGCTCTTAATGCGACAGAAATTGCACTTACCTGGAATCAAAATCTCGGTGTAATTACTGGAGTTACACCGGTTTCGAAAAATATACCGACACAATATTCACTGTCACAAAACTATCCGAATCCGTTCAATCCCGTGACAAAGATTAATTTCGCACTGCCGAAACAGGGCTTTGTTACAATTAAGATTTATGACGTGCTCGGAAGAGAAATAAGGACTCTGGTTAACGAAGTTAGAGAAGCAGGGAATTATATTGTTGAATTCAACGCAAGCGAACTCGCAAGCGGAGTCTATTTCTACAGAATAGAAGTAAACGGATTCAGCGATGTAAAAAGAATGATGCTTATAAAGTAATCAGTGACAAGTAATCCCGAGTACTCGGGACGTGACGAGTAACAAAAGGGTTATCGTTGAAAAACGTTAACCCTTTTTTTAAATGTATATTGATAAATGATAAATGATAACTTATAATAGAACATTGAAATTTTGCTGTATTACATTACTTTTAAAAGACTTGACTTTTTAAGAAAAGTAAAATAAATTTAAGAACTGCCGGAATTGAATGGATGTATTGGTGGCTATGATGAACATCGAAACGATTCAATGGAAATTTTTTTAAAAAATTAATTATATAACAGGGACAACTTGTTTACTCACGATGTTTGGATTTATTTCAGTATTTTAATTTATTCAAGATACGGAAATAAATAAAAATTTTCTTGCACCGCAGTAACAGGGGTCTCTGTCAGTAATTAATTTCAAAATTCAAAGAAATGATATTGAATAATTTCATCAAAGCTGGAATTTTCACCTACCGCAAGTCATTAATTAATATTTTTTATTAACTTAAAACAAAAAGCTATGAAAAAATTTATCTGGTTCTTTTTTGCGGCTTTACTTATCACCGGAATATTTGTTCAGCAGGCGGATTCGCAGGTATCGGGAACGATAGCGATTCCGAGCGCAAATTATCCGACGATCAGAGTCGCAGTCGATTCTCTTAATGCCTACGGAGTAGGCGCGGGTGGCGTAACGTTTAACGTTGCAGCAGGTTATACTGATACAACATCGAACCTTACGATTACCGCTACGGGAACGGCATCTAATCCAATCGTATTCCAGAAATCGGGGTCCGGTGCTAATCCGTTGTTATTGGCGGGGGTTGGTATCGGTACGATGGACGGAATAATCAAATTATCCGGAACGGATTATATAACATTCGACGGCATTGACTTAATGGAAAATGCGGCGAATACAACTACTACCACACAGATGGAATGGGGCTATGCCGGATTGAAAGTCGACGCAGTAAACGGCTGTCAGAATGTTATAATCAGAAATTGTTCGATTACATTGAACAAAACAAACACAGCTACTTATGGCATTTATTTCAACAACCACACCACGGCAGCAGTAACTCAGTTAACTGTCACGGATTTTGCAGGAACGAATTCATCGAATAAAATTTACAGTAATTCCATACAGAATTGTTATTCCGGTATTTATGTATCGGGATATGCCGATGGTACTACTCCTTATGCTTTCTATGACCACTTTAATGAAATCGGAGTTCAGGGCGGAAACATCGTCAGAAACTTCGGCGGAAGCACTGTAGCTACACACGGAATAGGAACAAGATATCAGGACAGTTTAATGGTGCATAATAACGATATCGGCGGCGGAACGGGAACGAATGCAGTCAACTACGGAGTATATATTTATTACGGATATAATTCAAGCATTAATGTTTATAACAACGTCGTTTCCGATACCGTAGCGTGCTTAACTACTGCTACATACGGATTCTATATTTATTATGCAGGTTATCAGGGTGTTGATAATACGGTAATAATAAAAAGAAATACCGTCCGCGGAATGAAGAATACAGCAGCAGGAACATCCTGTACTTTTTACGGATTTTACATCTATTACGGACCGGCATATTATCAGGAAGTTGACTCCAACAGATGTGAAAATAACAGCTGGGGCAATGCTTCCGGAACATTTACCGGAACAATGTACGGGATTTATAATTATCCCTACACGACAACCCCTGTTTCAGGCAGCATTACTAAATTTACGAATAATTATAACGGCGGTAATAGTAGGACACAATCAGCGATAGGTTCAGGAGTGCATTACCCGTTATATTCATATTACGGCGGTCAAACTGTTGAGGCATACAATAATATCATTGAAAATGATACGGTAAGGTCAACAGGCATATATTACGGATTTTATATATACAATTATTATGCAACGGTTTCAACGTATTATAACAATATAGTAAGAAACATAGTTAAAACTAACGGAGCATCCGGAACTTGTTATGGATATTATGTATCGAGCGGTACGAATACCGGAACGTTTGATTTTCACAATAATTCCGTTTATAATATTCAGGTAGGCGATGCTGCGGCAACTTTGTATGGATATTATATTTCCGGCTCAGGCGCTTTGAAAGACGTTTATGGAAATTCGGTATATAACTTAAAAACATCTATGAGCGGTGCTGTTTACGGTATGTATCAGTTAAACGGAGCTGCTACATATTTTTACAGGAATAGTATATATAATTTAAGAACTTCGACCGGTTTAGCTTACGGGATGTATATTTCTTCGGGAACTACAAATAACATTTTTAACAATTATATATCTGACATCAGAGCGGATTCATCTACCAGTTTGATGGCGTTAGCGGGATTATACGTAGGAGGCGGAACAACGAATAATATATATTACAACACGGTATTTCTGAAGTCGGTATCTCATCTGACAGGGTCAACATTCGGCACGGCAGCGATTTATGCTTCGACGACACCGACGGTAGATTTGAGAAATAATATATTTGTCAATCTTTCGACTCCGGGAGATGCTGGCGGATATACTTCGGCATATCAGCGCAGTTCGACTACAATCAGTACTCATGCAGCGACATCGAATAATAATTTATATTATGCGGGCACACCGGATACGAATAAATTGATATTTTATGACGGTACTGTTAAATTGCAGACTTTAGCAGAGTATAAAGGTCTGGTCACACCGGCGGATGCGAATTCTGTGTCTGAAAATCCACCGTTTGTGAATCCGACAACAACACCTTATGATTTGCATTTACAGACAACAATAGCGACTCAATGCGAAAGCGGCGGACAGACGATTACGACACCTCCGATAGTCGATGACTTTGACGGAAATCCAAGATATCCCAATCCGGGTTATCCGGCACATCCATCGTATCCCCCATGGGCACCGGATATCGGAGCGGATGAATTCGGAGGAATTCCGAAGGATTTGAATCCTCCGAGCATTGTTTACACACCTTTACTCAACACATCGGGTACTTCGGCAAGAACGCTGGTAGCGACAATAACCGACCCGAGCGGAGTTCCGGCAACTACACCGGGATGGCCTAATTTATACTGGAAAATTAATTCGGGAGCATACACTGCTGCCACACCATCAGTTGCAGGAAATCAGTTTACATTCACTTTCGGAGGCGGAGTAGTACTTGGCGATACGGTATCGTATTACATTTGCGCTCAGGACAGTTCAGTTCCGCCGAATGTAGGAGCATTCCCGTCGGCAGGTGCTGGCGGATTTACTGCAAATCCACCTGCAGCATCGACACCGCCGACCACCCCGAGTTCATACCTCATTGTTCAAACAGCTCTTGCGGGCGATTATACTGTCGGTGTTGCAATGTTTAATATGATAACGGGAAAAAATATTACTTTCGAGAAAGTTGTAAAGAAAGTAACTAAAGAAGTACCGATAGACGAACCGGTTGTAGATAAACCTGAAGTTAAAGGAAAAGAAACAAAGAAAGTTGACGCTGTTTCAATAAATGATAAAGTTACAGGTAAAACAAAATTGGTAGAAGTAGAAGAAATTACCTGGGTACCGATGGAAAACGGAAAGAAATATGAAGGCGACTTATACGTAAAGAAATCAGAGCATCCCGAATATAATTATCCCGACGGAATAATGGGAATTTATGCAACCATAACTGCGGCGGTTAACGACCTGAATCTGCGCGGTGTCAGTGCGGCAACAAGATTCCTGCTAACGGATACATCATATACAACAGGAGAAACTTATCCGATTGTTGTGAATGTGCAGAATGTAAACATGCCTACAGCAACGAATACCGTTACAATAAAACCGAATACGGGAGTTAATTCTGTAATAGCAGGCGATGCACCGAGTGCAAGAATATTTACTGTTGTTACTAATTATATAATAATAGACGGCTCGAATACAACAGGCGGAACAACGAGAAATTTAACAATTACAAATACAAGCACTACTTCCCCGCAGGTTGTAGTTATCGGTTCAACAAGTACTACACCGGTTACAAACGTAACATTGAAGAACTGCACAATTATTAACGGCGCTAATACAAGTTCCGCAGTAATTGTTTCAAGTGCTACAACTCCAGGAACAGCGGGCTATTTCAATAATATTACGATTCAGAATAACAGCTTCCAACTTGCATATATAGCTCTTTATACAATTGCGGTTGTATCTCCCGGCAACGGAAGCGGCTTACTGATTACAGGCAATGACTTCAATACATTAACAAATCCGATAAGACTTGTTTGTGTATATGTACAGGGTATTGACGGTGCGACTATAACCAACAATAATATCGGAAATATGCCTAATACTACGGATGCAAGCAACGTTACGGGAATCTGGTTTGCAACAGCAACAAAGAACAGCACGATAATGAACAATAATATCTTTATGATGTCAACAACATCAGGAGGACCGAGAGGTATTGCTGTATCATCAGGAGTCTCGAGTGCAAACGTAATTATTACCGGAAACGTTATAGACAGTTTAACCACAGCAGGAACAACTCCCCCGTACGGAATATATGTATTCAGCACAACAACGGAAGTATCGATAACCAAGAACAAAATCAGCAGACTGCTTAACACTAGTGCGAGCGGATATGGCGCAAGAGCAATCAATCTTTTGACAGCTATGGCGTCGAGTTCTATAGATGTAATAAATAACTTTATATGGAGCGTAAGAGCGACATCGGATGCCTCTGTAACTTACTGGGGTATCGGTATTTCAATTGACGGCGCGATGGGCGGTGTAAATGTTTACTTCAATTCGGTAAACTTATACGGCGAACTCTCAGGATATTCATCGGCTACTATTCATACTGCATTTTACTCGAGCAGTACATCGACTAATCTTAATGTGAGAGATAATATATTCGTAAATTCTTTCGATAATACGAATAGTACGACGGATAAATCATTTGCAATTAATCATCAGGGTACAACAGCAGCGGCATACACTGATATTAACTTTAACGATTATTATGCATACGGAACGGCGGGAATTTTGGGATATCTTGGAGCTAATAAAACGACACTTGCCGAGTGGCAGGCAGCAACGGGCAAAGATTCGAATAGTGTATCGGGCGACCCGAAATTTATGAGCAACGATGATTTACACATAAATCCGACTCAAATTTCTCCGGTCAGTAAAGCAGGCGTGTATATTGCAACGGTTCCGGATGACATAGACGGAAATACAAGAACTAATCCTCCGGATATCGGAGCGGATGAATACACAAGTGCACCTGCTCTTGTCTCCCCGCCAAACGGTGCATTAAACCAACCGTTGAACGTTATGCTTGACTGGAGTGCTGTGACCTTTGCAACAGGTTATAAATTACAGGTCTCGACGGATTCATTGTTCGGAACCGTAATAAGGGATACAACCGTAGTCGTTGATTCATTCCTTGTTTCAGGTTTGACGAACAATACCTGGTACTGGTGGAGAGTTGCCGCGATTACCTCCGGCGGTCAGGGACCGTACTCGGAAATTTGGAACTTCTTCGTCAATCCGACCGGATTAACAAATAATACTGCTGAAATTCCGAAAGAATTCAGATTGTATGACAACTATCCGAATCCGTTCAATCCGACGACGAAGATTAAATTCGATATTCCGAGAAGCACATTCGTAAGTATAAAGATATACGATGTGGTCGGTAGAGAAGTTCACCAGCTTGTAAACAGAAATCTCGAACCCGGCGCTTATGAGTATTTATTCAATGCGTCAGGATTTGCCAGCGGAATATATTTCTACAGAATCGAAGCAGGAGATTTCAAAGCAGTGAAGAAAATGGTGCTTATTAAATAACGAGTAATGCGTGATGCGTAACAAGTAAAAGGGTTATCGTTGAAAAACGATAACCCTTTTTTTAATGTATAATGTATAATGTAAAATGTAAAATGTATAATCGAAAAAATTCTGATTTTTTTCATTTTTCATTATTAATTTTTAATTCTACATTTATTTGCTATATGTTATATATTTTCCTATTTCCTATTTCCTACTTGCTATTTCCTATTTGCTATTTCCTATTTGCTATTTCCTACTTGCTATTTCCTATTTGCTATTTCCTATTTGCTATTTCCTATTTGCTATTTCCTATTTGCTATTTCCTATTTGCTATTTCCTATTTGCTATTTCCTATTTGCTATTTTGTCTTTGCGTTGAAAAAATTTTCATTGTAAGAATTTTACTACAAAATTGCATTTATTTAATCAAAACTATTTAATTGACATTTTAATATAAAATAATTACTTTGAACGACGTCTAAATTAATGTCGAAAGCTATTTTAAATAATTTTTTATTAACTAAAAGAACAACAACAATGAAAAAATTTATTTTCGTTCTTTGCCTGCTGGTATTTATTACCGGTGGGTTTGTGCAGGATTCGCAATCTCAGGTATCGGGAGTTATCGCGATTCCGAGCGCAAATTATCCGAAGATAAGTGCAGCCATTGACTCGTTGAATACATACGGCGTTGGTTCCGGCGGCGTAACATTCAACGTGGCGGCTGGCTATCAGGATACACTTACGGCGGTATTATCTTTAACCGCAACCGGTACATTTTCCAATCAAATTATCTTCCAGAAATCCGGGTCCGGAAATAATCCTTTGTTAATGTCATATACAGGCGGAACGGGAACACCGGGAACCGCCATACAGGATGGTCTCTGGAGATTTGTCGGTTCGGATTACGTCACGATTGACGGTATCGATTTGATGGAAAATCCGGCTAACACAACCAATCCGTCTACGATGGAATATGGTTATGGATTTTATAAGGCAAGCGATACGAACGGATGCCAGTACAACACAATCAAAAATTGTAATATTACATTGAATCGTGTGAATAATGCTTCGGGTACAGCCCCTATGCAGGACGGTTCAATCGGGATATATGTGGGAAATTCGCTGCCAACGACCGCTACGACTGCTATAACTCCGTTAAACGCAGCAGGAACGAATTCATACAATAAATTCTATTCCAATGTAATCCAGAATTGCAACATCGGCATAGGATTAAGCGGATATGCTACTACGGCTCTGTTTATGGAACTTGGAGATACGTCAAATGACATCGGAGGAATAGCTCCGTCAACAGGTAACACGATTGTGAACTTCGGCGGAGGCGGTACTACCAGCCCGTCGGCGGGTATCCGAGCAAATCAGCAATGGGGTGTGAATATTTCGTACAACAACATAGACAACAATAACGGTTCGGGCGTAAACCACACCTCGACACTCCGGGGAATTTATGCACAGACAGGAGCAGGCGCAAGTGCCGATATAAATAATAATACAATTTCGCTGAAATTCGGTGGCACGACTTCGCAGGTGAGCGTGATTGAAAATGGAATAGGTTCGAGCGGAACGGGAAATGTTATCAATATTAATAATAATATTATACAAAATTGCACGAATGACCTTGCAACAACAAGTATCTGGTACGGAATTTATAACAATGGCGCCTCTCCTTCGTATCTGAATATGAACGGCAACACTTTTACGAATAATACTAGAAAAGCAACATCAGGTGCTACTTATCACATACGGAACAGCGGAGCGGTTAATACCGCAATTAAAATCAATCAGAACAATATCAGTGCGGATTTCAACAATACTGCAGCATACACCGGAACAGTATACAGTATTTACAATTCAAGCGGTACACTCGCTACGAATTTGAATATAGATTCGAATAATTTCTCGAATTTCAATTATGCTCCGTATGTAAATTCCGGTTCCCTGTATTTTATATACAATACGAGCAGCAGTGCAATTACATCATATAGTTACAATAAATGGACTGCACTGAGTTTGCATCATTCAGGTGCCGAGTATCTTATATACAACAGTTCAAGCACACAAAATTTATTAAATGTAAATTATAACAGCATTGTTACCTCATATACAAGAACATTAACTGCAGGGACAATGTATTGTTACTATGGAGGTTCCTCATCACTCGGAACAAGTTCGCAGTTCTTTAACGGTAATAATTTTTCCAATATAACCGCGAATGTAAACGGGACAGGAACATTTTACGGTATATATAACTCAGACGGTTCTGCGTCTCCTTATCCGCTGAAAGTTATTTTTAATAATGTATTGTCGAATATAACTTATAAATCGTCGGGAACATTCTATGGACTATATGTGAATTATATAGGAGACGGGACTGGTGGCTCGGGCTCCGTAATTACGAATAATACCGTGTCGAATATTTTAGACAGCGGTACAACATACGGATTTTATCTTGGTGCTACTGTCTCACCGGGTGCTGTACCTATTGCCGTCAACAATAAAATTAACAACATAACAAGTCTCGGACTTTCATCGATTGTTTATGCAAATTATTTTTTAGGCGGCGGAGCAGGACTGAATTATTACAAGAACAAAACTTATAATATAACGGCAAACGGAACCACGGGAATTGCTTATGGTATATTTGTCGGAGGTGCGTTTTTGACAAATATTTATAATAATTATGTAGGCAATATAGATGCGCCGAATTCAAGCCCTGCAAGCACTCCGTATCTTGTTGCGGCAGGTATCTATATAAGTGCCGGAACAACCGTTAATGCATATTATAATACGGTATATCTGAATGCATCGAGTGTAGGGACAAACTCTACGACAGCGGGTATTTTTGTGACAACAACCCCCACTGCTGTAAATTTACAGAATAATATTTTCACTAATTTATCCACTCCGAACGGTTTGGGTTATGCAATCGCATATCAGAGAAACGGCACGGCATTGACGAATTATGCGGCAACAGCGAATAATAATTTGTTCTATGCCGGAACGCCGGGTGCGACAAGATTAATTTTCTATGACGGCACGAATGCATTGCAAACATTGCCGGAATTTAAAACCTGGGTCTCACCGAGAGATGTCGCTTCGGTAACAGAAAATCCGAATTTCCTGAGTACAACAGGTTCGGATACTACATATCTGCACATTAATCCGGCGATAGCAACTCAAATTGAAAGCGGTGCACAAACAATTACAGTCCCGTCAATCACAGAAGATTTTGATACACATCCGAGATATCCTAATCCTGGATATCCGTTTAACCCGTCATATCCGCCTTTTGCACCGGATATCGGAGCGGACGAATTCGGAGGTATTCCGGTCGATATCAATCCGCCGAGCATTTCTTATACACCTTTACTCAATACATCGAGTACTTCGGCAAGGACATTGGTAGCAACAATTACCGACCCGAGCGGAGTGCCGAATACTACTCCCGGCTGGCCTAATTTATACTGGAAAATCAATTCTGGCAGTTACACTGCTTCTACACCGGTATCAGTTGCGGGAAATCAGTTTACATTCACTTTCGGAGGCGGAGTAGTACTTGGCGATACGGTATCGTATTACATCTGTGCTCAGGACAGTTCAGTTCCGCCGAATGTAGGAGCATTCCCATCTTCCGGAGCGGGCGGCTTCACTGCCAATCCACCTGCAGCATCGACACCGCCAACCACCCCGAGTTCATACCTCATTGTTCAAACAGCTCTTGCGGGCGATTATACTGTCGGTGTTGCAATGTTTAATATGATAACCGGAAAGAATATTACTTTCGAAAAAATTGTAAAGAAAGTAACTAAAGAAGTGCCGGTAGACGAACCTCAGAGAGAGATTGTAAGAGAGAAAGGAAAAATGACCAAAGAAAACGATGCTTCGACGAATTCATATAAAGTCGAAGGAAAGACTAAAACGGTAGAAGTAGAAGAAATTACATGGGTTCCGATGGAAAACGGGAAAGTTTACGAAGGCGAATTATATGTAAAGAGAAACGAACGTCCTGAAATAAATTACCCGGCAGGCGTAATGGGCGTCTATGCGACAATTACGGCAGCAGTTAATGATTTGAATCTGCGCGGTGTAAGCGCAGCAACAAGATTCCTGTTAACGGATGCATCTTATACAACCGGAGAAACTTATCCGATTGTTGTGAATGTGCAGAATGCTAATATGCCTACAGCCACGAATACCGTTACAATAAAACCGAATATCGGTGTTATTCCCACAATTTCAGGCAATGCACCGAGTTCGCGTATTTTTGGTGTTTTGAGCAGTTATGTAACTATAGACGGCTCGAATACAACAGGCGGAACTTCGAGAGATTTAACAATTACAAATACAAGCACTACTTCCCCGCAGGTTGTGGTTATAGGTTCAACCGGTACGACCCCGGTTACAAATGTAATATTGAAGAACTGCATAATTATTAACGGTGCTAATACAAGTTCCGCGGTAATTGTTTCAAGTGCTACAACTCCAGGAACAGCGGGCTATTTCAATAATATTACGATTCAGAATAACAGCTTCCAACTTGCATATATAGCTCTTTATACAATTGCGGTTGTATCTCCCGGCAACGGAAGCGGCTTATTGATAACAGGCAATGACTTCAATACATTAACAAATCCGGTAAGACTCGTTGCAGTATATGTACAGGGTGTTGACGGTGCAACAGTAACAGGCAACAATATCGGTAATATGCCTAACACAACCGATGCAAGCAATATTACAGGAATATGGCTTGCAACAGGAACAGTAAATACGACGATTTCAGAGAATAACATATCGCTAATCAGCGGAACTTCAGGCGGACCAAGAGGTATTGCCGTATCTACTGCTGCTGCAAGTTCCAATATTTTTATTCAAAACAATATTATAGATAGTTTATCTACACCAAGTACCGGTACTACATACGGAATTTACATATTCAGTACGACCGGTAATGTTACGGTTGAAAAGAATAAAATCAGCAGAATCTGGAATACGAGTACCAGCGGATATAATGCACACGGAGTTAATTTATCCTCGACGTTAACGGCGGCGAATGTTACGGTAAAAAATAATTTCATCTGGAACGTAGTCGGATACGGCTGGATTTCTACATCAACCGACAACGGATACGGAATAAATATAATGAGCGGCGGAGGATATAATATATACTTCAATTCGATTAATATGGCTGCCGAGCAGACTTCAGCAACAGGTAATCCTGCCTGCTTGATTATCAGTTCGTCTGTTTCAACAGCAGGTAGTCTGGATATTCGCAATAACATATTTTCGATTCCGGCGACCGCAGGAACAAACCGCTTTGCAGTACTTTGCAATGCATCGAATACTGTATTTGCGGATATAGATTATAACTGTTACTATACTTCCGGTCCGAATCTCGGATACATCGGAGCCACCAACAGGGTTGACCTTGCCGCATGGCGGACGGGTACAGGCAGAGACACTCACAGTGTTTCGGGTGACCCGAAATTTATCAGTCCGACAGATTTACACATCGACCCGACACAATCGTCACCGGTCGGAAATGCGGGATTTTATATTACATCGGTACCCGACGATATAGACGGAAATACAAGAAATAATCCCCCGGATATCGGTGCGGATGAATATATGTCGGCTCCTGTAGCGCCCGTTCTCTTGAGTCCTGCTAATAATTCAACGGGTATTTCATTGACTCCCGCTTTGGATTGGGACAGCGTCTCTTCGGCTTCTGTTTATCACGTGCAGGTTTCCCTGGATTCGACGTTTGCAACTACGGTTATCAATGATTCGGTTAATGCACCGGCTACTATATATAATGTCGGCTCAGGTAAACTCTCACCTTTAACAAAATATTACTGGAGAGTTGATGCCTCTAATATAGTCGGCACAAGTCCATGGTCAACAGTCTGGAATTTCACGACGCTGTATGACCCGACTCTGTTAACTCAAATAAACTTTAATTCCGTTATCCTGCCGCAGTATTTATCCTGCGGAGGTACAACGAGACTGCCATATGTTTACAGAGCAACGATTACAAATTTGCAGCCGAACAAAACATATAGGTTCTATAATCAATCGGCATTGTATACTGACTTTAATACGACAAATGGCGGTGCCGGAAATCCGATGTTTATTAAACCTGATTCGAGTGTCTACAGATACACGACTTCGACAAGTCTGACGACCGCAGGCGGATACAGCCAGTTTGTTACTGACGGAAGCGGAAATTATACCGCATGGTTCTGTAACGTTAATACTGCAAATGCAAGATTTACGGCAGGTAATTATATTATTCCGACTATAACCTTAGGAGATTCCGTCGGAACATTAGTCTGCAGATATGCTTTGAACGATTCGATAAAAGTAATAAACTTCTCGACAAATACGGCTGATACCTGCGGAACGGGAATCTATGGAATATCCACGGGAATTCCGATGAACATTGTTGCATTATACGATAACGTCGCCGGAACAGGAAGACCCCTTTCACAGACATATCTGGAAAGCGAAGGAATAACTGTTGCAAGTGTCGTAGCGTTTTATGCAACTAATGTCAACGGACAGAACGGCAGATGGGGTACTGTAATCCCCAATGTTAATGCAAACGGAGTACAAAGAGTAGAACAACGCTCATTGTACACGGGTAATATTCTGTCATATAATACGGACAGCAACGGAGTATGGCCAAGCGGTGCAAATACTGTCAACCCCACAGGCGGTCTGACCCCTGTAGCATTACTTATGAATGATGCTCCGTTAATCGGTGTTCCGGTGCTTGTCGCTCCTTCAAACGGTGCTTTGAATCAACCTCAGAATGTGTTACTCGACTGGAATCCGGTTAATCTTGCTTCTGTATATAAAGTACAGGTGGCTTCGGATTCGTTGTTCGGTAATATTATCAGGGATACAACTTCTGCAGCGGATTCGATTATGATAACAAATCTGCCGAATGATGCATGGTACTGGTGGAGAATTGCTGCCGGAACAGTTTCCGGTTTTGGATTGAATTCCGAAGAATGGAAGTTTAAAGTTTATACAACCGGAATTAACAATTATACTGCGGAAATTCCGAAAGAATTCAAACTGTACGACAACTTCCCGAATCCGTTCAATCCGACTACAAAAATAAGATTCGATATACCGAAGAGTACATTTGTTAAGATAACAATATATGATATCACCGGCAGGGAAATACAACGGCTTGTAAATAATAATTTCGAACCGGGTGCTTATGAATATCAGTTCAATGCATCAGGACTTGCAAGCGGAATGTATTTCTACAGAATAGAAGCCGGCGATTTCAAAGCAGTGAAGAAAATGGTACTTATAAAGTAACGAGTAATGCGTAATGAGTGACGCGTGATGAGTAACGCGTAAACTCGTGATGAGTAACACGTAACAAGTAAAAGGGTTATCGTTGAAAAACGATAACCCTTTTTTTAATGTAGAATTTAGAATGCATAATGCAGAATTGAAAAATTCTTCAGTCCTGTCATCCTGTTATTTACCATCTACTACTGTTTTTTAAAATATTTTTTTCATTTTTCATTTTTAATTAATTTTTAATTCTACATTTATATGTTATATGTAATATGTTATATGTCATATGTAATGTCTTTGCGTTGAAATTATTTCTATTTTCATCTCCGTGTCTCTTGTTCCCCTGACTTTACTTCCGTGCTTTTATCCTTTTTAAACTTTTTTCCTTTTTTCATATCTTGAAAGTTTGTGTATGAAATGTTATCTTACAAATGCCCGAAAGGACAACGGAATCATTTAAAAAAACTTTATTTTTTAAACGATTCCAATATAAAATTTTTAAAAATATTTAATTAACTTTAAAAAGGAGAAATGTTATGAAGAAATTAATTCTTCCTTTAATTCTCGTGCTTATGGTATTCACATTTTTGAATGCCGGAGCACAGACCTGGGACTGGAAATGGCTTCATATGACGCCTCAGGGTAATGCGCTCAGATATATACAGGCAATCGACCCTAATACCTGGTATGCAGTAGGATTTGCGGGTACATTTATGAAGACCACCGACCAGGGTACGACATGGTACATAAATCATAAAGTAGGACGTCCGTTCGGTACATCCGGACAGTATTCCAATCTTTATGATGCACACTTTTTCGATGCCAATACCGGAATAGCGGTAGGCAGCACGGGTTCGGTCGGCAGGACAACCGACGGCGGAGTGACCTGGGATACAATACCGGGAATTCCAACCGGTGCCACAAGTTATCAGGTGTTTTTCCTGAATAATCTGACAGGTTATGTTGCAGGTACATCAACGGTTAGATTAGCAGCTACGTATGACGGAGGATTAACATGGACATTAAATACAATATTGACATCGGCTACTTATTATGATGTATTTGCATGGGATTCTTCAAATGTGATCGTTGCATCAACGTCAGGAAATGTAATGAAGACCACAAATGCAGGTGCAAACTGGACTACATATAATGTAGGCGCATCGTTTACGATTTATAAAATTCATTTCATAGATGCGAATACGGGATACGTGGCGGGTGCAAGTCCGTTTTTCCGCTATACAACAAACGGCGGTGTAAACTGGAATGCACCGGTAACTGCTTTCCCTTCAACATCAACACAATACGACATCGATGTAATTAGCAGTTCAATAGCCCCTGCTCCGAAGTTGTTTGAAGGTTTTGAGGATACGACATTTCCACCTGTAGGATGGAGTGTTATTAATGTTCTTGGAACAAATATTTGGAATCGCTCTACTGCTTATTTTTATTCAGGAATTGCAAGTGCGTTTATTCAATATGAATATACGGGTGGCGAAGACTGGTTAATATCCAAAAAGGTATCAGGAATTAGCGCAGATGACTCTCTTATATTCTGGTGGAAAAACCCTTGGTCAACGGCATATGAACCGGATTCATTATTGATCAGAGTTTCTACGACGGACTCTTTACAATCAAGTTTTACCAATGTAGTTGCAAGTATCAATAGTGCATATGCTCCTTATACATGGACAAGATTTGCCTTTAGTCTCGGTGCTTTTGCGGGACAAAATATTTATGTTGCCTTCCAGCATAAAAATACTGACGGTGCCGGAGGTTATCTCGATGATGTAACTATAGTGGGTCCCCCTGCAACGCAGAATACTGTATTCCTGACGGGCGAACCCTACAATATTTACAAAACGACAAACAACGGAACAACCTGGGATACATTAGGAATTCTTGCACCGGTATCACAGCAGCCGTGGACAAGTACATATTATGCATCGCATATAGCCCCGAACGGCGACTCGCTTGTAACCGCAGGAGCATTCGGACTGATAAATGCAAGAGTAAATGCATCGAACAGATATACTTTCACAAAATTCCAGAAAGCAGGAACATTATATGACATCTGGGCGCAATCTGCAACCGGAACGGTGTTAGCAGTCGGCGGTCCTTCCATTGCCGGCGGAACATTCGACCAGATAATGCGTTCAACCAACGGCGGTACTAACTGGACGATAATTTCGCCATCGGCGGTAACAAACGGATATTTCAACAGCATCGAAATGATTGACGATAATACGGGATATGTCTGCGGGACAAACAGCGCAGTTTACAAAACGACAAACGGCGGAGTCAACTGGGATTCGGTTGTAATACCGAATATGACCACCGGACTAACGCTTGCAAAGGTTGATTTTGTAAATGCGAATACAGGATGGATATTTGCAAAAACAAATGCCGGAACAAACGATTCGACTATCTGGAAAACAACCAATGCCGGAACTACCTGGGAAAGGCAGAGATTATCAACGGGAACAACTACGACAAATCAGATTTACTGGTCGTCGATGATAGACGCAAACACCGGATGGGTGGTAAACTACACACCGAGACCGTATATGACGACCGACGGCGGCGCTACATGGACGGTACAGAATCTTATTGATGGATTCGGAGGTTTTCTGTACGGAATCCATATGCTCAATGTAAATACGGGTTACTGCGTGGGAAGCTCGGGCAGAGTGTATAAAACAACCGACGGCGGTACATTGTGGGATACCGTAACGGTACCTACGAGGAGTTATTCGTTTTACGGATGTAAATTCAATACGCCGATGATAGGATTTGTTTACGGAGCAACCGGAACGACATTCTTCACGATGGACGGCGGTAATACATGGGTAACTCAGAACACGGCGGGCGCTACATTGTACGGAGGCTGGCTGACAGCGGATAATAAAGCGTTTACTGTCAGTTCGAATGCCTATATATTCAAGAACACAAATACGCTGACGCATTCGCCGACCGTACTTGAAGAGCCGATTCCGACGAAATATGAACTTGCCCAGAACTATCCGAATCCGTTCAATCCTACGACAACAATCCAGTTTGCATTGCCTAAAGCAGGATTTGTAACATTGAAAATCTATGATATAGCGGGAAGAGAAATAATGAATATATTCAACAATCAATATACGAATGCGGGAGTAACGAGATACCTGTTTGACGCAAGGTCGCTTGCATCCGGAGTGTATTTCTACTCGCTGATTGTGGATAATCAAAGAATTGACACAAAGAAAATGGTACTTATAAAGTAACGAGTAATGCGTAATGCGTAATGAGTGACGCGTGATGAGTAACGCGTAAACTCGTGATGAGTAACACGTGATGAGTAACGCGTAACGCGTAACATGTAACAACAAAAAGGGTTATCGCTTATAACGATAACCTTTTTTTAATGTAGAATTTAGAATGCATAATGCAGAATTGAAAAATTCTTCAGTCCTGTCATCCTGTTATTTACCATCTACTACTGTTTTTTGAAATATTTTTTCATTTTTCATTTTTAATTTTTTATTTTTCATTTTTAATTATTAATTTTTAATTTTTCATTTTTCATTCTACATTTATATGTTATATGTTATATGTTATATGTTATATGTTATATGTTATATGTTATATGTTATATGTCATATG
>Ga0208047_1000355_pt1 | contig 17304 bp, 16 predicted proteins | sample Kivu_220m_FD_184162 | JGI IMG/M metagenome (GOLD analysis project Ga0208047, IMG submission 184162) | Freshwater microbial communities from Lake Kivu, Western Province, Rwanda to study Microbial Dark Matter (Phase II) - Kivu_220m (SPAdes)... | ecosystem: Environmental > Aquatic > Freshwater >...
TATTTTTATTTACATATTATTATATTTGGAATAACAATTTTCATAATTAAAACAATACTATATGAAGACATACAAGTTACAATTTCAGGACAGCGGTTCGGGAACATTTCCACCACCTCCTCCTCCTCCGCCGCCATCATTCAATCAACCTCCTCCACCGTCATTTAATCAAGGACCGCCGCCTCCTCCACCCTCAGGTCAGTTTTACGGCGGAGTTCCCGATAAAGCAAGCGGATTTGCGATAACGGCTTTAATACTTGGTATTGTTTCTTTTCTAACCGGCTGGTGCTGCGGCGGACCACTTGCAATTGTTGCTTTAATATTTGCAATACTGGATTTATCGAATATTAAGAAAGGCAAAGCATCCGACAGAGGAAAAGGAATGGATATTGCCGCATTAATTCTATCCGGGATAACAATAGTAATCTGGTTAATATTACTTATACTAGGTTCGATTAGCAGTTTGATAGAAAGCTACAGATAATAATGAAAATTGTATAAACAAAAAAGAAAATTAAAATGAGCAATAATCAAACGTCACAGGGTCCGTCTGCGGGTTCGATAGCCGCATTTGTACTTGGTATTTTTTCACTTACCACCTGTTTAATTACAGGTATTCCCGCATGGATTGTCGGCAAAATGGAACTTGATAAAATCAACAGCGGGCAGTCTCCAAAATCAGGAGAAACATTTGCAAAAGTAGGCATGTGGCTTGGAATTGCAGCCACCTGCATATCCATACTTGCAGCCATAGGCATTTTAGTTTATGCAATTGCGATAGCGGTATTTATTTCACATTCAGCACATTGATAAAAAAAATTTTTTGCAAATTTAATCGAGGGTAGTATTAGAAATAAATACTACCTTTTTAATATATGAAAATCAGATTCAGAAAAGTTGATAAAAAGATTCCTAACGAACTACCCTCTTATCAGACGAAGCACTCAGCGGGAATGGACTTAACATCATCATCATTCGAAGATATAGTAATACCTCCTACGGAAACCCGTTTAGTTCCAACAAATTTAATAATAGAAATTCCAACCGGTTTTGAAGGGCAGGTCAGACCACGAAGCGGACTTGCTTTAAAATACAATGTAACGGTATTAAATTCACCCGGTACAATTGATTCGGATTACAGAGGAGAGATAAAAGTATTGTTAATAAATCACGGTAAGGGAAATTTCGCTGTAAAATTCGGTGACCGAATAGCCCAGCTTGTAATTTCTCCATATATGAAAGCGAAACTAAAACACAAAGACAAACTTTCGAAGACCGAGCGTGGAAGAGGCGGTTATGGAAGTACGGGAATAAACAGCAAGAAGATTAAGAAAGATTTTGATATCTTATAAACGAATGTCTCAAATTTTAAATATTGTCGGGATACCGATAGGAAACTTTGCAGACATAACCATCAGGGCATTGCAGACGCTTCGTTCATCAGACATAATTATATGCGAAAGCACAAAAGAAGCATCGAGATTACTTAAATTCTTTGATATTAAAAAAGAGTTGATACTTCTCAACGAGCACAACGAAAACAAAATCACAGACGAAATATTAGAAGAAATTCAGAACGGGAAAATCGTATCAATAATTTCCGATTGCGGCATACCGATACTTGAAGACCCCGGCAGCGTACTTTTAAAAAAATGCCGTGAAAATAAAATCAAACTTGAATTTATCACAGGTGTATATTCAGTAATAACAGCATTAACACTATCAGGATTCGACATCAGCCGTTTTTATCATTACGGATTCCTTTCACCGAAAAAAGAAATCAGAATCAACCAGTTGAAAAAATTTCAATCACTTGAGAAACCTGTCGTATTAATGGATGCACCTTACCGCGCATTTAGTCTTTTGTATGACATAAGAGACATACTTCCCTACCGTAAAATATTTATGGGGATAAACCTGACAACAGAGAATGAAAAACTACTATGGGGAAACACGGGTGAAATATTAGAACAATTAAACAAATCATACAGTGTAAAATTCAAAGAAGAATTCATAATAATAATCGATAAAAATGATAAAAATAATTAAATATAATCCGGAAAAAGGAACGATTGAAATCAATCCTGAAGAATTCAAACAGTGGGATGAGAATACGAGTGAGAATCTCTGGATTGACATTCATCAACCTGAAATTGAAGAAAGCAAAAAAATTCTTTCAGGCATTTTTAATTTTCATGACCTTGCGATTGAAGATGCTTTAAAATATTTAGAGCGGGATTATTTTCATTTCCCGAAAATTGACGATTACGAAAGATATCTATTCATAGTATTTAACGGTATTCTGCTTGACAAACCATCTTTGAAATTCGGGATTTTTTCATTAAGTTGTTTCATCGGGAAAAACTACATAATCACGATACACAATGAAAAGTCTGAAATATCATTAGCAGATAAATTTTCTCAAAACAAGCATAATTATTTAAAGAAAGGACCTGATTATTTACTTCATTTGATATTAGACGAACTTGTTGACAGGTATTATCCTTTATTGGATATTTTCGAATCCGAGATTAACAAAGCAGAAGAAAAAATATTCAAATCACCGCCGAGCAACTCGACTCTCTTTCAAATTCTGAATATGAAAAAGGAACTATTAAGATTACGACGAATTGCAGGATATCAGAAAGAAGTGCTTTTCAAACTTTCACGCAGTGATTACGAACTTATATCGAAGGAAGAATCAATTTATTATCGAAACGTCTTCGATCATCTGCTTAGAATTTCAGAGACAACCGAATCATACCGTGACATAATATCAGGGATGCTGGACTCTTATCTTTCACTTGTCAACAACCGTATGAACGACATAATAAAAGTTTTAACGATTATAGCCACAATAATCCTTCCTTTAAACCTGATAACAGGTGTTTACGGAATGAATTTTCAGTATATGCCTTTACTTCATCATCCATTAGGTTTTTACATCAGTATAATTATTATGTTTATTGTGATAATAACAATGTTGATATGGTTTAAAAAGAAAAAGTGGCTTTCGTCATTTCAGGACAGAACATAACAATTCTCATTTTACAGAACAACCAAAAATATTTTTAACGCTGTAATACCAGAATCTTTTTCCATGATATCTTTAATAATGTCATAAAAAATATTGATTTTGTTTCGACCTTTGTTCTAATTTTTTTTGAAAATTAATTTAGTTGTTTATTGAGAAGTCGGGTGACTGGTTAAGTTATTTGTTTATCAATTGTTAGTGGTGTGAAAATTTTGTATTTTTGTATATAATAGATTATATCTTTATAATCCCTTTTTCAGTTTAAAATCACTAAAAATTTACAAGTTATGACAGCAAACAGTTTTATTAATTCAAAAATTAATCCAGAATCCGTACATGATACTCTTAAAAAATATATGCTTGTTGACGGTTTCGATATGACACTGGATTTAAAGGAATCACATGGTTCTTTTCTTTACGATTCAAAACGTAAAAGAAAATTGTTAGACTTTTTTACTTATGTTTCATCAAACCCTATAGGAATGAATCATCCAAAAATAAACAATGAGGAATTCATTTCGAAAATTGGAAAAATTGCTCTTTCAAAACCTTCATTAAGCGATATATATCCGGTAGAGCAGGCAGAATTTGTAGAGACTTTTTTCAAGTTTGCCATACCTGATTATTTTAAATATATTTTCTTTATCGAAGGAGGAGCACTTGGTGTCGAGAATGCTATTAAAGCTGCATTTGACTGGAAGGTGAGAAAAAATTTCAAGAAAGGTTATAAAGAGGAAAAAGGTCATCAGGTAATACATTTCAGAGAAGCATTTCACGGAAGAAGCGGATATACATTATCTTTAACAAATACCGACACAGTTAAGATTAAATATTTTCCTAAATTTAACTGGCCAAGGATAACAAATCCGAAAATAAAGTTTCCATTAAATGATGAGAATCTTGCAAAAGTTATCGAACTGGAAAACACAGCGATTGAAGAGATTAAAACGGCAATTCACAACAACAAAGATGATATAGCGGCAATTTTAATAGAAATGATACAAGGTGAGGGCGGAGATAATCATTTCAGAAAAGAATTTTTCTTAAAACTGAGAGAAATCTGCGACGAGAATGAAATTTTATTTATAATAGATGAAGTACAAACAGGAATTGCAATTACAGGAAAATGGTGGGCACACATGCATTACATGAAACCGGATATAATTTCATTCGGAAAAAAAACACAGGTCTGCGGATGCCTTTCAACATCGAGAATAGACGAGATAGAAGAAAATGTTTTCAAGGTACCGGGACGGATTAATTCGACATGGGGCGGAAATATTGTGGATATGTACAGAATGAAAAGAATAATAGAAATCATAGTGGAAGATAATTTAGTAGAGAATTGCGAAAAGATGGGAAATTATCTGAAAGAAAAGATAAAGGGACTAACCGAGGCTTACCCGGAGAAGTTGAATAATCCGAGAGGACTTGGATTATTCTGTGCATTCGACGCAAAGGATACAGAAATGAGAAATAAGATTTTGAAGAAAGCAGTTGAAAATAATTTACTTATACTCGGCTGCGGGACTAATACAGTAAGGTTCAGACCGACTTTATGCGTAACGAAAGATGAGATAGATATGGGGATAGAGATTCTGGATAAGGTGATGAAAGGAGTGTAATCAATGTTAAATGTTAAATGATAAATGTTAAATTGAAAAAATAGGATTTATGAATGTCCCGAGATGTCGGGATGAATGCAGTGAATATAAATTAAGGATATTTATATGGATGTATAGATTTATTACATCAATAATGATTGTAAATAATTTTGGGATTAGACGTTGAATTTGTAGAAGATTATATCACCGTCCTGTACGATATAATCTTTTCCAGTAATATGCAGGAGACCTTTCTCTTTTAATTTATGTTCATTTCCTATATTATAGAGGTCATTAAATTTTATAACTTCCGCACAAATAAATCCTCTTTCAAAGTCGGTATGAATTTTTCCGCCTGCTTCTGGTACTTTAGTGCCGTTTTTAATTGTCCAGGAATGTAATTCTCTTTCATTTACTGTATAAAAAGTGATTAAATCAAGTAGTGAGTAGCTTTCTTTTATAAGTCTTGATACAGCAGATTCACACAGCCCCATTTCGACAAGGAATTCTTCTTTTTCTTTTTCATTTTCAAGTTGAGCGATTTCACTTTCCATTTCAACGGAAAGTATAAGACATTTAGCACCCTCGTTATCAGCAATTTGTTTAACGATATCGGAATAATTATTACCTTTGAGTTCATTATCACCGACATTAGCTACATAAATCACAGGTTTATCAGTCAATAAATTATAGGTTTTAAAAACTTTTTTTATTTCCTTGTCATAATTTTTCGTAAAATATTTGGCCATTCTTCCATCTGAGAGATGCTTATATAATTTTTCAACGATTTCCAGTTCTGAAAGCAATTTTTTATCACCGCTTTTAGAGCTTTTATGCATTTTTTCTTTAATTTTTGAAATTGTTTCAAGGTCTTTTAAAATTAATTCTGTTTCGACTATTTCGATATCATTTTTCGGATCAATTTTTTCATAAACATGTGATATATCATCATTTTCAAAACATCTGACAATATGAACAACAGCATCAACTTCTCTAATATGAGAAAGGAACTGATTACCGAGACCTTCACCTTTAGATGCACCTTTAACTAATCCTGCAATATCGACGAAATCTATAGCTGCAGGAATTGCCTTTTTAGGTTTATATATTTGATTAATAAAATCAAATCTCTTATCGGGAACTATTACAGTCCCGAAATTCGGTTCGATTGTACAGAAAGGATAATTCGAAGCAGCAGCTTTTGCAGATTGAACTAGAGCATTAAACAGGGTGGATTTACCAACATTAGGAAGTCCTATAATACCACAATGAAATGACATTATTTATAATATAGTTATATAATATTATTTAAATTAAATTATAGTATGAATAACCATACAGAAAACCAGTATAAAGAGCCGAATAACAGAGGAATAATCAGATTATCATCGATTTTGAATTCAATAAGTTCAATCAGGGCTGTAAGAACAATGACAAAAATAAAGATATAGTACTCAAAATTTGAGTTTGTATATTTTGGAAGAATCAGAGAGAGAATAAAACCAGAGACGATAAATGCTAAAGTTCCCTCCAGAGTTTTATTATTAATTTTCAATTTTCCAATACTTTTTCCTACAATTGCAGCAAAACTATCACAGAATATCATTACAAACATTGCGGCGATGGCAATTTCTTTAGGAAAAATCAACACGCACAGTAAATCTGAAATAAAAACAAAGGTTCCTCCGGTAAATAAAAATTTATTTGTTTTCTCTTCTTTTTGCCTTAAAACAGGTTTCAGAAATTTAATATAATACTTATTAACAGCTGCCGATTTATATCGTCCGATGTCCAGAAACAGCATAAAAGCGACGCAGAATGTGAGTAGAATCAGAGTAAAGTACTTATCGGTCAGCAGATAAAAGACCGGAACAAAGGAAGATGCAAGGTGTACTAATTTCCTTAATATTTCATTTTTAAAACTTATTCTTTCAGTAATATTTTCCATATAAAAAGCGAGCTGTAGAACGAACTATAAATAAATTACATAGATATAATACAGCCCTAAACATTTACGGCAGTTTCGGATATTTTTTTCCCCGATTCATCTTTAACCTCTTCCTGATTATTTCCATTTTTTTCAGGAGGCGGAAGAGTACCACCTTTCATTAAAATATCTATTTCATCGGAATCGAGAATTTCCCTTTCGAGCAAGGCATTTGCGAGTCTATGCAGGGAATCTATATTATTTTTCACAATTCGCTCGGCTCTTTCGATACCATTATTGATAAATCTTTTAATTTCTTCGTCAATGAGAATTTGTGTTTGTTCGCTGTAATTTTTATGCTCGTGAATTTCCTTCCCGAGAAAAACCTCTTCCTGTTTATTACCAAAGGCGACCGGTCCGAGTTTTTCGCTCATACCGAATTCACACACCATTTTTCTGGCGAGACCTGTAGCTCTTTCGATATCATTGCTTGCACCGGTTGTAAATTCGTTAAAAACCAGTTTTTCCGCTGCCCTGCCGCCCATCGCATAGGCAATCATAGCTTCGAGATACTCTTTTGAATAAGTATGTTTTTCATCCATAGGCAGATAAGTAGTAACGCCGAGTGCTCTTCCGCGCGGAATGATAGTAACCTTATGCACCGGATCTGCTTCAGGAATCATTTTTGCAACAAGTACATGTCCCGCTTCGTGGTATGCAGTTGTTCTTTTTTCCTTATCAGAGATGATTAAACTTTTTCTTTCAGTTCCCATCAAAACCTTATCTTTTGCATCTTCGAGGTCTTTCATAGTAACCGAATCCGAGTCTCTTCGAGCAGCAAGTAAAGCAGCTTCATTAACAAGATTAGCAAGGTCAGCACCGGAAAATCCGGGTGTTCCTTTTGCGATTACTTCAAGTTTAATATCTTTAGCAAGCGGAATTTTTTTTGTATGAACTTTCAGGATACCTTCTCTGCCTTTGACATCCGGTCTATCAACAACCACCTGTCTATCGAATCTTCCTGGTCTGAGTAGAGCCGGGTCGAGAATATCAGGACGATTAGTTGCAGCAATAACAATTACTCCGCTATTTTGTTCGAATCCGTCCATTTCAATAAGCAGCTGATTCAAAGTTTGTTCTCTTTCGTCGTGTCCACCGCCGAGGCCAGCACCTCTATGTCTGCCGACAGCGTCAATTTCGTCAATAAAGATAATGCAAGGTGCATTCTTTTTACCCTGTTCAAACAGGTCTCTTACGCGAGATGCACCAACACCGACGAACATTTCGACGAAGTCTGCTCCGCTGATAGAGAAAAACGGTACACCGGCTTCTCCGGCAACAGCTCTTGCAAGAAGAGTTTTACCAGTCCCCGGAGGTCCAAGCAGTAATACGCCTCTCGGAATTTTTCCTCCGAGTTTTTGAAATTTTCCGGGACTTCTGAGAAATTCAATTATCTCAGACAATTCAACTTTAGCTTCATCCGCACCTGCTACATCCTGAAATGTAACTTTTATGGAAGAAGCAGTGAGCATTTTTGCTTTTGATTTTCCAAATGAGAAAAGACCTCTTGTTCCTCCGGACCCGCCTTGCATCCTTCTCATAATGAAAATCCAAACGACGATAATAAGAATCCAGGGAAGAACGCCGATTAAATGGGTAGCCCAGCTACTCTCTTCCTGTTTAAACTCAACATTAGCAATGTTATCTTTAATTTGTTTTATGATTTCGTCATTTTGAGGAAGGATTAACGAGACTTTATCAATATTAGCAACAGGTTTATTATTAATAATTACAGTATCCGGAGCAACAAGTTCTCCCGAAAATTCCAGACTTTTATCCGATTGAATTTTGACGACAGCCGATTTAACTTTTTTATTTTTTACAAGAACGTCGAACTGGTTATAAGAGATTTCAGAATATTTCGAATCTGTAGAGCGTGTATAAATCATAACAATAAAAAAGCCGATAATAATAATACTCCATGTAATTACAATCCTAAAGACACGTCCCCAGTTGAAATCCTGATTATTTCTATTTTGTTTATCCTTACTTCCGTTCATAGTGTAATTTATAACACATATATTGCTTTTAAATTCCTGTATTTTTGTGCGTAGTCAAGACCATATCCCACGACAAATTTATTTTCTATAGTGAATCCCAGATAATCAATTTTAAAATCCAGATTTGAAATATCTTTTTTAAGAAGCAGTGCAGCGATTTTAAGAGATTTAGGTTTTTGATTTTCAATAAGAGTTTTCATAAACTTTATGGATAATCCCGAATCGATAATATCCTCAACAACAATTATATCTCTTCCTTTCACCTCACAATTAAGTTCTTTCAGCATTTTTATATTTCCGGTTGATATTTTTCTATCACCGTAGCTTGACAATTTAAGAAAATCGATTTCACAATCAATTTTAATATATCTTATCAAATCAGATAAAAAAACGAACGCACCGTTAAGCACACCGATAAAAATGGGTATTTTTCCTTTATAATCGCGGTTAATTCTACTTGCGATTGATTTAACCTTCTTTTGAATATCTTCGGAACTGATATATATTTTCATATATTTATTCCCCGATTTTCGGTTCAAAAGACCACCTTTTTAAAAATTTTGTGAAATTATTTCAGTCGTAAAAATTAGATATTTTCTTCTTCAATTATTCGTTTTGCTTTTCTGACGGCTCTTTCTTTTGCCATTTTCTTTTCCACTGACGGTTTTACAAAAAACTGCCTCTTCCTGAATTCTTTTAAAAGACCTGATTTTTCATACTTTTTCTTAAATCTCTTTAAAGCTCTGTCAAGATTTTCATTTTCCTGTACGATAACTTTTATCAAAAAGATTACCTTCTTTCTTTTAAATTTTTATAAAAAATTACATTTAAACTTTCAATTTATCAAAAATATATATTTTTTTCAATATACAATTATTTCTATTTATATGGATTATTTTTATACTTTTCAGCCTCCGAGTGTGTTTCACCAAAATTTTTCATATCAAGTACTTTATTATAATAAAATATAGCTTTTTCTCTGTTATTTATTATATCATAATATTTTCCAAGAAGAAGGAATATATTGCTTCCAATATTCGTTTCATCTTTGTCAAGATAGTAAGTCAATTCCTCCGCTTTATTTAAATATTCCGCAGCTTCCCCCAGTCGTTTCATATACATCATACACATAGCTGTATAATAATTTGCTTCTCTGTGAAGATACCAGTTTTCATATCCAAATTCATAATTTTTACATTTTTCAGCAACTCTTTTCCACCCCTGATATGCTTCATTAATTTTTCCCAATCCAACGTAGGAACTGTACAAATATTTTTCAAAAACAGGATTTTGAGGGAATTCTGAGTTCAATTGCTTTGAATAAAATTCTGCCTGAGCATAATTCTTTTCATAAAATAAATATATATAAGCCAGAATAAATTTAGCTTCTGTTTTAGAATACTTACCGTATTGTGATGATTCCTTTATTTGCTCAAGTCCTTTAATTTTGTCACCTTTAGGAAATATAAGCATCAGCGGTTTAAGATAGGGATACGAATCAGGCACATATTCCGCAAAGTAATTATAAATTCCGAGTCCAAACAAAGCATCTTTATTTTCCGGATTTTTTTCGTAAATTTTATTAAAATAATTTATGGCGTCTCTTCCGTCGTTAGCGGCTTTCAACCATTTTTCCCTCATACTCCACAAAAGTCCTCTATAGCCGAGTGAACCTCCCTTATAGAATAAAGCATTCATATCCTGTTTATTTTTTTCCAATAAATTATCTGTTACTTCCAATGTTTTTTCAATTCGCTGGAAAAAAATTTCATCCTTAGATTCGTCATTCTTGTTCAAATATATCTTCCACCATTGTACAAGAGAGTAAAAGAAATACCCTTCTGGACTTTTCGGTTCGGATAAAATAACCTTATTAAAATTAATTTCGGCAGAATCAAATTTTAAATTATATACATAGTTTATACCGTCTTTTAATAACTCTTCTTTGGTCTGCGTAAAAGCAGAAGAAAATAAAATAACATTAAAAAATATAAAGGTATAAACAATTTTTTTCATCATTTATTACGTTTAATTATGACTATAGTTTTATCGTCCGCATATTTTCCCATTGCCGAAAAAATTTGCACATCTTCAATAATCTTCTCACAGATTTCTTTAGGAGAAAGTTGTACATTTTGCAGTAGAATATTTTTTAATCTGCTTTCGCCGTAGAACTCAAAATTTTTATTCGCCGCTTCAATAATTCCGTCAGTATACAATAAAAGAATGTCGTTTTTTTCTATATAGAAGCTATCGGTAAAATAATTCTGATTCGGAGAAGGACCGAGTACCGGTCCTGTCGGTAAAAGTTCCTCGATAGAATTACTTGCACTCGAATATTTATAAGGTGAGTTATGTCCTGCATTAACACAGAGGCACAGACCTTTAGAGTCATTAAATATTTCACAATAGAACATAGTAACAAATCTTTCATTCGGAAAAGTACTATGTACGAGTTCATTTACCTTTTTAATTAAGGAAGCTGCAGAAACGTTATATTCGGCGCCCATTTTCAGGGCACCCGATACATATAAAGCTTGTGCAGCCGCTGATATCCCTTTTGAAGCGGCATCTGCTACTACTACGCTCAGTTTATCATTATCACCCGAAATGATATAATCAAAAAAATCGCCGCCCACAATTTTTTCCGGAACGGAAATCCCGAAAATTTCATAATTACCGAATTCCAATGCATGTTCCGGTAAAATACTTTTCTGTATATCGCTGGCTTTTTCGAGTTCGACAATATTTTCTTTTATACTCGATTCGATTTTTTTAGCACGAAGAATGTAACTTAAAGTAGTACTGACTATATTAAGTGTATTAAGAAGTTCTTCGTCAATTTTTTTTCCGTTAAATGCAATAAGGTATTTAAAAAGAAACAATATTTCATTATCTTTTTTTATCTTATAACGCTCACCGACTCCTGTAGCTGAATAAAGGCGGATTCCTTTTTTCTTCAGATAGAAGTCAGTTTCCGAAGCCATAATAGACCTTCGTTTTCCAATCAGGAAGAAATAGGGATTTTTCTCGACTTTGAGTTTATACCCGGGGTCAATTTTCTGCACATCCCCCATTTGCTCGACAAGTTTATAATATTTTTTATCATCCGAGAGTTTCCAGAGTCTGCCTCCTATGATATCAATATTTTCGTAATTAATAATCTGATTCATAACGTAGCAGAGAAATTCTTCCGTAGTTTCGAAATTCGGAGCCTGTTTAGAAAAATTTTCTATTGTCTTATATAATTTTCTTTGTTCCAATTAAATTATAATTCATTTAATAAAAAAGAATTTAGAATGGCAGAAGAGTTTATTTAATTTTACCGTTTTGCAATTCTTCTGCCAGTCTCGAAAATTTATAAAGGTTTTTCACCGCTTCGAGAAGCCCTTCGGATGCAACAGAGACCGTCCTGTTTTTTTCAGTTGTAAAGATATATCTTCCGGGAAGACTTTCGATATTACCATCGAATGCAAGTCCGACTATTTCGGCATTCTTATTTATAACAGGGCTTCCAGAGTTTCCACCTATAATATCATTCGTAGAAATAAAATTCACAGGAGTTTCCAGTTTAAATTCTTTCGGCGGATTCAGCCATCTATCGGGCAGTACCCAGGGGAATTCTTTATCGAAAGAATAATACCTGTCATAGTATCCGAAAAATGTTGTTTTCGGCGGAGCGATAGTACCGTTATACGGATATGATTTAACAACACCATCGGAGATTCTCAATGTAAAAGTAGCGTCAGGGGGAATCGAATGACCATAGACATCAAAAATTGCTCTACCGAGAAGCTGCATATTTACAGCGATTGTTTGATTATAATCATCATCTTCCCTGTTAAGTTTTCCGTACAGATTTCTGCCTTTCGAATACAATTTAATGAACGGGTCATCGAGTTCAAAAATATTTTTCAAATCGCCCGAATTCAATTTAATAAAATCATCACGCTTCACGATTTTAGAATTATCCAGCAGATAATCAGCTGCATATTTACCTTTTTTCCCGCCGAAAATACTCATATAAAATTCGCTATCCGCGGAAAGTGTTTCCATTATGGAATTAATCTCGTACTCAAAAGTAACTTTATCGGGTATTTCAGAAAAAAGAGAATTAATTTCTTCATCAGTAATTTTTTCGCCGGTTTCAGCGGCTTCAAAGAGTCTTCTTGCGAGATAGAAATAAAGAGTTTTAGAAAAGATTGCGGTTCTACAGGCAATAATTTCACCATAAATTTTTTTTCTTCCGTTAACGGCTTCATAAATATTATCGAATATATTATCATATTTTTCTTTCAGAACAGGATTCAATTCAATTTTTTCACGCAAAGTTTTTTCAAAATCTTTTTTCCTTGCTATTAATACTTTATCCTGAAGAGCACTGATTTCACCGAGATAGACTTTCTGGGAATTTTGCAGACCAAAAAGAGTATTTGAAAAAGCATCTTTTTTCGAGGGGTCTTCCTTAATACTGTATAAAATATCGTTTATAGCTTTGTTAATAGACCTGAGATTTTCGGGTAATGTAATATCCCTGTCGAATTCGAGTTGTGCCACAGTTTTTAAGCGGTCAGTTCTGCCGGGATTACCGACAACAAAAATCGGTTCACCGGGTTTAGCACCGTCAGGAGACCATTTGAAAAAGTGAGAAGTTTTAAGCGGTTTACCGTTTTCGTCATATACTCTGAAGAAAGTACAATCGAGATTATATCTCGGGTAAGTAAAGTTATCGGGGTCACCTCCAAAAAAGCCAGCATTTTCTTCCGGAGCAAAGACCAACCTGACATCATTATATCTTTTATAAGCATAAAGAGAATATTCACCGCCATTATAAAGTGTTACGACCTGACATTTAAGTTTAAGCTCTTCGGCATATCTTTTTTCCAATTCAGAAATTTTTTTATTCCTCAAGATAATTTTTTCTTCATTAGTCTTTCCTTCGTCAATAGTATTTTGAATTTCTTTGGTCACATCAATAATCTGGACCAGCTGATCAACGAACAGTCCGGATACAACTCTTTCATTTTCGAGCTTCACTGCGATAAAGCCATCTCTATGCAAATTTTCATTTTCTTTCTGCACCTGGTCAACAGCACCCCGACCGCAGTGATGGTTAGTCATAACGAGTCCATCTTCCGAGACAAAGGATGCAGAGCAGAAAGTAGAAAATCTTAATGCAGACATTCTGACCGAATTCAGCCATTCCTGAGATGGTTTAAATCCGTATTCTTTTTCAAAATAATCAACCGGAGGATTATCAAACGTCCACATTTTACCCATATCGAAAATGCTCGATTTAACCGTATCCGGGTCAAAATCCTGCTGTGAAAAGGTTATTCCGCTAACAAAAAATACAATAATTACAACTAACAGACGAAATCTACAAAATTTATTTTCCATAAGAATAATATTTTTGATTTATTAATTTTAAAAAATATCTATAATAATAAATTTTAAAAAGTCAAAATTTACTATTATGAAATATATTATTTTACGGTAAATTTTCAGCAAATATCATGAATTTATCAAACTTACCAAGAATATTATTTACTGAATCTTCCGAAAAATTGTATCCTTAATTTTTTCCGTTAAAATTTAAGATGTCAAAAAAAATTTTTATTTCGAAAATCATTTAAATATTCAGCATTTATTTACTTTTCATAATTATAATAGTAAAATATTTTGTATAACTTTAACATCGATAAAGAATTTACACAATTTCATCTTAGAGAAAGTACTTTTTAAAAATTAATTTATTGTTTCTGAAGACCTTAATATTTTGTTTAATTTTTTTATAAAATTATTTCGCTACTTTAAGTTTTCATCAGACTTTTTTCTTTAGGTAATTGTTTTTGCATTTTTTGATGTAATAATAGAATTGTAATCAGGTTTATTTCTTGTGAATTCCGCTCTATATTAAAAGTTGTTCTCTTTTAATACGTTTTACCTGTAATATTTCTTAGTTAAATTACAAATAATATTTGACAAAATGAAATTTTTTCAAATTCGTTGTCGATTTAAAAATTTTTGATCAATAAGCATAAAGTAGGTTGTTTAAAATTTATACAATGTTTATTTTTATATTATTAACTTAATTAAAAGTAACAAATAATAATTGTATATATGGATGAAGTAAATAAGCGCATTTTGGAAGTGAGCTCTTTCGTCGAAGATTGTTATGTCGCACAAAACAAAGTATTTTCAAAAATAGAATACGCCTATATTAATGATATTATAAGAAAAAATAATATTAATTCAATACTTGATGTTGGAACAGGCGAAGGAAGTTTTATATATCCGTTAGCTTTAAATAACAAAGATGTTAGATTTCTCGCCATAGATATAGATGAATCATTAATATCCTGTGCAAGAAAAAAGAAAAAACAAAATAATTTAATTTTTGAAAATGCTACATTCGATTCATCTTTTAGAAAAAATTCCTTTGATTTAATTTTAGCTCGATTTGCTGTCGAACATATGAATGATGTACAGCATTTTATAAATGAAGCATTCAAGAGATTGTATAAAAGAGGTTTATTATTAATAACTGAGTATTATTGTGATACTCTGCACAGCGAAAATGAAGACTGGATTTATTTTCGTGAAAAAGAAAAGGAACTATATTTGAAATTCGGTTCGAATCCGGAAATCTCATTATACATTCCGCTTTATATGAAACAGTCAGGTTTAAAAGACATAGAATCTAACTTCAGGCATATTTCACCTTCCACAATCGGTTTCAATAATTTTTATAATTTGATAATAAGTTATACAAACTTATATAGTTTTATAGAGCCTGATATCTGGACGCGAAAAGTTAAAAACAGAATATTTAATTATTGTAAGAAAGCATCAAAAAAGAGAAAAAAGAACGAAGATATACTTCTAATTAGTCAAACTATTGGACGTAAATAAATTATTCACAGAGCATAATTCTGAATCTAAAAGCTTGTTTCTCTTTTTTTGACATATCTTTGAAAATTCTGTTATAAATATAATATGGATTTTTAGGTGTAATTGTATGATATTTCCACATAATAATCAAAAAACGTAATCATTTTTTTGAACTTGAGTTTTATAAATAAATATGCAGTTTTACTATACTATAAATTTATATATAATTTACAATTTAATTAAATTTAATTTTTGAAATTTTTAAAAAGTCAGAGTATTTTCAGGTTCATAACTTAAACTATTCACAAACCTGAAAAAACCGAAACACTTTTTGATACATTATTGATATACTTTTGATATACTTTGTTATACTTTTCAATTTTCTTATATTATTGATAATTAATGACTTAACATTTTACGTAATTTTCAAAAACATTAAAAAACATGGGTATTTTTAAATTAATCGAAAAATTGTTATACTTTTGTTATACTTTTTCATTTTAAATATAAGTTTTATCATAATTATACAAATCATCATTTTCCTGAGCAAAATTTATTTTAGAAATAAACGCTAAAATAATGAATACGAATATTATATTTTTCATTTTAATTTTTTTTACTTTAATAAAATAATTTTCTTCATTTTGTTTTTTATTTAATTTTGAAAAATTTTATTTAAGTGTAAAAATAAAACTATTGCTATATTCATTACTTATTCCTTCTACAAGCATCGAATTTACAGAAAGTGTATATAAATAAATAGTCTTCCTTTCACTGAATCTTAAAACTCCATTATTAGAGTATGAGCCGTATTCACACTCACTACGATAATATACATTTTCTTCCGAATCAAACAAAATTACATCAGGAATATAATATAATGTACTACCGCTTGTTGGATAAATGTCAATAATATTCCCCGATGAATCCGTCTTTATTAGCCCTAATTTACTTCCATTATGTCTATACCAAAATCCTGAAGCAATAATATTATTCTTTTTGTCTATTGTTGGAGTGCAGTTATAGGCTAAAACTATCGAATCTCCTAATTTTCTTAGCTTTTCCCATCTTAAATTCCCATCTTTATCGAGTGACACAAATCCATGTTGAAGACCTCCTGTCCCAAATTCACAATAAATATTATTGTTTGCATCTATCGAACAACCAAAAGGAGGTTTCGCAAGGTTATACTTCCATTTCATATTTCCATATTTATCATATTTTGCAATGCCTCCGCTTCCTCCTATTTGACCGTCTGTCCATCCTATATATATATTTTCGTCTCTGTCCAAAGATGGCGCTCCGCATGAATTCGGCACAGACCATTTTAATTTACCATCCGGAGTAAATGCACATAAATTGTACGGACCGATTACTGCATATATTGTTCCGTCTTTTCCAATTGCCGGCATCGTTACATTCGAATATATCGAGTAATCTTCGTATTCCCATTTCAAATATCCGCCCGAATCGATACAATATAAACCGGAACCACAAGGAATATAAATATTTCTTTCGTCGGATGATAATCCAAGTCCACAATCCCAACTCATTAATAATGTACTATCTTTAAATTTCCATATTATCTTTCCATTTTTATCGATTTTATAAAGTATTCCAGAATACATATTATGTAATATATGCAAGTAATAAATATTCCCTTCTGAATCAATTGTCGGATAAACATACATATATCCTGCTTCTATTGTATCTATCCAATTTATCGAAATACCATTTACAGGTGAAATGTACACATCGGATCCGTATGGATTGCCTGTCCTCCTT
>Ga0208047_1000357_pt1 | contig 17291 bp, 12 predicted proteins | sample Kivu_220m_FD_184162 | JGI IMG/M metagenome (GOLD analysis project Ga0208047, IMG submission 184162) | Freshwater microbial communities from Lake Kivu, Western Province, Rwanda to study Microbial Dark Matter (Phase II) - Kivu_220m (SPAdes)... | ecosystem: Environmental > Aquatic > Freshwater >...
GCGGTCGTCTGCCAGACGATGAGCCTTCACGCCACCGAAATCGGGGGGACACAGATGGCCCCCGAGCTGGCCTACGACCTTCTCGCCCGGACAGACGAGGAAACCCGGCGAATTCTGGAGAACGTCGTATTCCTCCTCGTTCCTTCCTTCAATCCAGACGGACTCGTCATGGTCGCGGACTGGTACGCCAAGACCCTGGGCACGGAATACGAAGGCGCCGGCCTGCCCTGGCTGTACCATAAATACGCCGGCCACGACAACAACCGCGACGCCTTCATGACCAACCTCGTCGAGTCCCAATATGTGGCCAAGATTCTCTTCCGGGAGTGGATTCCCCAAGCCTACGTCGATCACCACCACATGGGAAGCTACGGCGCCCGGATTTACGTTCCTCCCTACGCCGAGCCCATCCGGCCCCTGGCCGACCCTCTCATTTGGCGCGAACACAGCTGGTACGGAGCGCACATCGCCTACAAAGAAGAGGAAGCCGGGCTGTCGGGAATCCTCAACATGGCCCAATATTCGGGCTGGGGCCATTTCGGGTTTCATTGGATCACCCCCTTCCACAACATCGCCGGCATGCTGACGGAGTCGGCAAGCACCAGGCTGGCCACTCCCCTCTTCATCCATCCCGACCAGCTCCGGGGAGGGACGCGCGGCCTTCCGGCCTACGAGGAGCAGACGACGTTCCCCAATCCCTGGCCCGGAGGATGGTGGCGGCTGCGTGATATCGTCGACCGGCAGAAGGTCTCGGCCTGGGCCGTTCTCGACCTGGCGGCCCGGAACAAGGAGACCGTCCTCTGGAACGCCTATCTCAAGGCCAAGCGGCAGACCGAGCGCGGCGCCAACGGAAAGCCGGCGGCCTACGCCGTCCCGGCCGGACAGCATGACCCCCTGACCGCGGCCAAGCTCATCGACAAGCTTCTCCTCCAGGGCGTCGAGGTTCTCGAAGCGCCCCACGGCTTCGCGGCCTCCGGCGGGATGACCTACGGGCCCGGCTCACATGTCGTCTCGCTCGCCCAGCCTAAAATGGGCCTCATCCGTTATCTCCTCGGACGGACGTTCTATCCCGACAACGCCTCTACGCGCGACAACGACGGAAATCCGATCCGGCCCTACGACATGGCCACCGACTGCCTGGCCGAGTTCATGGGCGTCCGGGCCGACCCGCTCGACGTCCTGGACGCCGCCGGCCTTCGAAAAGTCAACGTTCGCCCGCCGGCCGCCGGCAAAGCGGTCAAGGGCGCGAAAGGCTATGTCTTCGACGGACGGCTGAACGACAGCTTCACGGCGGCGAGCCTGCTGATCGATAAAGGCGTCGCCGTCCGCCGGGTCGACCGGGATTGGGAAGGCCTCCGGCCGGGCGATTTCGTCGCCGTCTCGGGATCCGAAACGGCCTTCGCCGAGGTCGCGAACCGGACCGGAGTCGACTTCAGGCCTTTGGAGAGCGACGCGGCATCGGCGAGCCGTGAATTGAAGAGGATGCGCGTCGGCATGTATCAACGCTACCGCGGCGGCAACATGGATGAGGGCTGGACCCGCCTTCTCCTCGAGCAATTTGCCCTCCCCTACACGACCCTCCGCGACGCCGAAATCAAGAAGGGCCATCTCGAGGCCGCCTTCGACGTCATCCTCCTGCCCGACGATTCGACCGCGGCGATCACCGGCGAGCCGTCGGGCGAGCGGGGGGGAGGGTCGGGCCGGCCGCCGGAATCCGTTCCTCCTGAATACCGGAGCGGCATCGGCGCCGACGGCGTCGAGTCGCTCAAGGCGTTTGTCCGGAAAGGCGGGACCCTGGTCGCCCTCGGAGGAGCCTCGGCCTTCGCGATCGAGAAGTTCGGCTTGCCCGTCCGCAACGTCCTGGCCGGAATTCCATCCAAGGAATTCTGGTGCCCCGGGTCGACCCTCCGGGCGAAATTCGACACGGCGAATCCTCTGGCCTACGGGATGCCGGCCGAGGGATGGATCGTCTTCCTCGGCGGAAGCCTGGCCTTCGAGATTGTCGCCAACGAGTCTAGCGAGCGCTACGAAAGGGTCGTCGTCTTTCCGGACCGCGACCTTCTCCAGGGGGGGTGGCTCATCGGGGAAGAGAAGCTGGCCCGGAAAGCGGCCATGGTCGCGGCCCGCTACGGGGAAGGCCTCGTCGTTCTCATCGGCTTCCGGACCCAGCACCGGGCCCAAACCCACGGGACATACAAACTTCTCTTCAACGCCCTGTTTCGCTAAACGATATCGCCCGAATACTTTGTCAAGAGCTTGAGCCGAAGCTCCCGGAACATCTTGACGACCTGCTCCATCCGGCCGACGGTCAAATCGGTCAAGTATTTCCTGGCCTGGGCAGGATCTTGGGCGATCATCTCGGCCGCCTTCTTCTCGGCCTCCGGCTGGGCGGCGAAAAATCCCTCCTCCAGAGGGTCGCGGGCGTCCTTCAAGTCCCTGACCGCGGCCTGCCAGCGGAGGAGCATCAGTTTCTCCACGAAATCCACCGCCCAGCGGGCCGAATCTTCGCTGTATTGGCTATAGTCGTAGTTCTTGTAATACGGAGAGACATCTGTCACTCCGGCATAGATGGGGACATAGGCGCTGACGTAGGGATTGTCGACGTAGAACCAATAGACGCCGCCGACGGCGTCCGGCAGCCAGGACCGGAGCTGGGCGACCATGCCGTATCCCTGGGTGGCGATCGTCCGGTGATGCCGGATTCGGAGGACGGATTCCATGTCGCGCGGCAGGAAAGGCGTCGCCATGGGGCTTTTTTCCATCTTCCCGCCCGACCCCGGGACCGTCCAGGCCGGATCCCAGGTCATGTCGTAGATCGTGTCCTCGAAGACGGAGCGCTGGAAGGCGATGACGTCCCGAACCGAGAGCTTCTTCTCGGGCTTGACCGAAAAGGGATAGAATGCCGCCCCCTCGATCGGCTGCCCGTAAAGGGTCCCCGGGCCGGCGGGGCCCTGGAGCCTCCGCCGCGGCCAGGCTTTGAGCGAAGGGGCGACACTGCTGTAAATGAGCCACAGCCGGCTCAAGCTGCCCTCCTGGATCGGAGGAGCATAGGCTTCCTGCCAGATGAATGGCTTGCCGCTCTTGGGATTGTGCCAACCGCGGTCGACGGCCTCCTGCATGTAATTCGGCGAAGCCAGGAAGTCGGGATCCTCGAGGTCGATTTCCCGAATCCGGACATAGTTCGTAATGGCCACGACATGGTCGTCGGGAACGCGGCGGGCCGCCCAGATCGCCCCCGGTTTTCCGCTCTCGGGAGTCCAGTCGGGGCCGACTCCGAAGATCTCCATGACCCAGAGTTCCTTCGGGTCGGCGATGCACAGGGCCTCCGCCCCGCCGCAGGACGGAAGGAATCCGTATTTTTCCATGAGGCCGGCGATCAGGCGGACGGCGTCGCGGGCCGTCCGGCACCGCTCGAGGGCGAAGACCTGGGCCTGCTCGACGGTCATGATCTGCCTCGTCACGCCTTCGATGAAGGGGACGTCGAGCTCGCGGCGCTCGGAGCAGGTGCTCTCGCCGATGGCCAGCTGGACCTCGTTCATCTGAGAATACCCCGTGTGAAAGTAGGCGAACGTCCGCTCGACCTGCGGGATTCGGCCGATGACCTTGCCGAATTCGCCGAGGGGAAGGGCGCGGCGGTCGTCGTCGCGGCCGAAATAGACCATCCCCCAATGGACCGGGGCCCAAGAGCCCGGCGGATGAGTCTTGGCCGGGATGACCTGGACGCGGCACTCGCTGCAGCAGTCCGTATGGGAGGTGATGACCGACCCGTCCGCCGTGGCCAGGCGCCCGACGCCGATCACGGTGCATCCCTCGGGCTCGGATGATCCGGGCGCCGCGGGAGACGGACGGATCGGCCCGGCCGTGAGGCTCAAGAAGGCCGAGGCCAGGACGGCCAGACCGAGGATCGATCCGGGCCGACGCCGATTTTCCTTTTTCATGAGGTCCTCCCTCCGTATCCAAGGCGTTCATCGCCCACGATACCACAAGGCCCGAGAGGACGGAATATGCGGAGAACCCTTTACCCTTCGCGAAAATTCGCTATGATAGTCTCCTCAATCCACGGACAGGAGAAACCGATGAAGGACGCGATGATGACAAAACGAAAAGCCTAGAACGGACGGGCGTTCGTCAGCTTGAACATGATGATCTCCTTCGTCGTCCTCGTCGTCTCGAGCGTCGTCCTCTACATCATGCCTCCGGGACGGGACGCCTACTGGACGCAGTGGCGGTTCTGGGGGCTGGACAAGGACCAGTGGGACGCCGTCCACACGGTCGGCGGCTTCGCCTTCCTCATCTTCGGCATCCTCCACCTTTTCGTCTTCAATTGGAAAACCTTCTGGAACTACGTCGTCAGCAAGCTGCGGAAGACGATGAACCGGAAGGTCGAAGTCGCCCTGGCCGTCGTCCTCAATGTCCTCCTCGTCGCCGTCTGCGTCGCCGACTGGTTCCCCTCCTCGACGGTCATGGGCTGGATGACGTCGATCAAGGAAAGCTGGGTCGGCCCCCGGCAGAGAGCCCCGTACGGACATGCGGAGGCGGAAACCCTGGAAACCGTGGCCCTCCGGTCGAACATCGACCTCGAGGCCGCGCTCAAGGGATTGGCCGAGCAGGGCTTGACGATCGACCCGACGAAGACGGTCGAATTCATCGCCACTCAGAATGGGAAAACCCCGGCCGAATTCTTCGAACTTCTCGCGCCTTACGCCCGGACTCCCCAAGGCGGCAAGTCCGCCGCATTAGGGATTGGAGAGGGCACGGCCAAGCCGGGAGTCCAGCAGGGCGGCGGATGGGGCCGGAGGACGGTCGCCGACGTCGCCCGGGAGGCCGGCCTCGAGGTCAAAGCCGCCCTCGAAAAACTCAAAGCCAACGGGATCGAGGCCAAGGCCGACTCGACCCTGCGCGATCTTTCGGGAAAATTCGGGCGGACGCCGACCGAGATCGCGACGATCATCCGCGACTGAACTGCCCGGCAACCTTTTTTCACGGGCGGGGGTATAAATGGGGGGAGAATCATCATGAAACGAAACATCCGTCCGGCCGGGGCCATAGTCTTCATCGCCTTCTTGGTTGTCACCTCGACCTCCTGCTCGAAGGGTCCAGCCGTCCAGGAACCGACCCACGGCGAATCGATCCTCGACCGGGTCGTCCGGCTCGAACCCGAGCTCGTCACGGCCGTCCCGGAGGCCTCCCGCTGGTGCGACCGGATCCGGGGACTCGACAAGCGGAAAATCGACGTCGGCGGGGCCGAGCTCTACGTCGAGCTCGAGGGCCGGGGGGCGCCCCTCGTCCTCATCAACGGAGGCCCCGGCGGGACCCATCATTATTTCCATCCCTGGTTCTCCAGGGCGAGGAAATACGCCCGCCTCGTCTATTACGACCAGCGCGGCTGCGGGCTGTCGGATTTCAAGCCGGGCGATAAAGGCTATTCCGTCGACCAGGCCGCAGCGGACCTGGATGCCGTCCGGAAGGCTCTCGGTTTCGATAAATGGGTCCTCCTCGGCTACAGCTACGGCGGCTTCCTCGCCCAGCTCTATACGGTCCTTCATCCGGAACACGTCTCCGGCCTCATCCTCCTCGGCGCTTCTCCGGGGATGCGGGCCGACCTCGGCCCGTCGCGGCAGAACGAGTTCATCTCGGAAACGGAAAAGGAGAGGATGGCCGAAGCCCGACGCCAGCTCAACGAATACTCCAAAACCATGAATCTCGACAGGCAAAAAACGGTCGAGCTCTCCCTCTCCAACGCTTTCCTCAACGGCGACTGGAAGCGCCAGCATTTCTACCGGCCGTCTCCGGAGCGTCTGGCCCAAATCGCCCGGTACGAATGGGTCCACGACCGGAATTTCAACTCGGTCGTGGGCCAGACCCAAGGCCGATGGGATTTCACCGGCGCGTTCGAGGGGAATCCCATTCCAACCCTGATCCTCGAGGGCCGCTGGGACCTGACCTGGTCGGAAAAGAAAAAGGACATCCTCCGGGGCAATCATCCCGGCGGCCGGATGGTCGTCTTCGAGAACGCGGCCCACGGCGTCTATGACGAACAGCCAGACGAGTTCTTCCGGGTTCTCGAGGACTTCCTCCGCGACCTTTCCCCCGTCGATGCGGCCGCCCTTGGCCGGTATCGATCGTTCCTCGAGGGCTGGACGGCCGGGATGAAGGCCCGCCCCGACATCGTCATCGACAGCCTGAGCTGGGGCTTGTTGGGCAGCCGGGAAATCGCGGCCAAATACTCGCCGGAATGGCTGGCCGGTCTCAGCGGACGAACGGGCTACCTACGGACGGGTTTCGCCCTCTACGACGTCGAACGGTACGCCGACGCGCTGGCCGTCTTCGAGCGGATGGAACAGGTTCTCGGCGGAAACCCGGAAAGCGAGGCCATGGCCTTGATCTGGCAGGGGCACATGCTCGACCTCATGGGAAAAAGGCCCGAAGCCTTAGGCCGCTATCGGCGCGCCGCGGAGATGGGGCTTTCCGACACCTGGCAACACGGCCAGTACGGGATGAAATACGAACTCAGCCCCTACGCCCGGGAGCGCCTCAAGACGCCCTTCAAACGGATCGAGAACGGCTCCCTCGATTGACGGCTTCCAGCCTCGGCCGGAAGAACACGGCTTCTCAAATCAAGAACTTTCCGTCCTTGGCGATCATCCTCCCGTTTGCCTTCAGCGTGACCTTGGCGACGAGGGCGTCGAAGTGGAACTTGCTCTTGTTTTTACCGAGGCCGTAAGAGTCGCCGATGGCGAAGTGGACGGTGCCGAAGGCCTTCTCGGCCTCGAGCATGTTGGGGCACAACCGGGCGCCCCTGTTCGTGCCGATGCCGAATTCCCCGATGACCCGGGCCGTTTCGTCCGAGCCGACCGTCTTAATGACCTCGGCGATCCCGCGGCCCTCGAAATCGACGAGACGGCCGCGCTCGAACTTCATCACTCCCCGGCCGAGCTTGTCGTCGATCAGGCGGAGGACGACCGTCCCGGTGAACGTTTCCTCGACGGGGGCCGTGTAGCATTCCCCGGCCGGGAGGTTCCCGTGCCTCCCCTTCCGTCCGATGTCGCCGTTGTCGTTATGCCAGGCTCGGCCCTTAACGCTGAAGGAGATCCGCGTCCCGTCCGGATTCTCGACGACGACCTCCTCGGCATCCTTCACCGCCCGGATGACCCTCTTCGTGAAGTCGTCCATCGCGGCGAAATCGATGTTCACCAGCCGCTCCATCATTTCCCGGGTCAGGCCGGGCATCATGCAGATCCGGCCGTGCTTCGACCCCTCGGCGACCATGAAGCCGCGGAAGGGCTTCTCCGGGAAACGGCCCTCGAGGAGATAGGCCGTCGCCGAGGCTCCGCGGATGAGGTCCTTGAACTGGCGGGTCGGTTCGGTGATGGGCCGCAGCGTCTCGGTCATGAGGTAGGTCGTCGTTTCGGCCCCGGCCCGCTTGGCCTGATAAGCCAGGGCCTCGGCGATCTCCAGCTTCTGCCTGTCGGTGACGAGGAGGAATTTCTCCCCCGGCTTGAGCCGAAGGGCCTGATTGACGGCCTTGTCGGCCGCCTGAGAGAGCTTTCTCGAAACCATGGGCGCTCCTTTCTTTTCAGCCCAGTCCGACAAGACTATATCACAATGACGGGCGGGGGATTTTCCTCCAGAAAGACGAAGGGCGGACGGCCCTTGCGGGCCATCCGCCCTTCGTTAGTTCTAAGCGCCCGCGGCGCTTTTATTCGAGCCGGTCGATAAACTCCTGAATGACCTTGTGGAAGAGATCCCGGTGGATCTGGGGAGCCGTGTGGCCGAATCCGGAGGGAAATTCATATTTTTCGGCGTTCGGCAGGTTCTTCAGCAACAGTCCGGCATCCTGGTGATAAGGATCGTCCGGGCTTGTGACGACGAGAGCTTTTCCCCTCCAACCGGGAAATGAATCCACGGTGTACCCGTCTTGTTCGTTGAAGGCGAAAGCCAACTTGAGAATATTGAGAATGTTATTCTTGGTCCAATAGGTATCGACCATGCAGCCTATCAGAGCCATGGCGAATCGTCGTCGTTCCAGAACCTCGGGCGCGAGCTCCTTTTCGAATGTCCCGAGACGGGAGACCTTGCGCCGGACGAGCGGTTTGAACCATCCCAACGGCAGGAGCTTGAGGAGGAGAAGAGCCCATTTTTTGCTCCGCTCCTTCCGGGGGGCCAAGGTGTTCGTCAGAATCAGGCCGTCCACACGGCCGAAATGCCGCTTAAAATAGGACTGGCCGATGATCCCGGTCAGCGATTGCCCGGAGACGACAATCCGGTCGACATGTTCGGCGTCCAGCACGCGGTTGATCCCCCGGCCCATATCCCCGGGGTCGCTAAAGGCGGAGACGTCGACGACGACGACCCGGTTGCGCAGCTCGAATCCGAGGACGGTCTCGTAAGCGAGCTCGATTCCCCCCCATCCTCCGGCGAAGGTCAGCAGCGTTTTCCGGCCCGCGCCGCAGGAATAGTAAGGAATCTTTCTGCCGTCCGCTTCGAGCCGCCGCTCCTCGTGTGAACTCAGGAAGGCCCGAAATCTCTCGGACTCGGCCGGAGAGACCTTCCTCAGGAACTCGAGGGTGCCTTGGTCGATCATTTTTCTTCGGTCGGCGGCGCACCTTTGAGAGAGGGAGGGCGGCGTTCGACGCCCCCCTATCAGCCGACCCGGGTCCGGGTGATCTTGGCCACGAGGTTCGCCGTGGGGTCGGGGCAGCGGACGTATTCCGTCGAGACGCCCTCGGGGTCGCTGACTTTCTGGTAGGGCGTGTTCTCGTACATCCAGGGAAGGGTGACCCCGAACTCCATGATCCGGACGAATTCGTTCAGGCTCGCCCGAAGCCAGGGGCAGAGCTTTCCCCAGTCCTGGGGGTAGGCGAACTTGTCCCCCTTTTTGTGGCACCAGGAATCCGTCCGGGCCTCGTAGATTTCGATTTCGAATTTGTACTGCGGCCGCTTCAGCCGGGGCGCGGCCGGGGTTTGGGTTTGCGCCTGCGGATCGGGTTCCGAGGCTATGCCGGGGACGGCCATCGCTCCGGCCATCCATCCGGCCAGTCCGCAGCCCGACGTGTTCAAGAAATCGCGTCGATCCATGGTTTCCTCCGAGTCATTTTCGGGTGTCATTGGCGAGTCCATCTTATGTCCTGCTGAAACGGAAAGGCAAGTCGTTTCACTTCTTGAGTATGGACGCCTCGACCCAGTAGATATCGCCTTTCAGGCGTTCGCCGGCGGTGAAGAAAAGATATTTTCCGTCCGGAGAGACGATCCCCTGGCCGGCGGCGAGCGGCCCGAGGTCGATCTTCCGCGGCTCTCCCCAAGTACCGTCCTGACCGCGGAAGGAAATGAGAAGCGCTCCGGCTCCGCCCGGCTTCTCCCTGCGGTTGAAGATGAGATAGCTTTCGTCCGGGGCGATATAAGGATAGTTGTTGATCGGCCCGAGGTTGACCGGAGTGCCAAGGACTTCGAGCGGCTGATAGACGCCGTCCTTCAATCGGGTCACGGCGATCCGGTTGTCAGCCATCCCCGCGGAAATGTCGGCCGTGTAGATCGTTCCCATCTTCGTCATTGAGATGAACATCGTCTTCATCGGGTTGAAGGGCGCTCCGGCGGACTTCGGTTCGCTCCAACGGTCGCCTTCACGGTCGACGTACCAGATGTTCAGGGACGGCATCCCCGAGGAGGCTGTCTGGCCGGGAACGGGCCGGTCGGACGAGAAATAGAGTCGGCGGCCGTCGGGCGTGACGATGGCCTCGAAAGACATCCCGCCTCCCGGCCCGCCACCCGCTGCCTCGTTGAACGGAGCGGGCGCCGGAGGCGTCCAGACGCCGTCGACGCATTTCGAAACCATGATCATTGTCCGGCTCTGGAGCGACTCCCGCCGGGTGAAATAGCACTCCATGCCGTCCGGAGTGAACGAACAGGAGAATTCGTGGGCCTCCGTCGAGACGATCCCCGGGGCAAAGACTTGAGGGGTCGTCCCCGGGGGCTTTTGCCCGAAATAAGGCCCTTTGAGGTCTTGTCCGTCCAATAAGTAAACGCCCGCGGCAAGAAGACAAATCAGGAACATTCTCTTCATCGGCCTTCCTTTCATTTCCTCACGACTTCGTCTTCAACAGGTTGCGTCAGCGCGAGCGGTTCCTTTCGGCCGGGTCGGCCCGGAGCGGAGCGCTGAAGCTCGATCGCATGGGGGTAGCAGAAACGCTGGTTCATGGCAACGGCGGCGAGGGAGCCATCAAGCCTATCGCCGCGCATCTTCGCTCCCAGGAGGAGGATGTGGGGAGCGCGGGCCGTGTCCGCCGTCTTCAGGCTTGCCATGAAGGGGGCAAGGAGGACTCCGTCACGAAAGCGCAGCGCGCCGAGAGGGGTCGGCGCGGTCAGGGCCGCGCTCTCCCGCCCAGCGATCTCAAGCCGGACGGCGCCCGCTTTTTCGACGGTCAGTTTCGCCGGAAGGTTCCCTTCGGGGATCCTGACCTTTCCCTCCCAGACGCCGACCAAGGACTCCGGCGGGACAAAAGCCGCCGACGCGGGCGCCGGAGCCTGTCTTTGGGGAGCTTCCGGAAATCCCGGAACAACCGCCCTCAGGATCTCCCATTCGATGTCCCAGAGGTCGGTGCCTTGCATGCCGGTGGAGGCGTTGGTCAGGACGACGCAGGCCGTGTTTTTCTCGGGAAGGAGGGTCAGCCTGGCGCCGACGCCGAACATGCCCCCGCTGTGGGAGACGACCCTGATTCCCGATAGGGTGAACGACGACCAACCCAGGGCATAGGCACTGGCCGCGACTTTGGGATCTTTTCGCCTCTGCATGGACAGGATGCCGTCGGCGCTCAGGACGGGTTTCTGATCCGGAAGCTTGTTTCCCAGGTGGAACATGCCGAACCGGACGAGGTCGTGGGCGCTGGCGAAAACGGCCGAAGCGCCGCGGTGGTCGAAGTCGAAGAACGGAAAGGGCTTCTGCTGTTGCGTATAGCGCAGGGCAACGTCGGCCTCGGGGCCGGGCTCGAGAAGCACGGCGCTTCGGGTCATGCCGAGAGGGCCGAAAATCTCCGTTTTCAAGAAGTCCGCGTAGCTTTTCCCGCTGACCCGCTCGATGATGCGCTCGAGGATGCCGTAACCGAGGTTGGAGTACGAGAATTCCTCGCCCGGCGGCGCGGCAAGGATGCCGTAGCGCCGGATCGTCTCGTCCATCTCGGGACGCTTGTAGGACTCGTCGGCGAAGATGAGGTTCCAATGGAGCGGCAGGCCGGCGGTATGCGTCAGGAGGCGGCGGACCGTCGCCGATTCGGGGTCATGGCCGGTCAGCTTGCCGTCGCCCAGATAGAGGTTGGCGGATTTGTCAAGGTCCACCAAGCCCCGCTCGACGAGGATCATGACGGCCGTCGCCGTGATCGGTTTGGTCGTCGAAGCCAGGGAGTACATCGTCTGGGGGGTGGCCGGGATCTTTTTCTCGACGTTCGCCAGGCCCCAGGCCTCCTCCCAGATGATCTTCCCGTCTTGGGCCACGGCCGCGGCCATCGAGGGCAGCCCCTCCTTTTTCATCTTTTCCAGGACGGACTTACGGATGGGATCGAAGCGGTCCTCTCCCGCGGTCGCGAGACTCACCGCCGACAGGACGAGCAGGCCGGAGATCAGCTGACGTCTTCTCATCGTCCCTCTCTTGCGTTACCAGATTCCGGGGATCAGGCGGTATTTGACCCGACCCATGTATTCTTTATACCCGTCGAGCTCCCGGCTCAGCACCCTTTCTTCGTCGAAAATCCTGGCGATAAGAATGACGGGAAGCAGGACGGCGGGGAGCAAGGCCCAATAAGAACCCAAGGCGATGGGCGTCAGCATCCATTGGATCAGGACCGAGACGTACATCGGATGGCGCACCACGGCATAAGGACCGGTCGAGACGACTTTCTGGCTCTGAAAGACTTCGACGGTCCGGCCGGCGAACCGATTTTCGCGAAGGATGCGGAAGAAGAATAGATAGCCGCCCAGAACCAAGAGGTCGGCGGCAATGACGAGAGCCGGCGGGACCGTCGACCATCCGAAGCGGCGGTCGAATCCCGGCACTAGGAACACCCCAAGAAACGACGGCCAGCCGAGAAGGAGGATAATTTTCTCCCGCTTTTCTTTTTCCGTCGTGCGGGTGCGCCGTTCGAGGAGCCCCGGGTCTTTCTTGAGAAAATAGACGAGGACGCCGAACATGGGAACGAGCAGGATGCCCATGTAGACCCAGGCCTGCCAATAGCGGAACGTTCCGGCGGGCAGGAAGAAAATCGTCCCCAGGACGAAGGGCATGAGTCCGAACCGGACGGCGATTGTCTTTTTCACCCGGCCGATGTCGGCCGCCGCGGCGCTTCGTTCTTGACTCAAGGGCGTTTCTCCTTCCGAAGGTCAAATCCTCTCGAACTCCTTGACCGTCCGCTCGCTCTGGACGTTGCCGGTATGGGTCGTTCCCCGGGGCTCGACGACCAGGAGATGGACCTCCTCGCCCGGCGCGGTCCTCGGACAATGCTCGACTCCCCGCGGGACCAGGATGACCTCGCCCTCCTTGACGGAAACGACACGGTCCTTGAAGCGCATCTCCATCTCGCCCTTGACGACGCAGAAGAGCTCGTCGCCGTTCTCATGGGCGTGCATGACGAACTCGCCTTGAATCTTCGAGAGGTACACTTGCAGGCTATCCCCCTCGGCGATGACATGGGGATACCACTGCTTCGAGAACAGGGCGAGCTTTCGGCTCAGGTTGACGGCGTTCATTTTTTTTCTCCTTCGGCGAAAGAGAAGTGCTGCTGGACCATCGTCCAGCGGCCGTCCCTCTTCTCGAGGACCCCGGTCCAGCGGGTGTTTTCCCAATTGGCCGGCTGGCCCTTCCATTCGTTGATGTCGTCGAGGAGACAGAAGAACCAGGCGACCTCCCCCGACTCCGAGAGCTTGATCCGAAGGTCCCGGATTTCGTACCGGAGGGCCTTGAAATCGGGGCTCCCCCAAAAAACCTCGGCCTTCTTGAATTCCTCGAACCCCTTGACGACCTTGCCGCCCGGGTGGACCTCGAGGAAATCGGGGTCGTTGGCGATCGTCCCGTAGAGAAGGGCAAAATCCTTATTTTTAGCCCAGCCGATGCAATCCCTGATGGCCTGCTCGATCCGCCCGCGCTCATCGCCGTCAGGCTCGCCGGCCTTTTTCCTGGCCACCATCCAGACATGGGGGGTCGGCGGACCTCCCCAATCGCCGGAGTGGTCCATTTCTCGATAAGTCAGGATCTCGAAGTCCCGGAACAACTCGCGGAGCGCGCCGGGGGCCAGGGCATGGACGCCGGGCGAAAACGGATTCACGGAACGCTGGACGACATGCTCGAAGACGACATAGCCGCCCGGGCGGATGGACTCCTTCAATCGAGCCAGGAAGCTGGGCTCCTCCACGGGTGCCCAGGACAGGATCATGGCCACGAGGTCCCATTTTTCCCGTCCGAAATCGAAATCCTCGTAGGACGTCTTGACCGTCCGGACCTTCAAACCGGCCTTCTCGGCGTTGGCCCGCATGACGGCCAGGCCCTGAGCCGAGAGGTCGACGCCGGTCACCTCCCAGCCGAGACCGGCCAGGAGAACGGCGTTGCGGCCCATCCCCGCCCCGACGTCGAGGGCCTGGCCGCCCGCCGGGATTGTCTTCATGGATTCGACCAGGAAGGCATTGGGCTGTGTCTTGAATCCATCCTTCTCCAGGTCGCCGGTGAGCGGTTTGCCGTAGAGGGGATCGTAGATCATCTCGATCCCCTCCGGCTGCTCGGTGAACTGGCCTCGGAGGACCTGCAGACGGCGCCGGATTTCAGGCCCAGGGACGCCTTTCGCTTCCAAGCTCACTCCATAATCCCTCGGCGACGCCCGGCCCCCCGTGTTTTTCATCCACTCCAAGTACTCCAGCCACAAGGCTCGGACTTTCTGCCGGTCGTGGGATTCCGGCGCGTCCGGAACGGCGGGGCGGAGGACGAAGATATCGTCAGCCTGGAGCCTGTCTTCGATGACCGCGTCCAGGACGAATCCGGCCGCGAGCGCTTCCTTTCCAACCGACTCTCGAGTCAACGCCTTGGCGCTGGGCTCGACATGCGCCGGTTTCGGTTCCGCCATCGCGACGATTCCCCAAGGCTTCAGGCCGGTCAGCAGGCTTTTGAGAAGGGGGATGGGATTGTCGACATGGTGATATACGTAGGCCATGAAAGCCAGGTCCAGGCTGTTTGGGGGAAAGCGGGCGTCGCCGGGGAGACTGAGGATGGTCTCGACATTGGCCAGGCCCGAGCGCCGGCATCGCTCTTTCAGATAGTCAACGGCCTCGGGATCGATATCGTTGGCGTAGACCTTTCCCTTGTCGCCGACCCGGGCCGCGAGATGGACCGTCACCCGGCCGTGTCCGGCCCCCACCTCGCCGATGACCATGCCCGGCCGGACGCCGAGAATGTTCATGATGAGCTCAGGCGGCTGGACTTCGTTGGCCCTTTTCTCTCCAGGATCCGCCAGCCGGCTCAGATCGCGAACGCTTTGGCGCGCATCCCCGGCGGGCCCTTTCGGTCTTACTTCCTCAAGGATTTTCGATGAAATCCAGTAAACATCGCCCGCCCGCGAGAAGAACAGATACCGTCCGTCGGGGGAGAACGAGGCGCCGGCTTCCGATTCCGCGGTGTTGACCGCGCTTCCCAAGTTAGCCAGCTCGCCCCATTTCCCCAACGCATCCTTGAACGAGGCATAGAGGTCCCAATTCCCGAAGCCCCCCTCCTTTCGGGCGTGAACGACGAGGGTCCGATTATCCGGCGAGACGCAGGGTCCGCTGACCTGGCCGCCGAAGATTTTCTCGTCAAGCCTCTCCGGCTCGGCGAAGCCGCCCCCGGCAAAGCGCGAAACGTAGAGGCCGCGGGAACTCCCGTCCGCCTTCTGTCCGCAGAAATAAAGCCTGTCGTCCGCGGCGTAGAACGGCTGGACGACGATGTCGAGACGGTTGACGGGATCGCCGACGTTTCTCGGCTCGCCCCATTTGCCTTCCGCCTTGTCGACGACCCAGAGGTCCGGCAGCTTTTCGGCCTCTCCTCTCCCCGAGGGAGGCCGATTGGAAACAAAGAAGAGCTTTTTTCCATCGGGCGCGAGACAGGGTTCGTTGTTGACGTATTCTTCCGAAAATGGCAGGACGGTTCGGCCGGACCAGACGCCGCCCGCGTTCCGTAGGCTGATGATACGGCTCTTTCCATTGACGGGTTCTCGCTCCCAGTAGATGATCTCGGAACCGTCCGGGGCGATAAACAGCCGGCCCTGGTCCCCTTCCCTGGAGACGATCCCGGTGGCGAACACTTCGGGAACCATCCCCGGCGGTTTCTGGCCAAGATACGCGCCCTGGAGGGCGGGCCCATCATCCTGCCAGCTGCCGAAGGCGGCCATTCCGAGGGCGAACAATGCGATTCCTAATCTCTTCATGAGGATTCTTCTCCCAGTTGATTCACCGTTTGGACCGGGCTTTTTCGATGACGCCGGCCGAGACCCAGTAGGCGTGGCTCTCCCCGTCGCGCTGGCTCAAGAAGAAGAGGTACTTGCCGTCGGCGGTGACGATCGGGCAGAGCTCGACCGACGGGCTATTGACCTCCGGCCCCAGCTTGATGGGCGCGGTCCAAACTTCGCCCTCTCCCCGGAAGCTCGCCCACAGGTCGTATTGGCGCGAGAACAGGAGATAGCTCCCGTCGGGCGCGACAAAGGGACTCTCCTCGCCGGCGGCGGAGTTGACGGGTTCGCCGAGGTTGACCGGCTTTTCGTACTTCCCGCCTTTGAAACGGGCGAAATAGACGTCGTTCAGGCCCAAGCCGCCGGGGGACTGTCCGGCGAAATAGACGTTTCCCTGCCTGTCCAGAGAGAACTCCCAGTGCATGTGCATGGAATTGACGTTCGGATCCAAGGGCTTGGGTTCGGACCAGCCTGCGGGCGTCCTGTCGGCATACCAGATTTTTTCGCTTCCGTTCCGGCTCTCCCCCGGCAGCGGCCGGCGGGAGATGAAATAGATTCTTTTCCCGTCGCCAGAGAAAAACGGGACATCATCCTGGCCTTTCGGTCCCGAAAACGGCGCCCAAACCGGCGGCGTCCATCGGCCGCCGGCTCTCTTCATCATCAGGAGGCCGCCGCGGCTGTAGATTTCGCCGGGGAACGACATCATCGGGGTCCAATAGACTTCGTTCCCGTCGGGGGAAAAGACCGCCGTGCTGTGGATGCCCCAAATCGAAGAAATGATCCCGAGGCCGAACAACTCGGCTTTCTCGCCTGGCGGCTTCTGGCCGAGATAATCTCCCTCGAGGACGGGAAATCGGATACCCGACCTATCCGCGCCCTTTTCGGCTAGAAAATCGGCCACGGCACCCATGGTCCTCTCCTGGGCGACGTTATACGCCGTCTGGCCCATCATCGTCCTGGCGTCGAGGGGCGCCCCCATGGCGACGAGAATTTTCGCCGCTTCGAGCCGGCCGTCACGGGCGGCGTAGTGAAGAGGCATCCAGCCGAAGCGGTCGGCCGCGGACGGTTGGAATCCCCTGTCGAGAAGGAGGCCGACGATTTCGGCCGAACCGCCGGCCGCCGCGGAGTGAAGAAGCGACTGTCCGGAGGGGTCGGCGGCTCGCAAGTCTTGGGCTTTATCGGTCAGGCGCTTGAAGAGCGCCGTCAGGCCCTTGTCGGCGGCCTGGAAGAGCAGTCCCCCCCAGGGCTGCCCGCTTTCCGGAACACGCGCCCCCTTTTCGAGAAGGAGGTCGATGAAATCGGCTTTTCCGCGCCAGGCCGCCAGACTGAGGGCGCCGTCTCCGAATTTGTCGACGGCGTTAACGTCCGCCCCGGCCTCGAGGAGGACGCGGCCCGTAGCGGCCTGTCCCCGCTCCCGGGCACAGAGGATGAGGGCCGTGCGCCCGTAATCGTCCCTCGTCTCGAGGGCGGCGCCTTTCCGGAGCAGCGCGGCAACGGCCTCCCGGCGGTCGTTCATCGCCGCCAGGTGAAGCGGGGTCTTGACCTGCGCGTCCTGAGCCTCGAGCTTGGCCCCCTTGTCGACGAAGAACTCGACGAGTTCCGCGTTCTCCCCCAGGACCGCGTAATGAAGCGGTGTCCGGCCGCCGCCGTCGCGGGCCTCCAGGACCGGGGGCGTCTTCTCGACGATCGCTTTGACGGCCTGGATGTCTCCTTTGCGGAGAGCCTCGAAGATCTCCTGGGAAGCGGACGATCCGTAGAAATAGAGGACGAAGAACATCACGACAGCGATCCCCAGAAACAGAATTTTCAAGAGTTTCATCACTATCGCCTCCTGAACTCGCG